>Ga0316198_10000439_pt1 | contig 21739 bp, 19 predicted proteins | sample OudBieAanoxic_MG_FD_204935 | JGI IMG/M metagenome (GOLD analysis project Ga0316198, IMG submission 204935) | Coastal sediment microbial communities from Oude Bieten Haven, Netherlands - site A anoxic | ecosystem: Environmental > Aquatic > Marine > Coastal > Sediment | place: Netherlands...
GCGGATTCACCTTCTGCGCCAGCGTCAGATCGCCGAAGATCGCGTAGCCGCCCAAGACGAGCACGGCGACGGTATTGGCGGCCGCTGCCGACAGGAGCGTGACGTCTTTCACGCCCGAGAAGGCTTTACGATAGCTGATGCGCAGCGTTCGCACCGCCCAAACGAGGAAGTACATGTCGCCGCTCATGCCTGCGACGGACGTGTTCATGACCATCTTCACGAGGAACACGCCGAAGTAGCGGAGTAGGTTCACCCCCCAAACCGCCGTGTAGCAAAGTATCTCGATCACCGGCTGTAAGAAGAACCGAGCGAGGAACAGCAAGTAGAACCATGGGGAAGCGGGCAGCGAGCGGAGCACTTCACGCCAATCGGTGCCGGCGAGCTGGCGGTAGAGGACGGTGCCGATGACGGAGACGACGATGAGCGAGAACACGCGGCGCGCGTTGCGCAGGGCCCGTGGCGGCACGGCCTCGTACAACTGCACGCCCCACGCCTGCAGCCTGGCGACGCGGTCCTGCATTCGCTCCGAGAACCCCGGCGCCGGCGGCTCGGCGCTCGATTCGTCGCTCATGACCGCGTTATGACCGATCCGCACCCGTGGCGAAAGGGCCGTTGGAGAGGCTCAAATCGCGAATGTGATGCCCAAGGGGAACACGAACTGGGCGTTGTAGCGTGCGCGATCCGCAGTCTCGATGTGGAACCGCATCGTTGGAACGCCCAAGTCGACCCAGAGCCGCTCGCTCATCTTGTAGTTGAAGGTCAGAACGTCGAGCTGGATGCCGACGACAAAGCGGTAGTCGAAACCTCCGCCGACGCCGATGCCGACCTTCCACAGCCAAGCCCACCTCTTGCTGTCCTTGATGGACACGAGGCTCCCGAACGAGACGAAGCCGGTCGCCGTCGCAAGGAAACGCCAGTCGAGCCGGTTCGTGGCCGGCGCCACCTCGAAGCCAAGCAGCCAACGATTGCCCTTTCCGAGAAGGAGGCCGCCCCGAAAGGCAAGCAGAGCACTGGTGTCGACGTAGGGCTTGTTGCCGGTACCGAGTTGCCCGTTCACCCCGACGCCGACGCCAGCGATGGCGCCGATGTAGCCGCGCACCTTGCTGCTCTCTTCCTCTTCCCACCAGGCGCCCTCTTCAGCGGGGGCTTCGCCCTGGGTGGTCTCGGCTGAGGACTGCGCGCGCGCTTCGCCCCAAGTGGCGAGCAAGAAGAGCGCAAGAATGGCCGCGTACGGCTGCCTCATCGTTGTCCCCTGACCGATGCGCGTCAGGCTAGCGCGGCGACTGGAATCGCTGCCAGCTTTCGTCAATTCGGCAAGCCGAACCAATCCCTCGGTCGCTAGGGCCTCCTCACTCGATTCGGCGGTAGCGCTCGTCGGTGACGATGTCCTTCACCATGGCGAGGAAGTCGTGACCGTTGGCCTCGAAAGCGGACGTCTTTTCGGTCAGCCAACCGGTGCGCTCCTCCGCGCTGAGCTCGCGCCCAAACACGTGCTCGGAGAAGCTCCGGACCGCGCAGCTCGCGATCTGCTGCTGGTACTCCGGCCGTGTGACCAAAGCACTCGGGCCGACGTCGAGCGCGGGGGTTTCAGCCTCGGTGCGCCACGCAAGGGTCTTCAGCTTGCCGAGCTCGTCGTCGACCGATCCAGGTGTCGTTTCGAGCTCTCGCGTGATGTAGAACGTCTTGCAGTAGTTCGAGCAGCTGCCCTTCTCGCAGTTCGCACAGTTGTCGCTGAACGTAGAGATGTCTTCGAGGTAGACGAAATCGTCTCCCTCTTCCCAACGACCCCAGTGCGTCGTCGCCGGTTCGATCGTCTCGTGACAGGTCGCGCAACCGCAGCGCGAGGCGAGGTTTGGGTCCTGAGAACACTCGTCCGTCGCCGGGGGAAGGCCCCCTGATGGCGCCTCGAAAGGCGTGCAGAGGAACGCGGTGTAGAGCCGGTTCACCCGGGCACGATGCGATGCAAAGCGGCGAAGGAACCCGAGCGTTGTGAGAATCCCGCTGTGATAGGGCTCGCGCTCGACCTGTTGCCAGTCGGCATCGTAGGGGAGCTCGGGCACGTTCTGGAGCTCCGAATCGTTGTCGCGTGCGAGGTAGCGGTAGTAGTGCGCGAGCGCGCCGTTCATCGCCGTGGTGCGGGTCGACAAGGCATTCATGTAGGGCTCGCCAGCCGCGATCACCTGCTCGAAGACCCGCATTGGCTCTTCGAGGAGCGCGTCGTGCACGACGTCGTAGTTGACGCCCCGGGCGGTGCAGTGCCGTAGATCCGCCGCGCATCCGCAAAGTGGATCGCCGTCGCCGACCTGGTCGCAAGTGCGTGGCTCGCCGTCGTCACGGGGCGTCGCGTCCGTGTGTGGCTGTGCGTCGAACGCGCAGACCCGAATGGTGGTGCCGCGTGCCCAGTATGGCTGGACCTCTACCCAGCCATCCATGGTGCATCCCTCGCCGCCTGCGCAATCGCCTTCGAGATAGTTCTCGACCATCGGGAGGGCCCGTCCATCGGTGTCGAAGTTGGTGTGCTCCATATCGAGGCACGGAACGTCGCGGCCGCGGTAGTTGTCTCGCTTGTCGCGATTGAGCCAGACGCGAAACGTGTCGTCGCCCTCTTCTTGAATGATCTGTCCCACCAGGTCGTCGTCGCCAAGATTGGCCCACAAGAGGTTCCGGTGGTAACTGCGGAGCTGATCATAGAACTCGGACGACCCGATCATCTCGTCGATCATCTGCTCCGTGACGTCGTCCAAGGCGTGCAAGCGCTCGTACTCCTCGACCGTGGGAATGCGACCGTAGAGGTCGAGCGTGAGCTGACGGAGGTAGCGATACTTGTCGAGTTGCTCGACGGGCGCACAGATCTCGGGAGACTGCGCCTCGGAAACCGAGACGGGAAGAACGCCAGACACGACGAGTGCCAACAAACCAATCGTGATGATTCTCATGGCGTGAGCTCCTTTGCGATCCAGGCAGTGAGCGGGTCCTCGCGATAGGGAGACGGGTCTCCACCGAGGCTCTGAACGAGCGTTGCCATGACGTGCTCCGGCCTGAGCTGAAAGCCGGCTTCGTCGGGTCGCCCGGTGGTGGGGTCGATGGCGAGAAGGCCGAGGTCTTGGTCGTTGCTGGCGCCGAAGACACCGGTCTTGAGCGTGCTGCCAAACACCATCATCGTGTCGGCGAACCAGTGGTCGCGGCCGCCATCGCCGTTGATCCTCGGAGTGCGCGCGAACTCCGAGTACACCAGAACGGTGGTTCGGTCGAAGCTCGGGTCGTCGTTCCGCAGGTGTGTCAGCATCGCGCCGATCGCCTCGAAGGCCTCGACCTGGCGACGCGGCTGCTCGGTCGCCCATTCGCCGCGATGTGTGTCGTACCCACCGCGAACGCGCGCCGTGACGGCCGCGCTCAAGTCCGTACGCAGGAGCTGGGCGGCGGTGGCGGTTGCTCGGCCGGCGCCATTGTCGAGCGGATAGAGAGCCCGAAGCTCGTCCATCTCGGCAGTCTCCGCATTGAAGTCGAACCGCGCGACGACGTCCTGCTGCTGGAGTTTCAGAATGCGGTCGCGACTGATGAGGAGCTCATCCTCGGGGAGGCGCCCCGAATACGCCGGCGAGACGCACGAATACGCGTCCTCGAGGGCCTTGTTGAGGAGTCCTTCGACGCCCTCCGGAAGTGAGCCACGGGTGGCTCCGATCAAATCGCGAATCTCGCGAGGGTCGTTCATGCGAATCGCAGAAAAGCGATTGTCAAACGCGCGGTTGTAGCTCGGGACCGAGATCGCAGCGTTTGGAAGAAGCGCGCCCTGGTCGTGAACGGACGCTGCGACGGTTGCGATGGAGTCGCCGCGTGCGACCGCGCCAGCCGGCTCGCGGCCCGTGTGACTGTAGGACTTCGCGGTCTCGTGCGAGACCGTGTTCATGTTGATGCCGCGGAAGAACGTCGCGAGGTCCGCGTGGGGCTCGAGCGCACGCATGGTCGGACCCCAAAGCTGTTCGCTGCCTCCCATCGAAACCGGGAACGGGTCTTGGAACTCGGGCGCGAGTCGGTTGGTGCCGAGGTCGATGCCCTCATACGCGCCTGCTGGGTCGCGAGGGTCGCCCGCGAGAAGCACGTCCCAACCGCCGTCGAGGAAGCAAGCGACGAAGCGATGGCCGGCTGCATCTTGCGCCAGTAGCGGCCGAATCGGCCAGAGTGCGTAGGTGGCTGCGCCACCGAGCACGCCTTGGAGGAGCGCGCGGCGGCTGAGGTGAGGGCAATGGTACTTCTTGCTCATGTGCGTTCCTCAGTAGGTCAGGAAGTCCGGGTGAAGGGCCAAGCCGGTGCAGACGGCGATCCAGCGGTCCTGCGCTTCGCCGAACCGCGCTTCGTCGATTGGATCGAGACCGTCTTGCAAGACGGAGAGCCAAGGTTGAATACGCCGATCCTCGTCGTCGACGGCATAGACGCCGAGGAATCGAAGCACGAGATACCGGAGGTTGTCGCCGACGCTGGGATCGAACGGGTCGAGCTGCGCGACGTCCTCAATCTTCCGGAGGATCGCGCGGGAACCCGCATCGGGGGTCTCGATGTCTTGCTCGACGGCGCGCCGGCAGGTCTGGCGTGCGGCGTCGCCCGCAAGCTTCGCGAAGCCAACTGACATCTCACGTCCCTCCGCGGTAACCTCCGCGAAGTCCGGCCGGCCGAGCGTCGCAGCGAACTGCTGTTCGTCATCCCAACGTTGCCCGGTAGCAACGAACAAGGACGCGAAGAACTGGTCCGCGGTGAGACGTCGAATCCGCTTGGTCTCCGGAACCTCTTCCGGCGCAACGATGCTTCGAGGATCGACGTACGGTGAAGAGTCGCTGCTGCAGCCAACGGCGGCAGTCGACGACACGATGACGAGGCCTAGCCCCGCTGCCATGCTTTTGAGCCAACTCACGGATTCATCCCTTCCTGCACCCAGGTTTGAAGTAGCTGCACTTCGTCCCCGCTCAGCGGCTCGGCCACCGCACTGGCAGCGGGTGGCGGCATCTCGCCGAGGGACACGCGCTCCAAGGCGAGCTCCCCGAGCGCGCTGAACGCCTCGAAGCTCCCCATGAACGTTTGGTTGCTGCCGGCCCCGTGACACGGGGCGCAGCTCCGCTCGTAGATCGGGCGAATGTCATCTTCCCACGAGACCGTCGGTTCACCGGGCGGCATCGGAGGCTCGGTCACCTCGTCACCCTCGACCAGGAATTTCACCGAGCGCGCCACCTGGCCCTCGGAGGATGCGACTGCGAGCGAGAGCGTGTGCCATCCTGAGCTCAAGAACGCAGGCCCGGTGAGGGACCATGCGCCTGCGGCGCCGCTCACCGGCACACTTTGGCCATCGAGCCTGGCGCTGAGCGATGCACCCATCGCGGGGTCGGCGGACACCAAGAGCGAAAGCCCACTTCCCTCGTCGAGCCGGCCATACGGACGCACGCCCTGAACGCGAAGCGTCTCGTGAGGCTCGACGTGACACAGCTGATTCGCGCGAACGAGCCAGGCGCCGCCGGCGGCATAGCCTCGGATTTCTTGGATCGGGGCAGGCCACATCGGTGCGTCCAGGTACTCCCATTCGTCGAATCGGTTGCGCCGGTAGAGCAAGCCGTCGACCGCAGCCCAGAGCACGCCGTCTGCTGCGCCCGCAGCGGTCACGCTGCCTTCATCGAAGGGGATGCGCGCCCAGCCGGAGCCGTCGTAGCGGACCAGCTCACCGTCACGGAGCGCGATGAAGCCGACTCGAACGTCGGGGCCGACCGCGCTCATACCGGTGAGCGGAGCTGCCTCGCGAAGCGACGCGATGTCCCCGTGCCGGACTTCCCAAAGAGAAGCGCCCGCTTCGAGGTACATCACGGAATCTTGGCCGGAGCATGCACCCTCGAGATCTCGGATCTTCATCGACTCGAGAAGCTCGACGGGAATGGACCAACGAAGCCAGATGTCGTTCTGACGCTCGAAGAGCCCGCGCGTCGTGATGACGAACGCGCCGCTCGCGCGTTCGGGGTTTCCGCACACGAAGCGCGGCTTGCCGAGCTCCGGTGGTAGGGTGAGCGGCTGGGAACCCTCGGACGTGGCAGTCCAAAGCGAGTTGTCGCCCACGACGAACGCGGCTGCGGCGTCCCACGCCAAGAGAGCATCGGCACGCGTGAACGACGCGTCTACCCAGGTCGACGTTCCGTCCGGAAGCACATGGCGAACACCGGCATCACCCTCGACCCAGGCCTCGCCCTCGGGGCTTACTCCGACCAGAGCCTCGCTTTCGGCGAGGAGCTGACACTGGGCGTCGGCGGTCACGGTCGTCGCTACCCCCGCATGGGTATTCGCGAGCTGCGAATCACCGCAGCCCAGCAAGGCCACGGCGATGAGCCAAGGCGCGCGTCGGAGCCCAACAAACACCGATTCAGGATTACCCAGCCGGAACGCAATGTCACCCTAAGGGGTAACATTAATTACTGCATCAACTGAAAATACCGTGAAACCCGGCACTTACGGCACCATGAATCACATGGAAGGGTGTATTTCTAGAATGCCCAGCCGACCATCGCGTGGAAGCTGATGGCGAGGTCGGTGGCGTCGCGGCCATTGGCGGCGCCGGGTACCGGAGGCACCATCCCCGGCGGAAAACCCGCGAACTGAGGCTTGAAATAGTCGAACACGAGCCGCGCCGCGTACGTGAAACCGACGTCTAGCTGACCCCCGACCGTCAATGCGGCGTCGAACCCGAAGCCTTTCGCTGGGCCGAACGTTTCTTCGAGCTGACCATACTCGAACGGATAGCGAAAGCCGCCGTCGACGCGCAGGTAGAGGGCGCGTTCGAGGAAGAAGTAGCGATACGCGGGGCCGACGCGGAAGTAGAGATAGTCGATCGACGGAATCGTGCCGTTGGCCTCCAACTCCAGGCGATCGAAACCGATCCCAGTGAGCCCGCCGAGCTCACCCTTGCCGAATCGGTGGAAGTACCCGAGCTGACCGAGGACCCGCCATGTCTTCGTGTCGAGCTTCGTCGTCGAGCCCGGTGGTTGCGTTTCCAGACCGATACCGAAATCGCCATCGGCTTCGAGGGCGAGCCCGCGGAGACCCGGCGTCGCGTGCCTGGCGAGCGGCCGCACCTCCAGGCGGAACACGATGTCGAGGTAGACGCCCGAATCGTATGTGCGCGTCGCGGATTCACCGCTCGCTTCATCGATGTTGACCTCGATGTTGCGTGTTCTGCCGCCCGCGCCGGCGAGCAGCATGACGTATGGCGCGAACTTCGTAGCGCTCGTGCGTGGCTTAATCTTGATGGCCACCGGCTCTTCGAGCTCGGTGGCGACCACAGCCGGCGGAGCGGCAGCTGCGGTCGGGACGGCCGCGGGCGCAGGGGGTGGCCTTGCCGCCTCTTTCTTGGTCCCGCGCGTGGCGTTTGGCGGCGCCGCCGCGACTGCCTTCGCGAGAAGCGAAAGCGTCGCTTTCTGGATGCGCGCGTTCCCCTTGCTCGTTCCCGGCGGACCGGCCTCGCGTGCCGCGATTTCCTTGCCCTTTGGACCGGCAAAGCGGATCTTGGCGCGCGCTGACGAGCCCTTTCCCCGCACGCTGCCCCAAACCACGTAGTCGAGTCCGAGCTCACTCGCGACAGCGGCCCTGCCGGCAGAGCTCGAAGCTTTGAGACCCTCGGATCCGAGCACCTTTCGGGCGGCGCTCTGCGTCTCGAACGCCGCATGGTCGCGGAGCGCCCGAATGACTTGGATGCGCGCCTTGTCGCCGCCCTTGCCCGCAAAATCGAGGACGACGACCCTCGGCTCTTGCGCACGCAAGGGCGCAGCAGCCAGCAAGACGCTGCCTCCCAAGAGTACGGCTGCCAAGAAGCGTACGCTCATCCCCCGCCCTCACGTTAGCAGGCGCAGCGCCAAACTACGAAACTAGGGTATCGTGCCGCGCTATGGAGCTCGATGGCCCCGCGTTCGTGCGCGACGTGCAGCGCCCGATGTCGACCGCGCGGATGCTCGCCGCGGTATTGCCGCAGGCGGCGCGAAAACAACAGGGCACGATCGCAAAGACGATCGCGCCAGGTCCGATGAAGGTCCGGCAACGCGGGCTTCGCTTCGAGACCGCGCACGTCGAGGCCTATCGCCGCGTATGTGGGTACTACGCACAGCCGGGGTCGGTGCCTCTCCCCTACCCAGAGATGCACTTCACAGGTCTCATCGCGGAAGCCGTGGTGTCATCGCGCTTTCCGTTCAGCCCTCTCGGTCTCATTCACACCGCTCAGCAGGTGGAGCTCCACGAGCGATTGCAGCCGGGCGATGAAGTAGACGCGACGACCGAGCTTCTGGCGCTTCGCGACACTCGACGCGGCTACGAGCTCGACTTCTCGATGACTGTGGAGCGAAACGGACGCAAGGCATGGAGCGGCGTCGCCACGCTGCTGTCCCGCTCGGCAGACGCGCGCTCTGGCAAGACTCGCCAACGCCGCGCTGCTTCTCAAGCCCGGGCGGGGGGCTTCGAGGTGACGGTCCCGGGCAACACGGGGGTCCGCTACGCGCGCGTGTCCGGCGACTTCAACCCTCATCACCTCTGGTGGTTCACGGCTCGCCCGTTCGGGTACCGTCGACCGATCGCGCACGGCATGTGGACGCTCGCGCGCTTGCTTTGCGAAGTGCTCGAAGGCGTCGACGAGGACGCCCCAGTTCAGGCGACCGCCACGTTCAAGCGGCCGCTCCTTATGCCGAGCCGGATCCGAATCGAGGCGCAGAGGCTCGCGCCGGACCTCACCGAGGTTCCGTTTGCAGTCCGCGACGCCGAATCAGGCGCACCGCACCTCCTAGGTGCGGCGGCGTATTCCAGCTAGGCGACGGCGGCAGCCGGGCCTCGATATGTGTCTCCGCCGAACGCGAGGACCGGGTAGAAGATGAACCCGAGGAAGAACAAGCCGAGCGCGAAGGCGAGGTCGTGTCCGAACGATCTCGACAGGTCGAGCGCGATCAAGAAGCCGACAACGACATTGACGATCGGGATGAAGAGCAGGACGACCCACCAGATCGGCCGACCCACGATCTCCAGCAAGACGATCACATTGTAGATGGGGATGATGGCCGCCCAACCGGGCCTTCCGGCTTTCTCGAAGATCTTCCAAGCAACCGCTAGGAAGAACGCCACGACCGCAAGCTGGACGATCAGCGTGAAGAAGCTTCCGTCTCCATCCATGGCTCGACTCCCTTCGCCGCCAAAAAGTCGGCAGCAGAGCGAGGGTAGCAAACGGAAGCCGGCCACCGAAGAAACATCTTGGCGGACGCGCTCGGGTAACGGAACATCCGGCAATGAAGGTACTCCGCACGCCCGAATCGCGATTCGAAGGTCTCGAAGACTACCCCTTCGCGCCGAACTACGTCGACGTCGCTGACACCTTGCGAATGCACTACGTCGACGAGGGTCCCTCCGATGGGCCTCCGGTTCTCTTGCTGCACGGCGAACCTACGTGGAGCTACCAATCGGCGAAGGCGAGGTGCCGCGGGAGATGCACCTCTGGCGCGCGTTCGCAAGGTACTCGCCCTACTTCCCGATTGGCCGAATCGTCAAGGGCGCGAGCCTCTTCGGCCTCAGCGAGTGGGCGATCGCGGCCTACGATGCCCCCTTCTGCGAGCGGGGCTCGCGCCCCCAAAGCGGAGCAAGCACGATGCCAATGTCTAAAGCCCTGTAATCACATGCTTTGTTGGAAAAATGACGAGCAAGCAATGCGTTTGAGCAGCGCTCAGCGCATCGAATGCGGATGCGTTCGGCCGCTGGGCGATGGGTTTGCGAGTGACCACCGCTCGTCAGTTCTCCTCGTTCGCCTTAGACACAGCCTACGATGGAAAAGCTCGCAGAGGCGCAAATCGCCGAACACATGAAAGCCCTGCCCGAGTGGGAGCTCGGAGAGGACCGAATCAAGCGCACGTTTCGATTCAAAGACTTCGTCGAGGCTTTTGGATGGATGAGCAGTGTCGCGCTCGTCGCCGAGCGGATGAATCACCACCCGGAATGGCGAAACGTCTGGGCGACCGTCGAGGTCGAGCTCAGCACGCACGACGCCGGCGGCCTGACCGAGCTCGACATGAAGCTCGCGGCCGCCATGGACGGGTTGACGACTAGGCGCTGAAGATTTCGATCGCCACCATGATCTGTGCGGCGAAGCTCGTGAGGTAGGCGACCGTCCGGACCCCGGCGATCCCAAAGGTCTGTGCGGGGAAGTGGACCAGCCGCGCCCAGAAGTAGATCTGCGACGCCAAGAGCACCTGCCCCGCGTCTGCTTTCCCCATCGCCTGCGCGACGAGAACCAAGGTCGCGAACACGACGAGGTTTTCGACGCCGTTGTAGTGGGCACGCTTCGCGCGCCTGGCCCATAGCGCTTGCCTGAGCTCGTCCTCGGGCTCGACGGGCTTGATCGCACCGATCACGCCGAGCGCAGCCATTCTTTCGAGAACGTAAGGCATCCAGAAGAGTGCCGTCATGAGGGCGGCCGCAGCGAGCCAGTGCAATGAGGTCATGGAAATCTCCTTCTGGAGTCCCGTACGCCGATGGGGCTTGCGCGTTAGCGTCTTGGAAACCGAGACGAAGCTTGGGAAATCAGGGGAAAACGGATTCCTGCCTGGCGGCTGGACCGGGCTTCCACCTTCGTTCATATTGTAAAAATGCATTCGTACAGCAATTTCGTCAAAGCCTTGATCCTCGTGTTCGGCGTGGTCGGCATCACGGCCTGCTCGGGCGAGAGCGGGACCTCCGGCGGAGGCGCCCGAGGAGGCGGCACCGGCGGCGATGGGGGCGTTGGCGGCTTCGGCGGAGTCACCGGCTTCGGCGGTGAAGGCGGCCTCGGTGGAAGCGGCCTCGGTGGAAGCGGCGGTGTTCCGATGGACGACTGCGGCGACGGCGAGCGCCAGGCGGTCGAGGCTTGCGACGATGGAAACCGTCGCGACGGAGACGGCTGTGCGGGGGACTGCATGTTGGTGGAAGAGGGTTTTCGCTGCCCCACCCCGGGAGCGTCCTGTGCAGCACTGGTCTGCGGCGACTCGCGCGTGGATCCCCCGGAGCAGTGCGACGACAACAACGACAGCGACTCCGATGGCTGCAGCGCAAACTGCATGCTCGAAGACGGCTGGCTGTGTTTGCAGCCCGGTGTCGCCTGCAGCGCTGCGGAGTGCGGCGACGGGCTCGTCGCGGGCTTCGAACAATGTGACGACGGCGACATCGACGACAACGACGGCTGTTCGGCAGACTGCCAACTCGAAGACGGATTCAAGTGCGAGACGCCAGGTGCGGACTGCGATCCCACGACGTGCGGGGACGGTCAGCGGGAAGGCACGGAGCAGTGCGACGACGGAAACCTCACACCGTTCGACGGCTGTGACCTTCACTGCAACAATGAGCCCGACTGCTCGGGTGGCACCTGCCAGTCGGTCTGCGGCGATGGCGTGATTCTCCCAGGGACGAACGAGGCCTGCGACGACGGAAACACCACGGACGGCGATGGATGCTCGGCAGGCTGCGAGGTGGAGAACGGCTTCACGTGCACAACCGTCGCGTCGGAGCTTCCGGAGGAGTTTGTGGCTCCCGTGATCTACCGAGACTTCCGAAGCCGTGACAGCGACCCAAGCGTCGAGCAGACGTTCAACCCGGATTTCAACCCGTCCCCGACGGGCACCCACCTCGGCATCACGACCGACTACTTGGACGCGGAGGGGAAGCCCGTCTGGAACGCGAGTGGCGCGGGTGTTGGCGACGGAGGCTATCCGGCCAGCAGCACCTCGTTTGCCGCCTGGTACCGCACGAGCCCGAGCCTCGTCGCAGACGGAAATATCGAGGTCGTCAGCGAGCTAACGCTCACTCGACCCGACGGGACCAACTTCCCGAGTCGCTACCGCTTCTCGAGCAACGAGTTCTTTCCGCTCGACGACGACGGTTGGGAGCTCGAGGCACCGCCGCTCCAGGAGCTGCCTCTGACCAATGGGCACAACTTCGGCTTCACCACGGAGGTGCACTACTTCTTCGTCTACCAAGGCGACGAGGTCTTGTCGTTCAGCGGAGACGACGACCTATGGGTCTTCGTAGACGGCCGCTTGTGCATGGACATCGGCGGCATTCACGGAGCCACCAGCGGTGTCATGAGCTTTGACCCGGGCGTCACGGATGGCAACAGCTTGCGCCAAGCGATCGTGGATGGCTGCATCGCGGACCTCGGACTCCAGGTGGGCAAGGTGTACGAGGTGTCGATCTTTCACGCCGAACGGCACGTCACGCAGTCGAACTTCACGCTCACCCTCGACGGCTTCGTCACCGAACGTTCCGAATGCAGCGACGTTTGCGGCGATGGAATTCGCACCCGCTTCGAGTTCTGCGACGACGGCGCGGCGCAGAACACCGGCGAGTACGGACAGTGCAACGACTCGTGCACGGACCTCGGACCACACTGCGGCGACGGGATCGTCCAAGAAGAGTTCGAAGACTGCGACAACGGCGAGAACCTCGGTGGCATGAACGGCTGTAACTCCGACTGCACCACTGGGCCGTTCTGCGGAGACGGCATTCGTCAGCCCGACCTCGGGGAATCCTGCGACGCAGGCGAGCAAAACGGTCAGTCCGGATCGGGCTGCAGCGAGGACTGCGAAGTCGTAGTCGAGTAGCGCTGGCTACGGAGTCGCCGAGGGCAGGCAGAGGGCCTGCGTGTCCTCTGCCGTTTCGCCCATGTTGCAGCCGGCGATGCTCGGATAGCTGCAAACGCCTTCGGCCGCGGCGGGGTGAGGGTCGCCATCATCGAGTCGGCAGTGATTCGTGCCGGTTCCACGCTGAAAGAACTCGTCGAGCTGGTCGCGTGCCGAGACTCGCGGGCTCACGTCCGTGTGTGGATCGCCGCAAAGCGACATCGGCATGTTGCACAGAGGCTCTCCAGGAAGCCCGAAGTCGTACTCGGCATAGAAGCTCCCACCATCCGTCGAGGTCACGGTGGTGAGCCCCCAGACCTCGCGAACGCCTTGGTCGAGCAGTGGCGCATCGAGCGTGCGCGCCATGATGTGACCCCCGAGCGTCGGCACCTGGTGGTCGGCCACCGCGACGCGCGCGAGCACTTCCTTCGGGTTGGTGTTTGGGAAGTTGTTGGTTCGGATGTGCTGCGTGTAGCCGGTGGGCTCGACCCGATCCCAGAGCATCTGCGCCAAGCCTATGAGGAGCTGATGCTCTCTGAAGTCCTTGTAGTGAAGCTTGATCGCTTCGAGGAAGTCGTTGAAGTCCACACTGCGGAACAAGAGCAGGCTGTACGGCTGCCCCATCACCCCGAGCGCGCCGCGCTCGACGTCCGGACTGAGCGCCATGAAGACGGTCCCCATGATGCCGCCCTGGCTGTTGCCGTAGTAATAGGCTTCTTCGCCCTTGATGTACGGCCCATATGTCTCGTCGGCCGCAAAGCTGGTCTTCATCATTCGCGTCAGGAGCAGGTAGTTCACGAAGCCCTGGTGCAGGCGATCGAACATCGTTTCGAGGCCGGAGAAATCACCGACCGCGAGCAGGAGCGCGACGGTATCGAAGTCGTACGTGCTCATGCCTTGGAGCTCGGTCGCCACAAACGCGTAGTTGTACTCGTTCATGAAGCTCGGATTGTGTTGCGAGCCGCCTCCGTGGATCTGCTCTCGATCGCCGAAGAGCCCATGGCCGTACTGGACGCTCGGCGCGGGGTTGTCCGGGCTCGCGCTCTTCGGGATGTCCAGCTCGAACGGGATGTCTGCCCACGGCGTCTCCTCGTTCACCTTGGGCAGGCCATCTTCACCGAAAAGTAGCGACCCGCCGGGCTCCGGGGTGCTCATGAAAAGAGGCACCTGGTAGGTCCCGCACACGCGAAACGCAATGTAGTCAGACTCCCATTCGTTGCCGCAGTCGCCCAACGTGTACTCGGGGCCGCCCTCCCCCAGGAGCTCAAACGCCTGGTCGCGCATGCTGAGAAGCCAGCGGGTGTTGTTCTGGTCGCTCGCGGTGTTGAAGTCCCAAGCGATCTGGATTTCGTCGCGCGCCCAACCAAGGTCCGCAAGGTGCTCGAAGATGTCGTCGTAGAGCTGGCGTCGTGCGCTGATCGAATCATCGTTGCTCTCGGTGTCGTCACGGAGCGCGGCAAATGCCGAGGAAGGCTCGATCGTCGCACCGCCCGCGTCGTGGAGTCCGCGAAACGCCACGATGTAGCGGGCGTCGTCACGTAGACGCACGACGGGTCGAATCATGAGGGAGCGCTGCTCGGCCGTCGGGGAGCGCACATCAATCTCGGCAAAGTGAGGAACCCGTTCGCCGCTTTCGACGTCCAAGACGATGGTCGGCGACGTATCGGACAGCGACTGCTCGATGTCCTCGGGGCCGCCGAGCTCGCTGCCAGTCGCCCCGGGAAGGAAAGCGAGAATGGGCGTGCCGGCCGAAAAGCCATCGCTCCGGTCCCAAGGGCCCGGGTCGTTCCCGAGCATGAACGCCTCTCCGAACGCGACGCGCCGCCCTGTCACCGTGTCCGCGTCTTCCTCGGTGTAGACGTTCGACGGAAAGGGATAGCCGCAGAACTCCGGCACGAGCGGATCGCAGTCGAGCAGGGGATACGAGATCTCGACGCCGGCATCGGGCACACCGCCGTCGCCCGGACAGAGGACGGGGTTGGTGTCGCAGTCGTCGACGCTCGACGCGGTGCTGCACGCCGACAGCGAGACGATTGCGAGAAGGATGGAATGGGCGCGGATCATTCTAGGGCTCCACAGAGCGGTTGAGCGCCCAGTCGTAGGGCTGGTAGACGACCTCGAAGTCTTCACTTCGAGCTCGCGCGAGCGAAGCGGCAATCTCCGGCGTTGCGAAGGCCTCGATGAAATCCAACACCGTGGCTGGCTTTCCGAGCCGCCGCGCGTGTTCTTCGAAGTCGGCCCGGTACCACTCAAAGATCGCCGATAGTTGGATCTCTCGGCTCACGTCGTCGATGCGAACGTGTGGCGCCGTAGAGCAGAAATCTCGAGTCACGGCTTCGAGCTGCGCATCGAGCGACGACGGCTCGAACGCGTAGGGGACCAACGCAGGGCACGACTTCGAGGCGCAGTTGATCGCCGCATGAATGCGCGCGTCGCCAAATGGCCGGATGACGCTGTGCTCGAGCTCGTAGAGGTTCGTCCGCTCGCCGTCGAGCGGCAACTGCAAGCCATAGAAGAACCCGAAGCCCTCCCTCGGATCGAGCCAGCCGTGTACGTCGTGCACCGTGTCGATAGGCCAGTTGTCGATCACCGCGAAGAGCACGAGGGCGTTGTAGGCGTTGAGGTAGTACGCAAGTCGCTCGGGTTCGGTCTTGAAGCGCTCGGGAGTCGTCTGGGGACCGGTGACGCCGAGGGTCGCCACGAAGCGACGGAGGTCGGCTTCGTCGGAACGCACGGCATCGTAGTCGACGCCGCGCTCGTCGACCCACCGCGCAAGCGCTCCGTTCCACCAGACGTAGTCGAATCCCTCGGGAGGCAGTGGCAACGGCTCAGCGCCGGCCGCCAACGAACGCAACCCCAACGCCTGCACGGTCACGAGACCGGTGACACCAATCACCAGCGCGATGAGCAACGCAACCGCCCACCAACGCCCGTACCACCGACTCTTCTGGTCCCTCATCGCCGGAGTATGGCACAGGGGCTAGAAGCTCGCGCCGCCGGCTTGCAAAGCGTTCCCGACCGCCCGACTGAACGATAGCAGTCATCGGCAGGGAAAAATGGTACCAAGGAGCCGATGTCCAGCCGAACATGGGCCGCAGCGCTGGTGACTTTCTTGGGCGCGATTGCCTTCGTGTCGGGGGCAAGCGCGCAAACGCTGCCGCAGTTTGATCTGAACCAGTTTCGGCCTTCCGAGCTCACGACCGATGGATTCGCGTTGAGCCATGCCGACGGTCAGGGCCACCTGCGGTTTGGCGTGCAGATCTACATGGACTTCGCGCGCGACCCGATGGAGCTCGGAGTCACCAACGGGCCGATCCCGGATCAGCGTCTCGCGCTCGTTCACTCGCAGCTCACCGGCCACCTCACCTGGAACCTCGGTTTGTGGGAGCGCCTCGTCATCTTCATGGACCTACCGTACACGTTCATTCTCCGCGACGACTTGTCGGATGAAGGCACCGCCTTTGTCGAGTCGATCGGCCAGGGCGGCTTGATTCCAGCAGGAAGAGGCCTCGGCGACTTGTATGTCGGCGCCCGCGGTGTGCTCTACGGGACGCGCGAGAACATCTTTCAACTGGCCGCGCAGGCCACACTCACCGCGAACACGGCGTCCGCCTCGAAACCGGAACAAAACTATCTCGGCGAGCCGAACAAGAGCCCCAACATCGGCGGATGGTTCGAAGCGCTCGGCACCTTCAATGCGGGCGACTACGTTCGGATTCCGCTCAACGTCGGCTACAAGACGAGCTTCAACCAGAACATCCCGTCACTCGAGGTCGGCAACCAACTCACCTTTGGCGCGGGCGTCCAAGTCCTCCTCGGACAGGACCGCTTCATGCTCACCGTGGAGACCTTCGGCCGAACCGCTGCCGCCACGAGCTCCGGATTCGGGGGCAAACAGGAGACGCCCGTCGAGCTTCTCGGTGGCTTCAAGTATCTCAATCAGAAGGGCTTCGCGCTCGGCTTCGCCGGCACCGGAGGCGTGACTTCGGGCTACGGCAATCCGGATTGGCGCTTGATCGGCATGCTCGGCTACACGATGCCCGGCAAAGAGAAAGTCGGCGCTGTGGACAGCGACGGGGATGGCATCGTGGACGAGCTCGACGCATGCCCGAACGAGCCCGAAGACTTCGATGGGTTCGAGGACGAGGATGGCTGCCCGGACTTCGACAACGACGCCGATGGCGTTCTCGACGTCGACGACGCATGCCCGAACGAGCCTGGACCAGCCGAGAACGACGGTTGCCCAGATCCGGACCGCGACGGTGACGGCGTCCCGGACCGCGTCGACAACTGCCCCGACGAGCCAGGCCCCGTCGAGAACCAAGGTTGCCCGGAGGAGCAGCGCGTCGTCATCGACGAGAGCCAGCTCGAAATCCTCGACAAGATCTACTTCAACGTCGACAGCGCTCAGCTACAACGGCGTTCGCATGCAGTGCTCGACAACGTGGCCAAAGTGCTCAACGCGCACCCGGAGATCTCGATGGTTCGAGTCGAGGGGCATACGGACTCGACCGGGTCGGACGGGTACAACATGAGGCTCTCGCAGCGGCGAGCGGAGTCGGTCGTTCGCTACCTCGTCGAAGAAGGCGAAGTCAGCGAGGACCGCCTGCTTGCGCAAGGCTTTGGCGAGGCGCAGCCGCTGGTGCCCAACGCCAAGACCAAGATGGCGCTGGCGCAGAACCGACGGGTGGAGTTCCACCTCGTCGAGGCCGACGCCGAAGAGCCAGGTCTCGAACTGTAACGAAGCCCGCTCGTCGGCCTCAGGATCCCGTGAGGGACACGGTGATCTCGCAGCTGCCGCCACCGGTGCCGCCCATGCCTCCGTTGCCGCCGGCACCCGATGCGCCGCCGGTCGCGCCGTTGCCCGCGGCGCCGCCACTGCCACCAGCACCGGCGCTGCCACCTATGCCGCCACTGCCGCCCGTTGCGCCACTGCCACCAATGCCGCCACTGCCGCCCGCTGCGCCACTGCCACCAGCACCGCCACTGCCGCCACTGCCGCCAAGCCCTCCGGCTCCACCGCTCGCGCCGCTTCCGCCGACGCCGCCTGCGCCGCCGCTTCCGCCCGCGCCAGCGCCACCGCCCGCACCGGCGCTGCCACCTGCGCCGCCGCTTCCACTGCTCGCACCACTTCCGCCAGCACCGCCGGTCGCACCGTTTCCGCCGGTGCCGCCAGCGCCGTCGTCGTCGACGCAGCGGATGTCGACCGTCCAATCATCGATGCAGTAGGCGAACCCGTCGTCGCTCACGCTGATGCTGAGCTCGTGGTCGCCGAGCTCTTCACAGGTGTAGAACGTCGCTGACGCAGACGGGCTCGCAAAGGACCCGCTATCGGCGCTCCAGGCGTACTCGATGGGGTCGTCTTCGGCGTCCTCGGCTTGGGCACTCACGGCGATCACGTTCCCAATCGATGTTTGAAGAGGGGCGACAACGGCCTTCGTAAGCTCGGCGCAGATGTTGAGCTTGCCGTTGACCCGAACCGCGCCGAACCGCTCACCGACCTTGCATCGGAGAAGCACGCCGACCTCGGTCGCCACGCCCGCGGTCACGTCGAACACCGCCGATCCGCGACAGGTCGTCTCGCCATCTACCGAACTCGCCTCGAGGTCGATGGCGTAACCGCCCGGGGGAAGCCCAAAGACCTCGACCGAAGCCGTAGCGCCGGGGTCGCTGGTGTTGATCACGCCCATCATCGGGGCCATGCCCTCGCCGGTGATGGTCCAGAGCACCTCGTCAATCGCGAAGTCCGAGTCCTCCGCATCGGTCGTCACCCGAAGGTCCACCAGGAGGTCGGTCGTACAGGGAACCGCGCGGGAGTTGTCGCTACAACCGGCCGCGAGGAGGCTCGCGCCGCTGAGGAGCCAGAGGACCAGCTTTCGGGCAGGGGCAGACAAGGCAGGAGACGGTACCCCGAACGCGTCCCTCCGGTAAACCCCGGGCCCCGAGGAGCCCAGTGGAGCCGTGGCTAGACCCGTGGCTTCTCGGCGACGATGCGCCAGTTCAGGTCCGCGATCTTGGCCTTCTCCGCCTGAGTCCAGGCCTCTCCACCGCTCTGAAGAAGATCGAGCGACTCTTCGACCCAGGGAGGCAAAACGCGAATGGCTTCGAGCGCCCTGATGACCTTTCGCCCCCCGAGGATCAAGTCTCGCTTCTGCTCGCAGATCGGCCAGGCCGCGCTCTTCGACGGCGCTGACACGAGGACTCTGAAACCCGCCCTTTCCAAGGCGGCGCAAACATCGGCTGGATACATGGATTGCGTGGCGGCGAGCGTGGGCAGAAATGCCTTGTGCAGGCTCGCGTGCTCTTCGTTGTCCCAGTCGAAGTGCGGCGTCAGTAGATATTCGGAACAAGCGTATCGGGCTCCTGGCTTCAATACCCGATACATTTCTTCCGCGTGGGCATCGAGCTCCTCTTTCTTGAAGAACGGCCAGACCGCTTGAAAGGAAAAGCATCCGTCGAAGGATTCCGATTCATACTCGAGCGGCTCGTGGTGATTGCCCACCTTGAAGTGAAGCCGATCGCTCATGCTGCATTCCGCCGCCCAGTCGATCGCGCTCTCGATCTGATTCGGGTCGATGTTGTAGCCCGACACCTGGCCGCCCGTGAGTGTCGCAAAGTGGTAGGAGATTCGTCCCCTCCCGCAGCCCATGTCCAAGAGATGGGAGCGCTTGGGGTCTTCTAGATCGAGCTCCTCGAGCACCGCCTGCTCGACCAAGATCTGATTCCCGTACAGCCCTTGGGATTCGTCTAGCTGCGGTGGGATGTAGAGCTTCTCGAGATCGAAAACCGAGAGCAGATTGTTGAGGACCTTGTAATAGTCCGCGACGGCTTTCGTTTCGGCCTCCGTCTCGGTTGGCTCGCCATCCTGCATTCTCTGAAAGAACTTGTAGGCGTCGATGCAAGCTTGCTTGTCCTCTTCCGAGAGCTCGGCCAAGCGCTTGAGTCCAACGAGCGCGGTCTTAATTCGGTACCAATTCATCTAGTCGATCTCTGATTGAACGCAGTGCGTATTCGGGAGTCGAGCAAGATAGACCACTCCGTGTTTCGTAGGCAAGCCTCGCTGTTGCGGGCCATCTACTCGCTCCTGCTGGTCAAGTAGAGGGCGACCTCGTAGAGTCGATGAGTCGCGCCGGCGACGGGAGAAGGAAGATGAGTCATACAGAAGAACTCAAAGACCGGGTCGAAGCCAAGAAGCTGCGCCTTCAAGCGAAGCTCCGTGAGCTCAGAGCCGACACACGCAGCACCTCGCGCGACGAGGCCAAGAAGCTACAGGACAAGCTCGACGCCTTGGGCGAGAGCCTGAAGGGTGGCTGGGGCGATCTCAGCGATACGGTCTCGGGCAAGCTGAACGACTGGCTCAAAGACGACTGAAGGGCGGCTCGTTGCGCGAGTGCGGGCGGAGGACGCAGGCTGGCGACGTGATCCTAGACCGGTGCCCAGGGACTCAGAACCCTTGGCAGCCCTCCGCAGGATTCTCGGAGCAGGAGACCACCGCGCACGAGGCGTTCTCTTCTGGTCCGGCGTCGCAGACACCTGCGTTCGTCAAGGTCGCGCTCGCGCATCCATACGCAGCCCCCCATGCTGTGCATGCAGCTTGGCTCGAGTTGGGACCAACTGGCGTATCGTTCACGCAGATCGAGCAGCTTTCGTCGAAGGAGCTTTGCTCGCTGTCGTCGCCACAACCCATGAGGCTCGTCCCAAGACAAGCGGCCATCAGCACGGCGAGACCACCGGGCCACGAAAACAACAGTCGCTGTAGCATGGTCGGAGGATCGCTTTGCAGCGCAGCCTTGTCGAAAAAGATGAGCCGCTCTGCCGTTCAGGGGTGCCTAGAGCATCAGGCCACCGCTGCTCTGCAGCACCTGGCCGGTGATCCACGACGCGTCGTCACTTGCCAGGAACACAACGGCTTTGGCGATATCCTCGGGCCGGCCTAGGCGCCCGAGAGGCGTTTGAGCAATCATGCCGTCGAGGATTTCTTGAGGTATGCCGGCACTCATGTCTGTTTCCGTGACGCCTGGGGCGACCGAGTTGAGACGAATGCCCTGGGGTCCGAGCTCCGCGGCCAACGCGGAGGTGATGCGCTCGACCGCTGCCTTCGTACCCGAGTACGCCGACGCACCGGGCACCGATGCCTGGGCAAGGGTCGACGAGATATTGACCACAGCACCGCCACTCTTGGACAGATACGGAATCGCCTCGCGCGTGGTGATCAACACACCTCGTACATTGACCGAGAGAGTCTGTTCGAGGGCGTCGTCGTCGAGCTCGACCAGTGGCGCCAAAGTTCCCATCCCCGCGTTGTTGACCAGGACGTCCAGGCGGTCGAACTGCTCGATCGCAAAACGAACTGCATTGGCCGGAGCGCCTTTCTCAGTGACGTCCGTGGTGACGTAGCGAACCGCGTCCGGGTATTTGCCGGCGAGCTGTTTGAGAGGCTCTTCCCGACGGCCGGTGACGACTACCTTGGCTCCTTCGGCGACAAGAGCTTCGGCTACCGCTCGACCAATGCCGGTTCCTCCACCGGTGACGAGTGCAACTTTGTTAGCGAAACGTGACATGACTTTTTGTCCTCTTTTGACGGGGAAACGGTGAGCGAAACTGTGTTTCGATCGAATAGTCGAGTCGTAATTCTGCGAGAGTAGGGCTCAGGTCGAATCGCCAGGTGTTTGGGCAACCCGCGCACGCAAGGCCCGAACCGTTCGGCCCGCAGCTCGCTCGTTCTCTCGACTGAAAACCGCCGATGGCAGTGGCAGGTCGGGGTCCACGTAGATCCTGAAGTCGATCTCCGTGCCGGCGCCGTCGTCGGTTGGGGTGAGCTTGAAGCTCGCATCGAAGGCGTCGATGTTGCCGTCCATGAGGCGGCCTGCGACCACGCGCGAAACCCCGTCCCGGGGACGCTCAGCGAGATCGAGCTGCCCGTAGAGGGTGTACATGCCCCTGGCGACGCTGACTTCCATGTAAACCATGGCCCGGCTCCCGCGCTGTGCGAGCACTTTGGACTTGGTGAAGTTGGGCATGAACCGAACGTAGTTGGCGTAGTCGAGCACGATCCGGAGCACCTCCTCGATCGGCTTGTCGACCACGATGACGGCCTG
>Ga0316198_10000440_pt1 | contig 21736 bp, 19 predicted proteins | sample OudBieAanoxic_MG_FD_204935 | JGI IMG/M metagenome (GOLD analysis project Ga0316198, IMG submission 204935) | Coastal sediment microbial communities from Oude Bieten Haven, Netherlands - site A anoxic | ecosystem: Environmental > Aquatic > Marine > Coastal > Sediment | place: Netherlands...
GAGTTGTGTCATCTCTTACTATATATTTGTCTTTTGGAGAGCGACCAGTAAAGATGCCTGTATCAACTGCAACAGTGCCATTATTAGTTACCGTACCTTTTTCATAACCACTTAATGAGTCTGCAGTTTCTTCTGTAAACAAGGTTTCATAACTAGGGTTGTAAAGAACTTCTGAAACATCGGTAATACCGTACTGTTGTAACTGTTTGGTCGATAGTGCTATTTGGGTCATAGTTAGCTCCATTATGACTTGTAATTTTATTGTAAAAGAAATGAAAAGAAGAGTGTTTAGGGTAGGGGAATTGAAGATATTTTTGTGGGAGCAGGCTCAAATAATCGATTAAAAAAAAGCCATAATAAAAATTATTATGGCGACTTCGTGATGTGACAACAGTAGCGGATCAAATTAGTGCTTTTGATCCGTAGAAGTGAATAAAATCTGTAGATCTTTTTCTTTAAATGAATAAGTTGTTGCACAATATTCACAACGCATATCAATACTTTCTTGCTCTTCTAAAATTTCTTTTATTTCAGATTCTTGAAGAGATGCTAATGACGATAAACAACGCTCTTGAGAGCAACCACATTTAAAGCTAATTGGTTGTAGTTCGAATAAACGTACTTGTTCTTGATGATACAAGCGGAACAATAATTCATCATTATTCAAGGTAAAAATTTCTTCTGCTTTAATGGTGCCAGCTAATGCACAAACATGGGCAAAATCTTCTTCATGCGTATCACTGTGAGCGGGTAATGTTTGTATTAATAATCCTGCAGCCTGTGCTGGTGTTGCTTGACTATCGGCAAATAAACTAATTTTGGTCGCTAATTGCTCTGACTGTACAAAATAATCCTCTAAACACGCCGCTAAACTATCTTTTTCTAATGCCACTATACCTTGATATCGTTCACCGTTATCTGGGGTAATAGTTATCATCAAGTTACCTTTTCCAATTAATTGTGAAAAAGATAATCCACTGGTATCACCTTGGTAACGCGCCGTGCCACGGACTTCTAAATCTTGATTTGCATTAATAACAGCCATGCTCAATGGACCATCACCCTGTATTTGAACAGTAATTTTTCCCTCAAATTTTAAAGTTGCCGTTAATAAGCTGGTCGCAATTAACAATTCACCGATGGTATTGGCTATTTCAACGGGATAGTCATGATTATTGATGCATTGTTGAAAAGCATTGTGTGCTTGTGCAATTTCGCCGCGAATTTCAAAATCATCAAATAGGAAGCGTTGTAGTTGGTCTGTCATAATTTCTCTCAATATTTATTCTGCAACGATTAATCAAAATTCGCTGTGTTACGTTGTGTTTTTGCGTGTATTAATTCACGGCGTTCTTTTTTATTGGGCTTACGGTCTGGGTGTGGTGCATTTTGTAAACTGAGTTTACGTAAAACTTGATATTGTTCTCTCTTAGCGATACTTTTTTCTGTTTCTTTATAAAGTGTTTGCGCAATTGGCGCACCGCGACGCTGTTCTGAAATAGCTTCAATGCAGACTTCAAATAAAAGCTCACCCTGTCGAATTGACAATAATGCGCCTAACTCTACGTTTTTGCTCGCCTTACAGCGTTGACCATTATAATGGACCTTACCGCCTTGCACCATTTCACGAGCTAAGCTGCGGGTTTTATAGAATCTCGCAGCCCATAACCATTTGTCTAATCGTACTGTTGTTTCTTTCATATTTTTCACTCAAAAGCGGATTTTAGTTTAGCAAAAATCAACTTTGTTATTAAGTTAAAAGAAAATAATGAATTATTAAGGTAATTAAATTGGGGCAAAATTTGATAAATCAAGGCATAGTTGTGTGATAATGCTATATTCAAAGGACTATTCTAACGCTAGCTAAAGTATAAAGTTCCAGGATAGATCTCATTATTTGAGCTTGTCTGGCTATGTTGATTTATAAAAATTGGCGTTAGCATTAGTATGGTAAATAAGAATGGTTAAGATTCAGTGTAAATAAATAGGATGAAAAGAGTGGCGATAATATCCCAACTACCGAAAATAATATTGGCAGTTATCTGTGCTTTAATCGCCTATCAGATAGCGCTATTTACCTGGGCTGTCTATCCCAAAAAAGATAGTACATATGAGTGGACTCCTCCTTCCATTGATCCAAAGACCAAAGCGGTAGTATTAAGTTCTCAAAAACTTCAGCAACAGCATTTATTCGGAGAATTTCAAAGACAACGTAAACAACCTGTTCAATCTACTCAAACAGATGCGCCTAAAACGCGTTTAAAACTAACCTTAGTAGGCATTGTCGCAGCTTCAGATCCTAATCTTTCAAGTGTTATCATTGAATATAAAAATGTTCAGGATAGTTATTTTATTGATTCTGAGATTGAAGGGACTGATGCAAGTGTGAGCAAAATATATAGTGACCGAATTATTATTTCGGTAGGTGGTGAGGAACAAACGTTAATATTAGATGGTCTAGAACAAGCGAATAAGAGAATGGCCAGAATTGAAAATGGTCAAGCATCTGCAAAAGGTCAAGCTAGAGCAAGTAATAGAACAGAAATTGCACTTAATAGGAAAGCATTGTTGGAAAATCCTAGTAAGCTGCTTGATTATATTAGGATCTCCCCCGTTAGAGAAGGCAATCAGATTCAAGGGTATCGTGTAAGTCCTGGTAAAGATCCTAGTTTATTTGAAGAAGCAGGATTACAAGAAGGTGATTTAGCAGTAGAACTAAACGGCATTGATTTAACCGATATCAGCCAAGCGATGGGGCTAATGAAAGAATTCCCCACCATGACAGAAATGAGCTTAACCGTTGACCGCGATGGTGAGCTAAACGAGTTATTTTTTAGTATTCCGTAGTATAAAAATAAGTTTAAGCTGCTGAAACAAGTAAACAATGAGGTTGTTGTAATGATTTTAGGGATAAAGAAAAAATTGGTTGGATTGATCGGAGCCAGTATTTTTGTTTTGTTTTCACAGGCCACTTTGGTACAAGCTGCTGAATATTCAGCGAGCTTTAAAAATGCTGATCTGAATGAATTCATTAATATTGTCGGTAAGAACCTGCAAAAAACGATTATTTTAGACCCAGCGGTGCGTGGAAAAATCAATGTTCGCAGCTATGACTTACTGAATGAACAACAATATTATCAATTCTTTTTAAATGTTTTGGAAGTATATGGATTTGCTGTTGTTGAAATGGACAATGGAGTCCTTAAAGTCATTAAAGCAAAAGATGCTAAAGTAGCCGCAATTCCAGTCGTGGATGATGGAAGTCGCTTTAAAGGTGACGAAATGGTTACTCGAGTGGTACCTGTTATTAATGTCTCGGTGCGTGAACTTGCGCCTTTATTACGTCAGTTAAACGATAGTGCTGGTGGTGGTAATGTCGTTCATTATGATCCTTCTAACGTTATTATGATCACAGGTCGTGCTTCGGTGGTTAATCGTTTAGTAAAAATTATCCAGCGCGTTGATAAAGCCGGTGACCAAGAAGTTGATATCGTCAAACTAGAGTATGCAAGTGCGCTAGAAATGGTCAATATGATCAATTCCATTCAGCAAACACCAAAAACCTCAAAAAGTAGTACTAGCAGTGTACTTAAACCGCGTTTAGTTGCCGATGAGCGTACTAATTCAGTGATTGTTAGCGGTGAGCCTAAAACACGTGCCCGCGTCATTAAATTAGTGAGGTCACTCGATAACGAATTAAAGAATAATGGTAATACCCGTGTTTTTTACCTTAAATATGCCAATGCAAAAGAAGTTGTAGATGTGTTAACGGGGGTTAGTAAAGGCATTGAAGATGCATCTGGTGGTCAGTCTGGATCCTCTAACAATATATCTTCCTTAAATATTCAAGCGCATGAAGGGACCAATGCCATTGTTATTTCAGCACAGCCTGCTTTGATGTCATCATTGAGCAGTATTATTCGTCAGTTAGATATTCGTCGAGCACAAGTATTAGTAGAAGCCATTGTGGTAGAGGTATCGGAAGGTAATGGTATTAACTTAAGTGTGCAATGGGCTTCTACAGCAGGTGCCGGGACGCAGTTTAATGATAACGGCGTAACCGCGAGCGAACTTGCAACCGGTGTTTATGCGATTAATAATGATGAAGATGATTATGAAGATCTCGCGTCATCGCTTGCATCCATTGCTGGTGGTGTGGCTGGTTATGTGGGCAATGATTGGGGAGTGATTTTACAGGCGCTAAGCACCACTACGGGGTCTAATATTCTTGCTACACCTAGTTTGACTACGCTTGATAATCAAGAGGCTAGCTTTATTGTGGGTGATGAAGTACCGGTATTGACGGGCTCCACATCTAGTTCATCAAATGATAATCCTTTTCAAACCATTGAGCGAAGAGAAATCGGTATAAAACTCAAGGTCACACCACAAATAAATGAAGGTGACTCTGTGCAGATGGTGATTGAGCAAGAAGTCTCGAACATCAAAGGACAAACCTCGGTAGACGTTATCTTTGCTACTCGTGCAGTAAAAACTACTGTGTTAGCTAAGTCAGGTGAGACCATTGTTATTGGTGGGTTAATTGATGAAACAGTGAATGAAACTGTTGATAAAGTGCCGTTATTAGGTGACATTCCTTATTTAGGACATCTTTTTCGTTCGACTAAAAGTAGCACAGAAAAACGTAATTTAATGATTTTCTTACGTGCAACTATTATTAGAGATGATCAAACTATGATGGAGTTGAGCCAACGTAAATATGGTTTAATTCGTCAAATACAATTAGGTCAAACTGAAGATGGCATTGAATTGATGCCAAATAGTAATGTACCAGTCTTACCTGAGTGGGGGCAACCTGTTGAAATAGACCCTAACATGTTCCGTAAAAACCAAGAATATAATAAAGCGAAGCAAGAGGCGGCACAAAACAAAGAAAATACAGGCCAAGTGAATGAGTAATTTAAGCGATATCGAAGCAATAGATGAGGCTGAAGTAGTCGAATTTACTCCTTCAGGACAGTTACCTTTTGCTTTTTCTAAAAAGCATGAATTAGTCATGCAGCATAATGGGCAACAGAGTGAGCTGTGTTTTAAAAAAACACCGAATGTTGAACTATTGATAGAAGTGCGTCGTGTTATTGGTCATACTTTTACTATTAAGCAAGTAGATAGTGATCAGTTTGATAAGTTAGTGGCTCGCGCTTATCAATCATCTTCCTTAGAAACGCAACAATTAATGGAAGACTTAGGGGCTGATGATTTCTTTACCTTAGCTGAAGAACTGCCAGCTAACGATGACTTATTAGAAGCTGAAGATGATGCACCGATCATTAAATTAATTAATGCGATGTTAGGTGAAGCTATTAAAGAAGAAGCCTCTGATATTCATATCGAAACCTTTGAACAAACATTAATTATTCGTTTTCGTATTGATGGCGTATTACGTGAAATATTAAAACCACATCGCAAATTGGCTGCACTGTTAGTGTCACGTATTAAAGTTATGGCAAAGCTGGATATCGCTGAAAAGCGCATTCCACAGGATGGTCGTATTTCATTACGTATAGGCGGGCGCGCTGTGGATGTGCGAGTTTCAACTATGCCTGCGAGCCATGGTGAACGTGTTGTATTACGTTTATTAGATAAAAATGCAGTTAAGTTAGAGCTTTCCACATTAGGCATGACCAAAGAAAATCACGTATTATTACAAAACCTTATTCATAAACCACATGGCATAATTTTAGTGACTGGCCCCACAGGCTCGGGTAAAAGTACTACACTTTATGCAAGTCTATTAGAGATCAATTCTAGAGATAGAAATATCCTCACAGTGGAAGACCCTATTGAGTATGCCATCGACGGCATCGGTCAAACCCAAGTTAATACCAAGGTCGATATGACTTTTGCTCGTGGTTTACGTGCTATTTTACGTCAAGACCCTGATGTTGTGATGATTGGTGAAATTCGTGATCTTGAAACCGCTGAAATCGCAGTGCAAGCGAGTTTAACTGGGCATTTAGTATTATCTACATTACACACCAATACTGCAGTAGGTGCAGTGACGCGTTTGCGTGATATGGGTGTTGAACCATTTCTCTTATCTTCCAGTATTTTAGGGGTATTAGCGCAGCGGTTAGTAAGGCGTTTATGTCCACAATGTAAAGCTCCGCATTCAGCAAGCTCTTCAGAAAAAGAAATATTAGGTATTACTGAACTTGAAGAGGTCACTATTTATCGTCCCGATGGTTGTCGTCAATGTAATCATACTGGATATCGCGGACGTACGGGGATCCATGAATTATTAGTGGTTAATGAAGTAGTACGTGAGTTAATTCACACTGGAGCAGGTGAGCAAGCTGTTGAACGAGAAATTCGCAAAACCTCTGCGAGCATTCGAGATGATGGGCTTAAAAAAGTATTACAAGGCCAGACGACGTTAGAAGAAATTTTACGTGTGACAAGAGAGGATTAGTGTGGCAACTTTTTCCTATAAAGCGTTAGACGCAAAAGGTAAACAAACCAAAGGAACACAAGAGGCTGACTCTGCGCGTATGTTGCGTCAACAATTGCGTAATGTAGGCTTGATGCCCTTAGAAGTTGAAGCCATTTCCTCGAAACGTAAAAGAGTTGGTAAGGCTTTTATTCAAAGTAAAATAAAAACAGCTGATTTAGCCTTGATCACACGCCAACTATCTACCTTAGTTGCTTCTTCTATTCCCCTTGAAGAGTCATTGCAAGCAGTAGCTGAACAATGTGATAAGCCTAAAATTAAAAGTATGCTAGCGTCGGTCCGTGGTGGGGTGATTGAAGGTTATACACTCGCAGATAGTATGCGCAATTACCCTATGATTTTTGATGATCTATTTTGTGCGATGGTTGCGGCGGGAGAGAAATCAGGACATCTAGAAAAGGTGCTAGATAGACTTGCTGATTACGCCGAACAACGACAAGAAATGAAAAGTAAGATGATGCAAGCGTTGATTTATCCGATTGTATTAACCTTAGTGGCTATCTCTGTTGTGGCTATTCTATTAACGTCAGTAGTACCGCAAGTTGTTGGACAATTTCAGCATATGGGAGCAGATTTACCGGGATCGACACTTTTTCTGATTGCTGTTAGTGATGCAGTGAGTGCCTATGGTTTGTATTTTTTAGGTTTGTGCATTATTGCTTTATTACTATTTAAATATTACTTACGTAAAGCCAGTAATCAACTACGGTTTGATCGCTTTTTATTGCGTATTCCTGTCGTTGGAAAAGTTGTTAATGAATTAAATACGGCGCGCTTTGCTCGAACATTAAGTATTTTAAATAGCAGTGCGGTGCCGTTGTTAGAGGCAATGGGGATCGCTGGAGACGTTTTGAGTAATCAATATATTCGTTTAAAAGTGAAGGAAGCCGCTGAACGTGTTCGCGAAGGCACAAGTTTGGGAAGAGCACTAGATAGCACTAAGTTATTCCCTCCCATGATGTTACACATGATCGCCAGTGGAGAAAGAAGCGGTGAATTAGGTAATATGTTGGAACGATCTGCCGATAATCAAGACAAACAGTTCTCGGCACAAGTAACATTAGCATTAGGGATATTTGAACCTGCACTCGTTATCTCAATGGCGGGAGTGGTTTTGTTTATTGTTACAGCCATTTTACAGCCAATTTTGGCTCTTAATAATATGGTTTCAGGATAACTGAACTATACAATTTAACAATTTATATAATAAAAAAGGTGAAAGCGTGAAAGATTTAAAACCAAAAACGAAACAAAAAGGTTTTACATTATTAGAAATCATGGTGGTTATCGTTATTTTAGGTGTATTAGCAGCAATGGTCGTACCTAACTTAATCGGTAATAAAGATAAAGCAGACGTACAAAAAGTTAAGTCAGACATTATTGCCTTAGAAAATGCATTAGATATGTATAAATTAGATAACAGTGTATATCCAACAACGGATCAAGGTTTAGAAGCATTAGTTTCAGAGCCAAGTGCATCGCCTGCACCACGTAATTATCGTGAAGACGGTTACATTAAACGACTACCTCAAGATCCCTGGGGTAATGACTACATTCTAAATAGTCCGGGCGAGAAAGGTAAAATTGATGTGCTTTCGGTAGGTCTTGATGGTGAAGAGGGTACGGATGATGATATCGGTACATGGAACCTCAATGATAAATAATGCATAAATTTATCTGTGACCATTCCAATGCGTAATGTGAAAGGGTTCACTTTATTAGAAGTCATGTTGGTATTAGTGTTAATGGGCATGATTTCTGCTGGTGTGGTCATGACATTAACCAGTTCTGGTAATACTGCACAAAGTAGCCAGTGGCATGCGCAGCGATTTAGTACTTTATTGCAGTTGGCACAAGATCAGTCATTAATTTTAAATGCTGAATTTGGAGTTGAATTTAATGAACAAGGTTATACCTTTGCTTTTTATGACTTTAGTAAAAGACAATGGCAACCTTTAGTAAATTCACGTTTTAATGGCCATATAACATTTCCAGATAAGATTAGTGCTGAATATAATTTACAGGGTAATGTTTGGGGGGAACTTGAGCAAGCACAAGAAAAAGCTGACTCAGACACTTTTACCGAACAAGCATATTTGGTTAACATAGATGGAAAAGCAAAGAAAACTACGATTAATCCACATATTTTTATAATGTCTAGTGGTGAAGTGACCCCTTTTAGTTACCAATTTTCTAGTACTGAAAATGCATTAAATACCGTGACAGTTAAAGTAAGTATGAGTGGCGAAATTGAATTACTTAATGAGTAAGTTATGAGTAAATTATTCACTTGTTATCGAATTAAAAACCAACATGGCATGACGTTACTAGAGGTGATGTTGGCGTTGGTTATTCTAGCCTCTGCAGGCATAGCGGTAATGCAAGCAGCTTCACAAGCATTAAGTAACCAAAGTTATTTACAGCAAAAAACATTCGCAATGTGGGTAGCAAGTAATCGACTTGCGGAGCTCAAATTACAACAACAATGGCCTGAATTACACTGGCGCCGTGAAGAAGTAGAGTTTGCTGACACTAAATGGTATTTGCGCTTTCAAGGCGTTGCAACAGGTAATGCTGATTTCAGAGCATTAGATGTTGAAGTGAGCGATCAAAAAGATGGCCAAGCGCTTGGGTATATAAGGACTTACATTGCTAAACAATCAGCGCCATAGAGCGTTTAAGCAAAGCGGCTTCACCTTAATCGAAATTTTGATTGCTATTGCGATTTTTGCCACGTTAAGTCTTGCCGCTTACCAAATATTGCAAGGCGTTTTACGCAGCGGAGAAATCAGCCGTGAGCATGATAAGCACTTAGTTGAAATTCAACGAGGTATGTTATTAATTGAACGTGATTTTGTGCAAATGGTCGCGCGTATATCACGTACAGGCAACGTCGAAGAAGGAAGCTTACAAGTTTTATATGCGGGTAAAAAAGTATTGGACTCGGATTCAGAAGGTATAGAGTTTAATCGCTTAGGTTGGAAGAACCCGCTCAATATGTTACCTCGTTCAGCTATTTTGCGAGTAGGTTATCGCGTTAAGAACAACCAATTACAACGTTTGTATTATTTACATCCTGATACTGTAGCAGGAGATAAACCCGAACAACAAATAATATTAAATGATGTTGATAGCTTAAGTTTTAGGTTTTGGGACGATGACTGGATAGATACTTGGAATGCAAATAAAACAATACCTAAAGGTATTGAAATGACCATTGTCAGTCAACATTACGGTGAGCTAAAGCGAGTTTTTTTGTTATCTGATAGTACGGTAGAAGATGAATGACCAGATATCATAAGCAACGAGGTATTGCATTAATTACTATTTTAATGATTCTAGCCATCATGGTAACTATTGCATCCACTATGACAGGTCGAATGACCTCTAGCTTGTTGCGGACAGAGGGGCTTTCATATTCAGAAAAAGTATATTGGTATGGGCAAGCGACCGTCGATTTTAGCCGTATGGTATTGGAAGATGACTTTTCCGATAGTGCGGTGATTAGTTTAGATCAAGTATGGGCGACGCCAGATATCGTTTTCCCTGTGGATGAAGGCTCTGTTACTGGTAATATGATAGATTATCGTAGTTGCTTTAACATTAATGCCATTGCGCAGGCTGATGAAGGCGATACTCGTGCTTTACCTATCAGCCAATTTCAAATGTTGTTGATCTCGCTGGGTGTTGAAGAGTTTGCAGCTGAGATAATTTCAGAATCTACGCGAGATTGGTTGGATAGCAACGATACTGTCGATGTTTCACAAGGTGCTGAAGATAGATATTACGAATCATTAGGGGTACCACATTTAACTGCTAATCATTTGATGGTGGATATTTCAGAGTTGAGAGCAATACAGGGGGTTACGGATCAAATTTATGAGCGTATAAAGCCTTTTTTATGTGCTCTACCTGCATCAAATCAGTTGATTAATGTGAATACAGTTAACAAAAAACAAGCGCAAATACTATTTGCTTTATTTCCTCCAGAGTTGCTTATTACAATAGAGGATATTCAATCTATATTAGACGATAGACCAATTAGTGGCTGGGCATCTGTTGATGAATTTTTAGCATCAGAGCTAATAGTCGATAAACTAATACCTGATGTGATTAGTTCACAGTTAAGTGTGAGCAGTGATTTTTTTCAATTATTCGGTTTAGCAGAGTTTGATCAGCGAGTAATGGTTTTCAAGCTATTATTTAAAGTAGAGAATAAAAAAACAACTACTATTCGTTTCCAATATGCAGGAGCTGAAGAAGTGGTTGGCATGGAGATGTTCAAGTGAGTGAGCAATTAATTATTCGCTTAGCAAGTGAAGCGCATCAAACTATCCATTGGTTAGTTTGGTCTGAAAGTGAAAAAGAGATCATTGCGTCAGGTGACTTAGATAATGCACAGGCGTTGAAATTGTTAGCGGAAAAAGCACAGTCTCGCAAAGTCATTTGTTTAGTGCCTGGGGTTGATGTCACATTAAAATCAGTGGTGATTAAAGGAGCCTATACACGTCAAATGCAACAAGCTCTGCCTTATATGTTGGAAGATGACTTGGCTAGTGATGTTGATAAGTTACACTTTTCTGTTTTAACTAAAAAAACTGATTTAGTTGAAATTGCTATTTGCTTTAAAAGTAAATTAACAATGTGGTTGGGTTGGTTATCTGATGCTGGTATTTTTTGTCAGCGTTTGCTTCCTGATGTATTAACACTGCCCCTACCTACAGATCAACAATGGCAAGCATTACAACTTGATAATCAATGGTTAATACGGACGAGTGAATACCAAGCTTGGTGTTGTGAAAATGATATGTTAAAAAACATTTTGCAATTACATTTATTAGATAAACCAGAGCAGCAGATTGAAAGTTATAGTGTCATACCCAATGATTGTCTGGGGCAGTGGCAGCAAAAATCAGTCGTATTACCGATGCAGTTGTTAGCAGAAGGGTGCCTTAATAATTCTATCAACTTGTTAACTGGTGAGTTTAAAGTAAAAAAAGAAAGCAATTTGCAACTCGCGAAGTGGAAACTACCTGCGATTGCCGCTGTTATCTTGTTTATTGTGGTATTAATTAATGCGGTTATCACTACAAAACAAGCAGATCGAGAAACCTTATTAGTGAAACACCAAGTAGAGACTCTCTACCAAAAAGCTTTTCCTAATCAATCACCTTTACGATACAGTCGAATTAAGAAAAAATTGAAAGGTTTATTGGCTGAATCATCAATTAGTACACCGACAGATGGTTTCTTACCTATTTTAAATGACTTGATTCCAGTTTTTCAGGCGGTGCCTAGTTTACAAATTTCAACGTTAAAATTTAATGGTGAAAATCAACAAATAAGTTTAGCAGTTAGTGCAGATAGCTTTCAGGCCTTTGAATTACTCGCCACAAAAATTCCTGCTAAATATACGCTTGGCCAAGGGGCATTGAGTAATAATAAAAATCGAGTCAGCGGTGTATTAACGGTGAGGGTTAACTGATGTTTGAACAAATCAAAGAATGGTGGGAGAACCTTTCAGAAAGAGAACAACAGCTGACTTTTGTTACATTGCTGGTTGTGTTTATCGCGATGATTTATTTTCTTATTTGGCAACCTGTTGCGACTAATTTAGCAGAGAGTCAGCAAAAACTACAAAGTAGCCAACAAACATTACAGTGGGTAGAAAGTAATGCCAATAAACTCGTTGCGGCGGGTGTTGGAAATAATAAAACAACGACGAGAAAGCAAAATTTATCACAGTTGATTAGTAGCACAGCAAAGCGTAATCAGATTGTCATTTCTCGAATTCAAAACCGTAATGGCAGCGTTGATATTTGGATCAATCAAGTTGAGTTCAACCAATTCTTAAAATGGATCACTGCATTACAAAATCAATACCAAGTACAAGTTAATAGTGCTGATTTAAATCAGGATAAAACACAAGGTATGGTTAAGATTAACCGTTTGTCATTAAGTTATTAGCATTGTAAAAGGGTTCAAATGAAAGTCAAAATCGCGATACTTGTTGTATTGGTTTACTGTGGTAGTTTGTTAGTTAATTTACCTGCTGCAGCAGTTGTAGGCTGGATGCCAGCTTCAACTGTTAAAATCGATAATGTTTCTGGTAGCCTATGGAATGGACAAGCCAAACAAGTGATTATCAACCCTAAGGTTACACTCCATAACGTGAAATGGGATATTCAACTAAAAGCATTATTAAATTTAGCAATAGGTGCTGATGTATCTTTTTACAATGGCCCTAGTAAAATGTCAGGCAAAGGTTTTGTACAATATGGCTTAACAGGCGTTAGTGCTTCAAATGTTATGGTTGATTTAACCTCAGCAGAATTACTGGCATTGATACCAACTAAATTACCAGTAAAAATAGAAGGTGAATTTTCTGCGGTTATTCAGCAGATAAAGCAAGGTGACCCTTATTGTGAGCAATTACTGGGCACAGTGGTATGGCATAATGCCTTCGTTTACAGCCAAATGGGTAATGTGAATTTAGCTTCTCCTTCCGTAGACTTAGGGTGTGCTGATGGCAATATTACTGCTTTTGTCACTCAAGATTCAGAGCAATTAAACACTAATTTAGATATTAATCTTGGCGAAGGCGGTATCTATCAATTAAATGGTGAAATTCAAGGCAAAGATGAGCTCCCTCCCTCGATAGCACAATCATTAACTTGGATTGGTCCTAAAAACGATAGCGGTGCAACCACTGTCAGTTTTAACGGTGTGTTATAAGCGGTTTATGTCGTCTGTATTTATTCGTGAGATGTTTAGGGGGTTGTCTAAAATCTGCTTGCTTTTCAGTTTACTAAACATTGTAAATTGAGTGGTGGGGATAAATAAGCTTCGTATTCTAGAAGCTTGTGGCATTTTATTATCCCTTCAAACAGTATTTTCTTTGGCAACTTCTAAGCTTTTTAAATAAGTTTAAAATCATTAATCTATTCAAACTGATATTAGTAACATAAATTCCTATAAAAACTACGTGAAACAGAAACAGCCCCTAGTAATTATCCATGTATAAATATACACTGTGTTTGTTTACAGTTTATTATTGCTTGGAGTTCATAATGAAAGAATTAACCAAACGCCAAGGCGAAGTCTTAGACGTTATTAAAGATCAGATTGCAAAAACTGGCATGCCTCCTACGCGTGTTGAATTAGCTAAAATACTTGGTTTTAAAAGCGCCAATGCAGCAGAAGAGCATTTAAAAGCTTTAGCGCGTAAAGGTGCAATTGAAATATTGTCAGGTACCTCTCGTGGTATCCGTGTTGTTAGCGAACATAAAAATAATGAAATAGTGGTCGACGAAGGTTTACCTTTAATCGGTAAAGTCGCTGCTGGTGAACCTATTCTTGCTCAAGAACATGTAGAAGCACATTACGATGTTGACCCTGCTTTATTTCATCCTGCGGCAGATTTTTTACTGCGCGTTGAAGGTGAAAGTATGAAAGATATTGGTATTATGGACGGTGATTTATTAGCGGTACATAAAACCCAAAATATAAATAATGGCCAAGTTGTAGTTGCACGTGTTGAAGATAATGTCACCGTCAAACGTTTTTATCGCGATGGTAAACAGATAACATTAAAAGCAGAAAATGCTTTATTTGATGCGATAAAGGTCGACTTAGAGTATCAATCTTTTGATATTGAAGGGATTGCAGTCGGTGTTATTCGTACTGCAGATTGGATGTAATTGGCAATTAGTGTTATTAATAACCATCTTTCAAATATATAGTGTGAATTAAATGAAACGTTTAATAATAATTTTTAGTGCTCTGATAATGATTTTATTTTTTATTATCGGTAGCACTCAATCTCTTCATTTAGTTCACAGTAAAACTATCAGTAAAAATAGTGCCTTAGTGTTACAACAGGCCCGCCAGCCGCTGCCTGAATTTGCCTTTGAAAAAGCGGGGAAAGTCGCTTTTACAAACCAATCCTTAAAAGGGAAGTGGACCCTATTTTTTGTTGGTTATACTTATTGCCCCGACGTTTGTCCAACCACATTAGCAGACCTAGACCGTATTTACCCAAGCTTAGCCAATGATCAAAATACAACCACACAAGTTGTATTTATCTCCGTTGATCCTAATCGAGATAAAGCAGAACAACTGGCAGATTATGTGCATTATTTTAATAAAGCATTTATTGGCGTAACTAGTACCCATCAACAACTTTGGCCATTTGTTACTCAATTAGGGTTGATTTATAGCTTGGTTGAAGAGGGGGAAACAGATGATTTTTATTTAGTTGACCATAGTGCTTCCATTGTTTTAATTAACCCTGAAGGTGAGTTTCATGCCACGTTTAAATCAACAATTAATGCACAGGGCATTAATCATGTTGATATGGATTTAATGGTTGAAGACATTAAAGCAATACAGGCTAATTATCAAAAGCGCTAATGTCTTTAGTAACGCTTTCGACCGCAGCTAAATCAGTGGAGGGAGTTACCGTTTAGTTGATAAATGAACTAGACGGTAGGTAATAGTCATTCCACTAAATAGCTGCTCAATCTTGTGTTTAAACTGTATCACTTCTGCGTTAGATAATTTTAAAATTTCTCAACCATTTGATTCTTAAATAGATTAATTCGTTTTCCTATCCAATATCTGATCGCATACTTAATGTAATGAACGCTATAAAAACTATTTTTAAATGGGGATCGCTTATAATTTTTTTGTCCAAAATAATGCACTACCAAACTCAGGATCAAGTTGATAATCAGAAAAGCCAAGACGCTGATAAGCTTTGCAAGCAATAGCATTACCACTTAATACTTCTAGCGTTATTTTGCAGCAATCCTGCTGTTTTGCGACCTCTTCAATTTTTTCAAATAAATGTTTTGTAAGGCCTTGGCCTCTGAAATTATTGTGTACGACGACATCATGAATATTAAATAATGGTTTGCAAGCAAAAGTAGAAAAGCCTTCTATCGCTGTTAATAATGCAGCTGGATGGTTATCACTAAAAATTAAAACAATAAAAACATCATTCCTAGCAAGCAAGTTTGTGATTAAATTCTCTTTAGCAAACTCACTCAAGTCTTCACCTCCACCCATTGGATCACAAGCATAATGCGACATTAAATTTAAATAAGCCTGTGCATGTTGTACATTATTTAAGTCAGCTACAACTGTTTGAATATTAAGCATTACTATTCCTTTTGTTTTAATTGTTGGTGTTTTTTTAGTCTAACTAATGTATCAAACTTATTCTACATAAAGTGAGGATAAGGTAGTGGCGCGTTAGCACTGTTAAAAAGCTTCAATGATCAGCATGTAAAATAGCTAACTTTTGACAAGAAATGAGGTCTAAAAATACAGGTGAAAAATAAATACAGCAGCAAAATTAGATTTAAGTATTTAAAAAAGTTATTTTAATGTTAGACTTCTAGATGTCTAAAAGGCCATTTTAAGGAAGTAATTATGCCAATTCGTATTCCAGATGATTTACCTGCATCAAGTATTCTAAAATCTGAAAATATTTTTACGATGTCAGAAACACGAGCTAGCCATCAGAACATTCGTCCTCTGCGCGTTCTGATCCTTAATTTAATGCCTAAAAAAATTGAAACTGAAACGCAGCTGATGCGTTTATTATCTAATACTCCTCTACAAGTTGATATTGAACTGTTACGCGTGGATGCCAGAGCAACACGAAATACGCCACAAAAGCATTTAGACAAGTTCTACGGTGACTTTGAGCGAATTAAAAATCAAAAATGGGATGGTTTTATTATTACTGGTGCACCACTTGGTACCATTCCATTTGAAAATGTATATTACTGGGAAAAGTTTACGGAAATAGTTAACTGGTCTCGCCATAACGTCACCTCAACGCTATTTTTATGCTGGGCTGCACAAGCCGCATTAAACATATTGTATGGGCTAGAGAAAGAAACCCGTGATGATAAACTCTCTGGTATTTACTCACATCGAACGTCATATCATCATCATCCACTAGTAAGAGGGTTTGACGATGAATTTTGGGCGCCATTATCCCGTTATGCTGAATTTAATAGCCGTACCATTAAAGATAAAACAGATTTAACAGTATTTGCAGATGCTCCAGATGCGGGAGTATATCTTGCGGCAAGTCCTGATTGTCGTCAGGTTTATATCACTGGGCACCCCGAATACGATGCAAATACACTAAATAATGAATATTTAAGAGACCTTGAAGAAGAGCTAGATCCGGTCATGCCAATTAACTATTATCCGAATGATGATGAGAATGAAATTCCACATGCAATTTGGCGTAGCCATGGAAACCTCTTATATAGCAACTGGTTAAATTATTGTGTTTATCAGGTAACACCATACGATCTCAGTGACTTAATATAAATTTTGTAAATAATTTATAAAGATGAAAAGTAGTACTGGAAAAGGTGAAAAGCTCTCCTACAATTATTAGTAGCTAAGAGAGCTTAAGAGGAGTAAAGTCAAAGATAGGCAGTGCTTCTGCGCAGTTAGCAGGTTGGTTATCCAGGAAGCTTAGTTATTAAAATTAGCTTCACAATTGCATTAAATGCACTTGACCAATTTAAGCATTTTCACGTTAACAAACATAAAACGGAGGTATAAGATTATTTTAAATTTTACTCGTACCAGTGTACTGAAACCGTATCAAAAACTGAGTTGTTAATTTAAACACTCACCTACCCAACGGGGTAATTAGATACAGTTTTAGAAGTTAATACTGGTTGTATTCATTAATACAGGAGGATTAATTATTTTTACGTTTTATCATTTTATTGAAAGTGGGTGTCAGAGTTAGGAGTTATATTAGTTAACTCATTGCCAACGGGCGTTTCTAACATTCACTTTTATCAAATTAGATAGTGGATTATTTGTAAAGTTTTATTAGTATCAAGTTAGTTTTTTTTATCGATATTAATACCCCTTTTAATAATCACAACTCAATTGTTCTTTATATTTTAAAGCGAGCTAAGTAGCTCGCTTTTTTTATATTTAATTTTTATTATTTATTGAAATATTTCGCTTATTTAAACAAACACTATTGTGATTGAATGCCGTGTAGTAGTGTTATTTTAACTTGTTAAATTTACTTTTTCCGTTGCCCTTTTGTAAAGGAAGCAACAATTCACATCCATTTAGGCTTTAAGTTAAGCCGCTTTTTCAGTGTAATCTAGCTCACTTACCTAAAATAATTATTATTACTTTAGCGAATATATGACATGTTTCAACTATCAAAAAATTCATAATTTATAACAGAATATTTCAAGATAGAAATGGCTTTGAAAGGTTATGACTACAAGTTTTATGCTATTATCCACACTCATTTTTTACTCAGAATAAAGCAGCAGGGAACTCTATGTCGATAAGTGATCGTAGTGCATTAATTAAAGCACAGTTAGAAAAGCACATTCTTCTGATCGATGGTGGTATGGGAACCATGATCCAGGACCATAAATTTGAAGAAGCTGATTTTCGTGGCGAACGTTTTAAAGACTGGAAAAGCGACTTAAAAGGCAATAACGATCTATTAGTTTTAACGCAGCCAGAAGTGATCGCCAATATTCACCGTGAATATTTAGATGCTGGTGCTGATATTCTTGAAACCAATACATTTAACGCAACAACCATTGCCATGGCAGATTATGCGATGGAATCTATTTCTGCTGAAATCAATTATGAAGCTGCTCGTATTGCGCGTCGTGTTGCCGATGAAAAAACCGATGAAACACCTGACCGCCCTCGTTTTGTAGCAGGTGTGCTAGGCCCAACAAACCGTACTTGTTCGATCTCTCCTGATGTTAACGATCCTGCTTTTCGTAACGTTACTTTTGACGAACTGGTTGTTGCTTACATTGAATCGACTAAAGCCTTAATTAAAGGTGGTTGTGATTTAATTCTGATTGAAACTATCTTTGATACTTTAAACGCAAAAGCTGCTGTTTTCGCAGTTGAAACGGTATTCGAAGAGCTAGGTTATAAAATCCCTGTGATGATTTCCGGTACAATTACCGATGCATCGGGCCGTACCTTATCAGGTCAAACAACAGAGGCTTTCTACAATTCATTGCGTCATGCAGAGCCCCTAACATTCGGTTTAAACTGTGCTTTAGGGCCCGATGAGTTGCGTCAATACGTACAAGAAATGTCCCGCATCTCAGAAACTTATGTTTCTGCACATCCTAATGCCGGTTTGCCAAATGCCTTTGGTGAGTATGACTTAGAAGCCGATGAAATGTCGGTACATATTAAAGAATGGGCTGAAAGTGGCTTTTTAAACTTAGTAGGCGGTTGTTGTGGTACAACGCCTGCGCATATTAAGGCGATGGCTGATGCCGTTGCTGGTATCAAACCGCGCGCATTACCTGAGATTGAAGTTGCTTGTCGTTTAAGTGGGTTAGAGGCATTAACTATTCGCTCTAGTTCACTCTTTCAAAATGTTGGTGAGCGAACAAACGTAACCGGTTCAGCCCGTTTTAAACGTTTAATTAAAGATGAACTATATGATGAAGCGCTTGAAGTCGCCTTGCATCAAGTAGAAGCAGGTGCAGATATTATCGATATTAATATGGATGAAGCGATGCTTGATTCATTATTTGCGATGAAGCGTTTCTTAAACCTATGTGCTTCTGAACCTGATATTTCACGTGTGCCAATCATGGTCGATTCTTCTAAGTGGGAAATTTTAGAAGAAGGGCTTAAGTGTGTTCAAGGGAAAGGTATCGTTAACTCAATCAGCATGAAAGAGGGCGTGGATAACTTCATTCATCAAGCTAAATTGATTCGTCGTTACGGTTTTGCGGTGATAGTGATGGCCTTTGATGAAGATGGACAGGCGGATACACGCGAGCGTAAATATGAAATTTGTAAGCGCTCCTATGACATTTTAGTTAACCAGGTTGGTTTTCCACCCGAAGATATCATTTTTGACCCAAATATTTTTGCGATTGCCACTGGGATCGAGGAGCATAATAACTATGCTGTAGATTTTATTGAAGCAGTGAAAGATATTAAAGATAACTTACCCCATGCGATGATTTCTGGCGGTGTTTCAAACGTATCTTTCTCATTCCGTGGTAACAATCCTGTACGTGAAGCGATTCACGCTGTATTTCTTTATTACTGTATTCAAAATGGAATGGATATGGGTATCGTTAATGCTGCACAGCTGGCGATTTATGATGATATTCCGAAAGAGTTAAAAGATGCCGTTGAAGATGTAGTATTAAATAAGCATGCTAATGGTACTGATGCTTTATTAGAACTGGCAGAAAAATACCGTGGTGATGGAGCTGAAAAAGCAGACGATAGCAAAGTATTAGAATGGCGTAGCCTGCCCGTGAATGAACGTATTGCACACGCATTAGTTAAAGGTATTACAGAATTTATTGAAGAAGATACCGAAATAGCACGTCAAAATGCCGATATGCCAATCGAAGTGATCGAAGGACCATTGATGGATGGCATGAATATCGTTGGTGACCTGTTTGGCGAAGGTAAAATGTTCTTACCGCAAGTAGTTAAATCTGCGCGTGTAATGAAACAAGCTGTTGCTTATTTAAACCCATTTATTGAAGCGACTAAAGCAGTGGGCGCAACCAACGGTAAAGTAGTGATGGCAACCGTAAAAGGTGATGTACACGATATCGGTAAAAATATCGTAGGTGTTATTTTGCAATGTAATAACTATGAAATTATCGACTTAGGTGTAATGGTACCCACTGAGAAAATTATTAAAACAGCGTTAGAACATAATGCGGATCTGATCGGGTTATCTGGTTTAATCACGCCATCATTAGATGAAATGGTGTACGTAGCAAAAGAGATGCAACGCCAAGGGTTAACGATTCCATTATTGATCGGTGGTGCAACGACGTCGAAGGCACATACTGCAGTTAAAATTGAACAAAACTATGATCAACCCGTTGTCTATGTATCTAATGCTTCTCGTGCCGTAGGTGTATGTCAAAAATTATTGAATCCAAAACATAAGCTTGAATTTGTTGAAAAATTGAATTTAGATTATGACCGTGTTCGAGTGCAGCATGCCAATAAACGCCCACGCAGTGCACCAATTGGTTTAACACAAGCACGTGCTAATGGCGCTAAATTGGATTGGGTAAATTACAAGCCTACTGTGCCTAATCAATTAGGTGTACAAGTAGTAAAAAATATGTCGATTAATGTATTACGTGATTATATCGATTGGACACCATTCTTCATGACATGGGGATTAGCAGGTAAATACCCTCGTATCTTAAAAGATGAAGTCGTAGGCGAAGAAGCAACGCGCTTGTTTGCAGATGCTCTCGCTATGTTAGACACCGTTGAAGCCGCCGGTGAAATCAGTGCATCGGGTATTGTGGGGATTTTCCCTGCAAATCGTGTTGACGACAATATTGAAATTTATAGCGATGAAACCCGCTCTGAAATCTTGCAAGTGAGTCATCAATTACGTCAACAAACAGAGAAAAAGCCACCTTTTGTGAACCACTCTTTAGCCGATTACATTGCACCTAAGTCATCAGGAGTCGCGGATTACATTGCCGCTTTTGCTGTGACAGGCGGGATTGGTGAACGTGAAGTTGCTGAGCGTTATAAAGCAGATAATGACGATTATAATGCCATTTTAGTGCAAGCTGTTTGTGATCGTTTAGCTGAAGCCTTTGCTGAATATTTACATCAAAAAACGCGTAAAGAGTATTGGGGCTTTGCCGCAGATGAGACATTAGATAATGACGATTTAATCCGCGAAAAATACCAAGGAATTCGTCCTGCACCAGGTTACCCTGCATGCCCAGAACATAGTGAAAAAGCTGTGATTTGGGATTTAATGAATGTTGAGAAAGAAATTGGAATGGAATTAACATCAAGTTACGCTATGTACCCAGGTGCAGCCGTTTCGGGATGGATTTTCTCTCATCCTGAAAGTCGTTATTTTGCGATTGCTGGTATTCAACAGGACCAAGTAGAAGACTACGCACAACGAAAAGGGTGGGATTTACAAACGGCTGAGCGTTGGTTGGGACCAAACATCGGTTAAATCCAATAGTTTGTTAATAAAATATTGAAGAATACGGCCAGTTTAACTGGCTGTATTCTTTTTAAAACCTATCAAATCCTACTAAAGATTATGCAAAAATGTGAAAGCATTTTTTTAATATTATTTATTAGTATCGAAGTTATTTTGTTGGTCGCTAATGACCCAATCAATGTTAATCATACTTATACCAACTTTGCTAACTCACTGATCAATCTTATACCGATTACATTAAATAA
>Ga0316198_10000441_pt1 | contig 21717 bp, 16 predicted proteins | sample OudBieAanoxic_MG_FD_204935 | JGI IMG/M metagenome (GOLD analysis project Ga0316198, IMG submission 204935) | Coastal sediment microbial communities from Oude Bieten Haven, Netherlands - site A anoxic | ecosystem: Environmental > Aquatic > Marine > Coastal > Sediment | place: Netherlands...
AATTGATCCTTGATCTGGCCAGAGTATCGGTAATCGATGATTACGGTGCCCTGGTGGTTTCCGAATTACGGAACCTGATTGAAGAAAGCGGCGGAATTTTTCAGATTCGCAATACCCAACCTGAAATTAGCCCAATCCTAAACCAGTTCGATTTTAACCGGATCTCCACGGTTGCGCCGTTAAAAGGGAAAACCTCGCTCAACTTTTTCGTCCGTACCGGGGAGATGACCCTCGAGCGCCTATTCAATCTGCGTTATATGGTATCGTTTCTGGGTTCAGTAACAATGGCGTTGATACATGTATTGCTGCACCCCCGGTCATTGCGCGTCAACGATACCATTTCCCTGATGGAAAAAACCGGGGTCAGCGCCCTTCCCATCGTCGGTTTGATCAGCTTCCTTTTGGGATTGGTCATCGCCTTTATGTCGTCGCTACAACTGGAGCAGTTCGGCGCCAACATATATGTGGCATCTCTGGTTGCCGTTGCGATGGTATCCGAACTCAGTCCGATCATGACTGCTATTGTCGTGGCCGGAAGATCAGGGTCGGCATTTGCCGCCGAAATCGGTACCATGCGCATATCAGAGGAAATCGACGCGCTTTTTCTCATGGGTTTTGCTCCCACTCTGTTTCTGGCCATCCCGCGGTTGCTCGCCGCCATAATCGTGGTCCCTTTGCTGACCCTTTTTGCTGATATATTCGGTATTTTCGGTGGGTTAGTGATCGGGTTTTCATTGCTTGATTTGACTCTCAACGCCTATATCAGGCAAACCCTCGAGGCCCTGACTCTGTTCGAGGTCCTCTGGGGCCTTTCCAAAAGCGTTGTGTTTGCAGCCCTGATCGCATGGGTTGGATGCCTGCGGGGTTTCCAGACCCGGGGGGGAGCGGACGCCGTCGGAAATGCCGCCACGTCCGCGGTGGTCACCAGCATATTTTTGATCATTCTCTTTGATTCCATATTTGCCGTCGTTAGAAGCTATTTGTAACATAGAAAAGGGCTTGCAGTTTGAACAGTGAAACCATCATCAGCGTCAACCATCTCGAGGCCCGATACGATGAAAGCGTCGTACTGAATGACGTGACTTTCGACGTTTTCAGCGGTGAAATTCTCGGCATCTTGGGCGGAAGCGGATGCGGCAAAACGACTCTCCTGCGGCATATGGTGGGTTTGCAGCGACCCTTTGACGGTAACGTCATTATTGACGGGGTGGACATTACCGTATGTGACAGTGAAAGTTTTCATCGGACCTTGAGAAAAATCGGTGTCCTTTTTCAGAGTGCGGCCCTGTTCGGGTCGATGTCTCTGATTGAAAATGTCATCCTGCCGATTGCTGAATACGGTGGCCTTTCGCCGCTGGTCACAGAAACCATGGCCCGCATGAAACTGGACTTGGTCGGTTTGGCCGGATATGAAAATCACTTACCATCGGAGCTGAGTGGCGGCATGAAAAAGCGCGCCGGGTTGGCTCGGGCTCTGGCTCTCAACCCTAAAATCCTCTTTTTGGATGAACCGTCGGCAGGGCTGGATCCCATCATCTCCGCTGAAATCGATGACCTGATTCTACACATCAACCGGACAATCGGAACGACGATAATTATCGTAACACATGAACTCGACAGTGTTTTTAGTGTAGCGAAAAGGATCATTATGCTCGATAAGAGCGTCAAGGGTATCCGCGCCGAAGGCGATCCGCATCGTCTGCGGGACGGCAGCCCGGATCCGCTGGTGAGACAATTTTTCCACCGCAAGTCGCACCGACTGGATCCACCGGAAGATGAGGATCGGCAGATACGGTTGCCCAACGGGCTTTCCGACGGTGGGTTCTAACCTGGGCGCATATCAACCATCTGACGAGATTTCATGATATTATCATCACGAATACCAGTCATATCGGACCAGGAATGGATTTATGGCATCTCTTAAGACCAAATTTAGCGTCGGCGTTTTCGTCGTATTGGGATTCGTGATCACCTTTATCGCCGTCGTCTGGCTGGGCCTGTCACATCACCTGGAAAAAGGCCGCTTTTATGTGGCTTATTTCGACGAATCGGTCCAGGGTCTCAACAAAGACTCGCCAGTCAAGTATCGGGGTGTCTCCATCGGACGGGTGGGAAGCATTACGGTTGCACCCGATGCGACGCTTGTTGAAGTCGTTCTCAAAATCGATCCGGAAGTCAAACCCGATGAGAATTTCGTCGCCCAACTCAGAGCCGTCGGTATCACCGGCATCATGTTTGTTGAACTCGATCGTAGAAAACCAGCGGAAACGATCCTTTCTCCCCGGATCACTTTCCCCTCAAAGTACCCGATAATTGCTACCAAACCTTCTGAAATTCAACAGATAATCAGTGAGATCAATGACGTACTGCAGCAATTGAAATCTTTTGACCTCGGAAATATCTCTACCAAGGTAAAAACGATTCTTGATGGTATCGACCGGAACGTTGCCGAAATGAAAATTGCCGAATTGACAGCAAAGGTAAAGCGCTCGTTAGACGTTTGGGACACGACCCTTGAATCCGTGGACACAGCGGCTATCTCCATCAACACGCTTTCCCGCAATGCCGATGGAACCGTAACCGAATTTTCGGAAATCCTGCGCACCAACAAACAAGATCTATCCGATGCCGTCGCTGCCCTGAACCGATCAATGACCAAGGCCAGTCGACTTCTGGATTCCGGATCAGATCTGGTCGGAAACACCGATGGCCGGATACAGCAACTGACAACCCAATTGATGTTCACCCTCCAGAAACTCGATCGGACCGCTGATAAGCTCAACCGCGCCATTGATCAGATCGCGGATCAGCCGTCGCAGCTTTTATTCGGAAAACCGCTGCCCGCACGGAATACGCCTGATCCCTAGCCGGATAACATGTGCCATATAAAACAAGGCGTTGATGGGTGTCGCTTTACTCGGGGACGGCAAGCCCTCTATTCGCCGGACTTGAATGGGATGGTCGAACCTTCAAAATTATTCCAGCACCATCCTGATTTGGCTCTTTCAGCCGCCTGCAAGGAGAAAGAACCTCATGAAATCACTTATCCATGGTGATCCACCTCGATTGTTGATTGTCCTTTGCCTGGTCTTCAGCGGTTGTGTTGGCCCGTCGCACCCTGTACAGGATGTATCATACTACACCTTTGCTTACGATCCGCCCCAGGCAGCAGCGGACAGTAACCTGGCGGTTGTCCTGCAAATAGACCCCTTCTCGGCGGCACCACTCTATGACACGGAGAGGCTTGTCTACCAGCCGGAGCCCTATCAGCGGAACGTCTATCACTATCATCGCTGGCAATCCAATCCCGCCGAACTAGTGACCCATTATCTGGCCCGTGACATGAAAGCATCGGGTCGTTTCGCGGCTGTGCTCACTGATACCGGCCGTCTGTCGGCAACTCACGTCGTATCTGGCACAGTGGACGAAATTCTAGAGCACGATACCCGTAATGGCTGGCAGGCCATCATCGGCCTAACTGTCACGCTCTCTAAGGTCGGTGAACCTCAAGCTGACAAAGCGATCATATTTCAGAAATCCTATCGGAAGAGTGAGTTGTCCACCAGCCAGGGTCCTTCGTCAGTGGTGGCAGCCATGAGCACCGCAATGGCGGCTGTTTCCGAGAGCGTCATTGCGGATGTGTTTGCCGCCCTTTCTGAGATGGAAACGGTTTCAAACCACTGAATCCTTTGTTCCGATCCTATCCGTATTCCGACCCCAAAGCGCCTCACGCAGGCCGGATCGGCGGACGATGCGCCGAGACAATGCCTTCTCAAGTACCTCTTGTTGTCCCCATACAGTCACGCTTGACCGGGCGCGGGTAACGGCCGTATATATCAACTCCCGTGTTAATACCGCCGAATCGGTATCAGGGAGGATAATGTGCACTCGGTCGAATTCGGATCCCTGGCTTTTGTGTATCGTCATGGCATATACGGTTTCAATCTTTGATAGCCGCGCAACCGGTATACCGCGTACATTGCCCCCGGTATCCGGAAAATTGACCACCAGCGGGGCCTTATCATCGGCTGTTGCCGGCGCCGTCAACCCGATGTCGCCATTGAACAATCCCAACCCATAGTCGTTGGCCGTGACCAGGATCGGTCGCCCAACATACCATCGGCCATGGTATCTGTTATCTCCCGACGTGATCAGACCCTTCCGTCGCAACACCGCTTCCGTCATTCGGTTAAGAGCCTCAATTCCCCATGGCCCCCTGTTTACAGCACACAAAACCCTGAAGCGGCTGAACTGTTCCAGCGCCAGTAATGCATCACTGGTGGAAAGGTAGTCGCGATACCCCTGGACGATGCGCACGCTAAGTGACTGATGGAGATCCCGAGTTGTCGACACCGGCCGCCAGGCGATACTGCTGTCATCACCGCTTTTCATCAACTTCAGGGCGCCTTCGGCATCACCGCGGTTTACGGCACGACTCAGCGCGCCGATACCACCAAGATCGTCAAATCGATAGCTTCGGACCAGATTGACAATGCAATCCTGAATCCCGCTCGATTTTTCGCTCCCGCTATCACCCAACCGCACGTCGATAACCTGCCGGGCCAATTGACGGAAAGCTGCAGAAAACCGATGCCGACTGCCGCGATCGCAAATATCTCCCAATACAGCCCCGGCTTCTACGGATGCCAGCTGATCCTTGTCACCAATGAGCACCAAACGGGCCCGATCAGGCAAAGCCGTGGTGAGTTTGGACAGCAGCGCCAGATCTATCATCGAGGCTTCGTCGACAATGACGAGGTCGACGGGCAGCGGATTGCTCTTGTCATAACGGAAAAAGGGGGTTCCAGGAATCGGTATCAGCAGTCGATGGATCGTCTGGGCATCAACCGGAATACGCTCTTTGACAGGCGGGCTGCACGCGAGCGTTTTCACAACCGTTTTCATTGATTCGCCCAATTTTGCCGCCGCTTTACCGGTTGGTGCTACCAGTACTGCCTTGAATCGTGTGTCTCTGGCCTGTTCGATCAGCAGTGCGAGGATTTTGGCTACGGTGTGGGTTTTACCTGTTCCAGGTCCGCCGGTTATGACACAAAAGGGTTTTATCAGAGCGACCAGGACGGCAACTTTCTGCCAATCGATCCCTTCACTCTTATCAGTGACCGGAAAAAGGCGATCGAAAGCGTTTTGTAATAGGCCGGTTTTCAGGCTTTCCGTCGCGCGTTCATCAGTGTCCGTCCGAGGGGTGATGGCGGCAATGAGGTCCTGTTCATACTGCCAGTAGCGATAGAGGTACAACCTTTCACAATCATCAAGAATCAAGGGGCGCCGTTCACCCGGGTTTCCGATCACCGGGCTGGCTCGCAATCGTTTGACCCAATCGGCTGTCTCGGGGCAGATGACCGCAGTGCGGTTCTCGCCGTGTGGAACGGCTATCGATCGATCCACCGCATTCAGGTCGAGACATACATGGCCGCTTCCAGCGGAGCGGCTGAGAAGTGCTGCGGCAAGGGTCAGCGCCCGATTTTCACGGCTGTCGAGACGGCTCATGAAATCAGCGAAATGGACGTCGATTTCGGTTAAATAGCCGCTGGTGTAAAGTGAGGCCAAATCTGTGGATGTCATTGAGGTCATCTTCACACATGGAGGCCGATTCCCGATGGCCCCGTAAGGTATGTCATCTGCCTGCGATCAACGTTCTGTCGAGTGCTTTGATAAGCTCGGCATCCGGGCGATCACGGTAAATTCCGTAAGCAGGCCCCCGTTCCGGATCGACGCCGCGGATGAAGACGTAAAACACCCCACCGAAGTGTTCGTCATAATTGTAATGCGGTTGGTGTATTGCCAGATAGCGGTGCAGGGCCAGGGTATATAGACAGTACTGCAGGATGTAATACGATGCGCTCATGACCGGTTGCAGTTTGTCAACGTGGTAATCCGCTGGTTGCCGGCCGAGATCGTTTGATTTCCAGTCCACAAGGAAGAAACGCCCGTCGTGCTGGAAAACCAGGTCAATGAAGCCTTTCAAAAAACCGCCGGACGGCGAAAACTCGAGTCGTTCCAATAGCACGGGAAACTCTTCCGGAATGCTGCCGCCCCTGTGGCGGACAAAGACGTCCTGTAATTGATAGCGGTTAAACGGTTTGAGCGGATAGGTGAACGCCAACTCGTTAACCCGTTCGCGAGAATTGATGTCACCGAGGATTAAATCTTCCTCACCGTTGAGCAATGGTGCAGAAAGCACCCGCTGGATGGCTGTTCTTACCGTTTCCAGCCACTGCGGATCGAATCCGTGAGAGCGCAGGTTGTCACGGATCAATTGATCACGGGATTCCGGATCTGACTGGGTGAAATCGAGCTGTTCTAGCAAGCTGTGAAAAAAGATCCCTGCGCGTGCACCTCTGGGAAAATCATATATCGTCCTGTCGTCCTTATCCGTTTTCGGTAACGCAGGAATCGTTGGGTCCAATTTTCCGTCCGGTGGGGCCCATGTGTTGTCGTCAGGTCCGTCACGATCGGGCAAATCCATGTTTTGCTGACGGTGGGACACCAGTGATGTGTAACTCGATATCTTCCAGGAGGTATCAATGTTCCCGCTAAAAGACCGACAGAATAGAGGCGGTGCGGCTACCTTCTGCTCTGGTAGTAAGGGTTTGTCGGATCGTGGCATGTCCATCAGGGCGATACTCCCTTCGGATCGTGCCACCAGGCGCTCCAGGTCTCCAAGTAGGTCGGTACAATTCAATCGAGCAAGACGTGATTTTAGGACGCCGATAACGTCTTGCCCATTATCTAACGGCGGCTGGTGAAGAAGGTATGCCAGAGCGGAGGTTTCGGCCGTTTTAATGTGACCCCACACCAGAAAACAATGCGATCTGGCCCGTGTGATCGCCACATAAAGAAGCCGCAGGTTCTCAGCCAAATTCTCCTGCTGTGCTTTGCGGACGTGTCCATCATAGCGCTCCGATCCCAGGTCTATAATTCGACGTTGCGGCAGGCCGTTTCCGTGGCAGACGACTTCTTGTCCTTTTCCGATTTGAGAACTCTCCCATCCGAAAGGGCAGAATACAACCGGATATTCCAACCCTTTACTTTTGTGGATCGTCACGATTCGCACAGCCCGGTGATCGTTCTCCAATCGAAGCTGGTGCTCCTCTGATCGCGGAACTCCGGGCTTGCGCTGACCGGCAAACCATTTGAGAAGATCTGCAGGCTCTGCAGCGTTTTCTATTGCGTATTGGTGCAGTATTTCGGCGATGTGGAGGATATTTGTCAGTCGGCGGTCCCCGTCGGGATAAGATAACAATCGGGCCCGCACTTCTTCTCGCGACATAAGCCATCGCAACATGGACATAAATCCCCTGCGATGCCACATTACCGAATACTCGCGGAACCGATCCCGTCTGTTATCAAGGAAAACCGGTTTGGTGGTGTCGGTATCGAGGTCGATGGCGCGCACCCCCAGCATATCTGTAACCAGAGCGGCACGGAAACGTTCATCTCTGCTATTTTCGAGAATCCCCGCCAGTACCTGCTGGATTTCTCCGGCCTCAAGGGTGTCGAATATGTTGCCCGCTCCGTAGAGAACCGATGGAATCCGCCTTTTTGACAGGCTTTCTTTCATCATTCTGGCTTGTCGATTGGTGCGGACGAGGACCGCGATATCCTCTGGCTTCACCCGGCGTTGCCCCGCCGTAACCAGCCTCACGATCTCGTCTCCCACAGCGGCAACAATCCTTCTCACGGCATCGGTTTTATTGATGGGTTTGCCGTCCCGGGAGGGGAGGAACCAAAGCGTTAGCGCCGGTGAATCGTCGGCCATTTCACCGATTCGGGTCCGGCCCGCCCTGCCCTTTTCAAACCCGATTTCCTTGTATAAAAAGGGCGTGTCGACAGTCCCGAAAAGAGTGTTGACAGCTTTTATCAACGCTGGGGAAGAGCGCCAGTTTTCAATCAAAGTGTATCTGGATGTCGTACGGGCAGCGGCTTCAATATAAGAAAAAATGTCGGCACCACGGAAGCTGTATATCGATTGTTTCGGATCGCCGATCATGAAAAGTACCGACGGTGGTTCACCGAACAGCCGTGAAAAAATTTCATACTGGATGGCGTCACTATCCTGAAACTCGTCGACCAGAGCAGCGTTGAACCGGCGGCGTACGGTTGCAATCAGACTGCCGCTCCCGTGTTCGCCGGGTTCCAAAGCATCTCTAACCGACAACAGCAGGTCATCGTAAAACTGTATGTTGCGTTTTTTTTTGGTGATCGCCAGTTCTGTGCGCGAATATTTGAAAAACGCTGTTTTCAGGTAGAGAAAATATTGCGACATTTCGAACGTTAACGTTTCAGCAGTCCTATGCAATCGGCTGCAGAGAGAAAAAAACGGGTGCTGTGGTGGGGAATGATCTTTTTTGGTGGTCTCTGCCAGAAATTTATCGGAGAATTTTTCGAAACCTTTGAACGGCGGGAAAACGGCCTCTCGTGGTCGACAAAACTGATCCATAGCAGCCGCTAGCGTCTTAATTTTCAAATCGCGTTGCCTGAGTCCTGGCTGCCGAGGATCCGGTTTGAGGCTTCCGAATATTCTTGCATTGAGAGACGGGCTTTTAAGCTGATCAACAACGGCCGACCGGCTGGCAGGCCAATGAATGGCGAGATGCCGGTGATGCTTTCTATAATCATCGCAACGTAACGCTGGCGCGCTGTCTATGTGTGGCAAGACAACAAGATCCGGTATATTGATATTGTGCAGCAGGCGGTAAAATATGGTTGGACCGAAAGCCGCCGCGATGCTGGAAACAAATGCGATGAATTCGGGTTCGGCCGCGTAAAATTTTTTACGCCAAAAGTCTTCGGCCACCTCCTGGAAATAAACCGTCGGATCGGCCACAAGACTCGTGTCGTATAGCGTGCCGGTTTCAAACGAGTTTTCAAAAAGCAGGCGTTGACAAAATCCATGGATGGTAAATATAGCCGCTCGATCGAAATCTGCCAAAGCGTTGTCAATTTGTCTCAATGCCATATACCGGTCAGAGGTTTTATCGACCAGGCGGGTAACGAAATCATCGTCGCAACCCTGTGCGAATCCCTTACGGGTTAGGATCAATCTCTGACGAATGCGCGTTTTCAATTCCTGGGTGGCAGCCGTCGTGTAGGTTACCACAAGGATCTGATCCACACTCAGACCGTGTTCGATGATAAGGCGTACAAACAGACCGGAGATCGTGTATGTCTTGCCGGTCCCCGCACTGGCCTCTATCAGTACGGGACCACTCAAGGGCGAATTGATCAGGTCGAAGAGTTGCATGAGGGCGTATATTTGCGATTCATCCGGTAAACAAAGGCCAGAACTTCGGCCACTGCATAATAAAGCTCAGGGGGGATCTCCGTGCCCGGTTCGAGAAGCTCCAAGACCCCTGCCAGGTTTGAATCCCGCTGCAACGGGACATTGTGTTGACGGGCAATGGCGACGATTTTATCAGCCAGGTGCCCACGTCCACGGGCCACGACTTTCGGTGCCCGACCATGGTTCTGATCGTATGTGATGGCGACGGCCTTGTTGGTATCTTTATTCTTCATCGCGAAATGCCTCAGACACTGGTGTCGATGGTCCGTTGATGGAAAAAGTCGACCGCCGAACGGCCTTCGGTTTCGATTACCGGGTCCACGGGGTCCGCGACCCTTACCTCAACTGACAGGGCCCTGAAATGGCGGCGTAATAAAGCGTCAAGATTCATGATGTTGTTATCGACCAGATGTTTGATTCCCGTGTCGCTGACCACTATCGTCACTCGCAGACCGATTGCGGTCAGCCAAAAGTCGGAGCGGATATTGCCGAGTCGGTCCATCTGGAGCAACACAGACAAATGCGCATCGGCATCATCCGAATTCTGCCGATGCCGGGGGACTATTACTTGCAGCAACCCTCTATGATCTCCCGGAGTCAGGTTCAAGAGATGGGTAAAGAGGAAATGCTCTGCATCCCGATTCTTAATTACGGTCCTCGACCGGTCCTCAATCTCTTCTAACAATAGACCCATGGTTGTCTTAAGTTCATCGAGGTCCTTTGGGGACACCCCCGATAAGCATTCCTTTTGCCCGCCGCGATCAAAAAAATCTTTTAAAATAAAAAGATTTGCTTTCAAATCGGACCGGACCAGTTTACCCGCATCTGCTTGTCCCGCTGACCGACCGGTGCAAGACGTGTCGGTTTGGGCCGGCATGTCCAGCAATAGTCGCGCCAGCCGTTGTTCGAAATAGGCGCCGGAATTTTCGATCCATTGTTTCAGCTGACTGGATATCAATTCAGTCTGGTTACTTAAATCGAGGGGCAAAAAAAAGTGACGAATGGCCAGCAGGGCCTGGCGCACGGTTTCCGGCAGGGGCTTGCCCGTCGGTCCCCTGGTCCCCTCTTCTAACACCCGGTCGATCAGGTCCGGTAAACGCCTCATGGCCGCTTCCTGGCGGAGATAACTGGGGGTTGGCGGTTTGGCGCTATCACGGCCCAGGAGATTGGGTGCCTGGGGTATGTGGGTGAGCCGCAATGGTTGGCCCGTACTTTCGACCCGGGCGCAGATAATTGTCCCCGGTTTAACCTGAAAGTGGACCTGCGCCAGAACCCGTGCCTGCCCGAATTCTATCAAAGCTCTGCCATCTGGCCGAATATCGAGCACTTCTCCCCGTAGAAGCGATCCGATCCGCAGCGGAATGGAACGGTTCGCTTCAGTGCGTGAACATGGCTCGAATTCCGCAGTAATGAGTCGAGAAATCGTCATAGCCTATCCAGGATTGATTTAGGAATTCATAACATAACCGGACACCAGCACAAACCCCAATCTGTCAATGCGAGTGTTTCACCCGACCACCTTGAATTGCGTAAGCAGGCGTCTTGTGGTACACAGACCTCACTTCGATCAACTGGAATAAGAAGAATCTGAACACCGACTCACTGTTTCTGAGACATAGGATAAGAAGCGGGTTGGCGGCACCCGTATTCTGACATTGGCCCTTTCCGGTGTTTGCGGGCGTCATATCTTTTGGGAGATCCATGTTTTCCGGATTTCAGGAAATACTTATCGTTGGCCTTATCGTGCTCGGGATTATATTCCTTCCCCGCCTGTCGCGTCGCCGACGTATCCCCCCTAACGATGCACACGAAAACCCAAAAATCAATTTGCGTCTGACAGGGTTTCTGCGTCTGGCCATATTTGTCTCAATGGCCTGGCTTGTGGCAACAGCCGCTTACTTCGAACCTTGGGTCCGCCCGGAGCAACAGTTTATCATTATTGGTGCAGGGCCGGTAGCGGTTTTCTGGGGACTCTACTGGATCATTTCCGGGTTTCGAAAATACCGCAAATAGCCGTGCTGGGCGGACGGACTTTATACAGGACGGAAACCGCAGTCTATTCTCCGCACACCTGACTTCACCGACGGAATCCGGTCAAACGATTGACGGCCTGCCGCTCACGGGCGTCAATCCGGCAACCTAAAAACTTATTTTGACACTCGCTTATAGGTAACCTACTGTAGCTATTACAAACTCACAGTAACACCATTCGGCATGAATCCTGCAAAACGATATACGATAATTAAATCAGAATTCCCTTAGTCAGTTGGACATCAACAACTTCTATTAAGGAAGATGGAAGAGCCTGAATGCCGGATTCAGTGTAATTGATTCTCAGCACCGACGGCCAGGAGAAGCAATGGCATCGACAATAGGAAAAAAACATGGCGGTATCTGCGCCAAAATAAGCATGAATATCTCTTCAGAAAGCCAGTGGTGCTGGGATGAGAAGTTCAATACCGCTCTCGTCGTTTTCGATAAGTGCGATAGGGACGTGATCTATATCCCGATTACCCAAGAGTTCGACACCCAGTGGGATTTCACCACCATCGAAAAGTCACCACCGCGTTTCTACACCTACTTCAATCGCGTCTTCGGTGTTGTACCAGGGCAGAAGGTCTTCACATCTACCAATGCATCTGGTACAATTCTTTTCGCTGTTTGGTGGCCGTGGGGCGATGGGGAAAAGATTTCCCTACGTGTCGGTCTTCATGAAGACGACAAGATTGCCGACCCGGATCGGCTCAAGGAATCCCTTTACAATTGGTTCCACATTCAGGATCAAACATCTGACTCCCGATAATCGTGATAAAGTAAGACCCAATCATCCTTCTGAATCATTCGAATCACCATATACATTACCATAGAGACCGGGCCAGACCGCCGCAATGGAGGTTATCGGAACGATGAAATTCGCATGCAAAAATTGCCGCAACAGCTACAACATCCCCGATGACAAACTTCCCGGCGGTAAGATCCTGGCATTTCCTTGCCCCGATTGTGGCACCCGTATCGAAATCGATCTGCGACCAGACCATTCAAGTGATGTCCAACCTTCCCCAAAAAAAGCACCGCTTTCTGAGGAACCGGCATCGACCACAAATGACAGCCAGGGCTCGGAGCAGGATTTGAAGAAGAAAGTCATGCGAAGTCTCGGTGAACTGCCGCCGATGCCCCAGATCGTTTTCAAGGCCCATGAAATCATGGACAACCCGAATTCGAGCACCAAACAGGTGGCTGAACTCATCGAAACCGACCAGGCCATTGCTGCAAAAGTACTAAAGATGGCCAACTCAGCCTATTACGGCATGAGTGGGAAGGTTTCATCGATCCAGCAGGCATCGGTCGTACTTGGGTATAAGGCCTTAGGGGAATTGATAACCCTGGCCGGATCCTCAAGCCTGCTTGGCGATCGGTTGTATGGCTATGATATGGATTCGGGTACGCTCTGGCAGCATTCCATGATGGTTGCCTTCGGTTCTAAGATCATTGCCCAGCGAACAATTCCCCTGCTTGAAAATGATGCTTTTTCAGCCGGCCTCATTCATGATATCGGTAAGTTGGTTCTCGATCGCCCGGTGCTGAACCGCAGAAGCCTTTTCGATGAGTTCTTGTCATCGGGCGACAAAACTTTCCTGAGTGCTGAAAACCGCATCCTGGGATTCGACCACGCCGAAATCGGTTACGAAATGTGCCAATATTGGCAGATACCGGAGACGCTTGCTAACGCCATCCGCTATCACCATAACGCACCAGATGATCTTGCCGAAGATGGTAAGGAAGATCTGGCCTCTATCGTGTTAACGGCCAACACCATTGCCAACATGTCCGATGCCATAGCGATGGTCGGATCGATCGAAAACGGCCTCGACGCAGTCATGTACATGCTGGATGATACTGTACTGGAGCGACTGAGGCTCGAAGAAGGCGAGATCGAAGACATTATGCGGGAGGCTCAGGAGTCGCTTGAAAAAATCACAATAGAAGTCAAAACGACATGATTGTTTATGTCAACCCAACGCCTCGGCATGCTTTCGGATAGGTGAAAATATTTTTTTCGCAAGTTTCTGAAATTCTTCATCAAACGGATCACTGCTGCCGAAACATAATTTGTAATAGGGATCTTCCCCGACACCTTTCTGGTAGTCAGATCCAATCCACTGTTTTCGAACCGACGAAAGAGCCTCTTGCGGATCTTTGCCCTCAATTGTGATCAATTGCACGTAACGGTATGACAGTTCTGGAAAAAAGTGCAGTGGGCGGCACAAGCCTTCGCGGTAATTTTCCAGTAAGTCTTTTAGAACTGTTTCAGGTCGGTCTACCGGCCTAAAACGCACGGTGCCGTCTGTATCAACAAGAATGGAGACATCCGGGTGATGCCTGTCTTCAAGGGCACACAGAACAAGGTGACAGATCCAAACCGACAGCCAATCCTTTGCTTTCCGCCGCGCAAACCTCACCTGTATACGACCTTGCTGATGCAGTCCATTCAAAGATCCCAGTAACTGAAAACCTCCAACGGCCAAATCGATCGAAATGGATTCGGCCGGTTCGTCTTCAATAAATTTCGAAATCTCTTCAGCAAACTGTTCTGTTTCCAGCGCCATTTGCCCGTAAAGAACACTCCCAACCGCACCCAATGGCAGGTCGCCCCTGGCTTTTTGCGCAGGAAAACGTTCCTCCAGATCATGGCCTGAATTCCTGGCACTGAGCAGCTCTTGTTTCAGGTGATAACGGCCCAATGCATCCAAGCTGAAATTCTCCTTGTCTTCCAGTTGCTGATCCGACCCATCAAGGAGAAGCCGGAGACGCCGCTTGGCCAAATAACGCACCGGATGAGTGAAGAATTGACAGAGATTCTCAAGTCGAAGGGTACAATACTCTGCCGGTGGCTCCGTAAGTGGTTCGGTAAAAAACGGCGAAAGGACTCTCGACTCACCGGCACCGGCGGCAGCAACGAAATTTTCCCGGGAGTAACTGAACAATTCCGGTTCGCCGTCTTCAAAGTAGCGTTTTGAATAGGCCTGCAACGGATGCCGGACCACAAGGTTGCCCTCCGGTATCCCATATCCCTTCGTGATGTTTTCGATCAATTCACTGACGATGACCGATGGAGGAATATGGCTGTTGTCCTGAATGCTCTGTCCGACGTAACTGATATAAAGGTTCCGGCGCGCGGATACCAGGGCTTCTAAAAAGAGGTACTTATCGTCTTTGCGACGGGATCTGTCACCGGGTCGAGGATGCCTGGCAATAAGATCGAATCCCAAAGGGTGATTGTCTCTGGGGAAGGCATCGGCGTTCATACCGATCAGACAGACCACCTTAAAAGGAATGCTGCGCATGGGCAGCAAGGCACAAAACGTTACACCGCCGGAAAGAAATCCGCCTGCACCGGAACCGGCATCGATCTGGTTTTCAATATACGCCCGAACCACTTCCAAATCCAACGGTTCAGAGAATTCGGCCAGCCTCTCCATAGCGCCGAGTCCCTCCAGGCACCTGTGAAGATATTGCAGATCCCTATCGGTGGTCTCATTTATGGCAATAAAGCATTCGAGCATCTCGCTCAGGAGTGGCTGCCAGGCTGCTGGCGAAAAAGCGTGATCGATACGGCCAGACCAATCAAAGAGCTGGCTGAGGAATTCGAGGAAACGTCCCAGGATTTGGGCATCACCACCCTCGATGTGATCATAGGGTAGTATATCGGAAAACATCGCCTGACCTTTTCCGGGCATCGCATATCCGAGCAGGAGTCGCTCAATGCCGGCCTGCCAGGTATTGTCGGCGTAGGCGGGCAGACCGTTTCTTTCGCGATTTTTGGCGTCGCGCCCCCAGCGAATGTTCACATCGGAAATCCAGCGAGAAATGGTATCTATGTCCGGGGTCGTCAGACGGAACCGCTCTTTGATACCGGCAGAACCGAGCAGGCCGGCAACCCGGCTTGCCCCGAAACGACCACCTGGCATGTCGAGCAGGGATATAAAGCTACGAACGACAGGGCTCATCCTGCCGGCGCTCTGATCGGCGATACCATAGGGGATGACCAGGTCATCCCCTTCCTGGGCGTCAAAAACGGCACGTATATAGGGTGCGTAGGTACCGATATCCGGGGTCATGACGATGACATCGCGGGGCATGAGATCGGGGTCTTCCTCGAATAGGGCCAGCAGGTTATCGCGAAGGACTTCGATTTCGCGCATCGGGCTGTGGCAGGAATGGATCTGAATCGATCGATCGGCAATTCCGTTTTCGAGTGTCGACTGAAAGCTTTCCGGCGTGTCTGCAACTGGGGTGTCATCCTGGCGCAATTTCGCCTCGGTGCGGTCTCTGAGATGCAGAATATCTGACTGAAGCTGGAACAGCAGGTCGATGCCGCCCACGGTTTCGAAGCAATCCTCAATTTGGACGTCATACTGATTGATCAAATAAAAGAATTCTTTTCCCAGGTGACCCATCGACGCCAACAAGGGATGCCCCTGTTCCATGTGGAGGTTTTCGGCAGCATCGGCGTTTGGCCCCGATTTCCCGGTTAGACGGTACATCTCGCTGACGGTAAGGATATCGGCCCAATATTCGCGGCAAGGACTGAGCAGAAATATATTAATCGGAACGATTCGCGACAGGCCGACAAGGCTTTGCAGGTGGAATGGCGGTAGATAAGAAATTCCAAAAATCGAAACCCGTGACGGCAAGTCATTCGGATTAATAGATGCGGATTTCAGCCGTACCAAGAATTCCTGCTGTAGGCGTGCGCGGTGCCGATCTTTTTTACCGCCGACAAGAGCGCGCCACAATTCGGCCTGCCAGCGACTGTCGGAAGAATCGTCGCCCTGTCCCCTTTCCCACTGAAGAATCATCTCTGGTCGAAAGACCAGGTATTGATCGTATAGATCGGCCAGCCTCATCGAGAGTTGGAAAGCTTTAAGGCCGCTATCATCGTCGTCCAGATAGCGTTGGAGGGATGAGAATTGGGGACGATTGAGGATGGTGGAAAGGGTTTTCAGAATTCTGAACGTCAAGACCCCGCGGTCAAAGGGCGACCGCTCTGGAAGATCGGGCAGAATTCGCCGGAACATGGTTTCTATAAAAGTATTGGGGAAAGGATACCACACATTGGCGCAAATCTCGTTCCGTTGGGCAAGGGCCATCGATACCCAGCGTTCCATTCCACGACTCTGCACGATGATGGTCTCGGGTTCAAGAGGTGATGATAACGGGTGGCGAACGATTTCCGCCAGCCGGTCGGCAAGAGTTTCCAGGCGATTACTGTTGATAACAGTGAAATCCGGCATGACACTTCTAACCGTTTTCCCGGTTGACGTTCGCAAGTGCGTCCGATCCGGGGCTGTCCTTCGGTGGGATGTGGCTCATGGCGTGTTCGGCCATGGCGGCTATCGTGAGGCTGGGATTCACTCCCAGATTGGCCGGAAGCATGGATCCGTCTACGACATAAAGACCTTCATATCCGAAGGCCTGGTTGCGGCAGTCTAAGACCCCTTTTTGCGGATTTGGTCCGATGACACAACCACCCAGAATGTGAGCCGTCGTACCGACATTGAGGAGAACCTCGTTGATGGCATTCTGGGGTATGCCGTCGATTGTTTCCGCCAGAACCTTTGTGGCCGTCTGGGCTTGAGGAATGCAGGCCGGAACCTTTTCACGGCCGTGTTCTCGGCGTGATACCAGGGCCGGATAAAACGGCCACCACCACCGGCGTCTTCGATATACCCGTACGCTGTTATCTACGGTCTGCATGATCAACAGGATGATCGTACGCCGGGCCCAACCGAAAGGCCAGAGTGCGCGAATACTGGCCAGTGGATGGCGAAGAATACCGGCAATCCACTTCAAGGGCCGCAACAACGCCGGGGCATATTCTGTGAATCGGGTGGCTACCAGAAAACCGAGCAAATCCGACCCCGCCGGAAATCTTACCGGTTCGATGTGGGTGACGGCATCGGGATAGATGCTCGAGGTTATCGCCACACCTGTTGAATAGTCCACACTCTTGTCCTTGGCCGTGGCGCCCGTAAGAGATTCGCTGTTGGTGCGGACGCAGCAGCCAAGCATGGGTGAGAGCCGGGCCAGTGTACCTTCTGCCCGGCAGCGGAGGAGAAGCGAAAGGGTTCCAAGCACGCCGGCTGCAAGCACCAAACGCGCTGCTTTGAAAGTCCGTAGTCTGCGCTTCAACATAGATGTTGAACGCACTGTGTCTACCAGATAGCCGCCGTCTGCTCCTGTGCGAATCAGCGTAGCCTCGGTTTCGGGAAACACGCTGACACCCCTTCTCTCGGCCAGATAGAGGTAGTTTTTGACGAGTGTGTTTTTGGCGTTGTGGCGGCATCCGACCATGCAGCCGCCGCAGTGACGGCAACCGCATCGCTCTGGTCCACGACCGCCAAAATAGGGATCAGGAACAGTTTTTTCCGGTTCCCCGAAAAAGACACCGACATCCTGGAGGCGAAAAGTGTCACGGCAGTTAAGGTTCTCCGCTACCGTTCGCATGATTTCGTCTGCCGGTGATAGGTCCTTGATCCGACTGATTCCAAGCATGCGTCGCGCTGTCCGGTAATGCGGTGCCAAAGCGGCTTTCCAGTCCTTCATTTCCGACCACTGGGGATTGTTAAAAAACGCGCTTGGAGGCTCCAGGAGCGTGCCGGCATACCCCAAACTCCCTCCGCCGACACCGGCCCAACTGAGTATCATCACGTCTGAAAGGAAGTTAAGCCGCAACATTCCGAAGCACCGCAAAAACGGAAACCAATACGATCGAAAAACGTTCCAGTTGCTCTTTGGAAAATCCCGGTCGTGATAACGGCGGCCGGCTTCCAACACCGCCACAGAATACCCCTTTTCGGCCAGCCGCAACGCGCTGACGCAACCGCCGAATCCGGAACCGATGACAACGAAATCAAATGTGTTCCTGTCCCCGAGCATGGTTCTCCATGAGTGTTGCTTGGCATGTAATCTAACGCCATTTAATCGAGCACGTGGCGATCCAGCACAAAGCAGGTGAAAGTGCCCTCGAAAATTGTATCGCCGTCACGCTTAACCGTGGTCGGAACGATTTGCTTTTTTCCCGACCGGTCCCCCACTCGCGCCTCCGCAACAACCGTCTCACCGGATTTGACCGCTTTTAGGAACCTGACTTCAGCAGCACCTAAAACGACATTGGGATGGTTGACGGCTATCATTGCTGCATGGTCTGCCAGCCCGAAGATGAACCCGCCGTGCACGAGGCCGGTTCCATCCACCGCCATGTTTGCGGTCGTATGCATTTCGACCCGACTGGCGCCGTCTTCAATACTGATAGGCTGGCCGCACAGACTACGGTCTATTTTCTGATGGGTCTGGATGTTCATTGGTCTCCCTCCTCCGCGATGGTGTTGACTGATCCTCCCATGAATGCTGAAATTTCTCAAGCACCCCCAGAGATGATAGAAGATGTTCAAACCGGAATACTTCCAGTGAAACACTACCGGTGTAATTTTCAAGAATGTTCGCTACCGTCAATTTTTCGGCCGGGGTCAGTTGTTCCAGGGACAGATGATCCCGGCCCTCGCGAACGCCGTGCAAGTGGATAAGGGCAATACGGTCACGGTAATGCACATATGTTTCCGTCAATTCACCACTGAAAATAAGCAGGTGACCGATATCGAGACAGAGAGAAAGGTCATGCGCAGTGATGAGTTCGTCCAGCCATTGCAGGGGATAATCCAGATTTTCAATCGACAGTGACCGGCCAGGGATATCCGGTCCAACGATCTGTTTGAGACTCTGCTGGACGCGATCCTTCCATCTACGGACGGCATCCGGATCACGCGGATTTTCCCCGCAGGCCAAATGGAGTGTGTAGGTTGTCGGATCAAGAGGGTGTGTAAGCGCGATAACCTTCCGCAGGGCATCCACCGCCTGGCGACGTTGAACGGCGTCCCTCCCGCCGGGCGCCACATCATAGGGAAGGTGAACGTTGTAACGGATTCCGAAATCTGCTGCCAGCCCTTTGAGTGCAAGGATCTCATCTCGGGCCGGCAATGACTGCGCTGGCCGGCTTTCAAACATTAAAAGCTCAATTTCGTCAAAACAAGGGGCCAGAAGCCGTACGTTGGCCGCGTATTTGTCCGGGTATATGAAAGATGTGGTGCCCAGTTGGAAGGCAAACCTGTTTTTATAAGAAGTGGTTAGGGTTGGGTACATGCTGTGTCCCGCCATGACGTATCAGTAAGTGGCATTTCGGTTAGCACTTACGCTATAAATTATCTCGGGTGGTCATAAAACCAGCACGGCACAGAGGCTGCTGAATGTCCAGCAGCCAAGCGTCCACAGAAAAGCGCTCAGGTACATCAATTCACAGGCCTGTAAGATATGGTCCGGTATTGCCGTGCCGAAAAAAGTCCCGATATATGGTTTGTCCACCAGGGTCCCTTGGTAGCTGTTCGGGCCACCGAGTTTCAGGGCCAATGCACCGGCGAAAGCCGCTTCCGGCCTACCCGCATTCGGGCTGCTGTGCCGGCCGCCTTCCCGAAGAGCGGTGCGCCATGATCTGCGTCCGCTACCGAAAAGAATTTGAGCGGTGGCAGCTATGACCGCCATGGAAAGCCGGGCGGGAATATAGTTGGCCAGATCGTCAATTCGGGCCGAAGCCTTGCCAAAATCCCTGTATAGCGGTGTCTTGTAACCCACCATGGAATCCAGGGTGCTGACCATTTTAAAAGCCATGGCCATTGGCGCGCCACCAATGGCCGCGTAAAAAACTGGTGACATCACGCCATCAACGAGGTTTTCGGCCACAGTTTCGACGGTAGCACGGATAACTCCCCGGCGGGAAAGCCCTTCCACATCGCGGCCAACGATCATAGCCACACGCTGCTTGGCTTCAGAGAGTGTGTCCCTATTCAGGGCCCCGTGAACGACTGTCGCCGCTTGCCGGAGAGACTTGGTCGAGAGGGCAAAGTAGATCAGGATCACCTCTATCGACCACCCCAGGACCGGATGAATACGATGCGCACCGTATACACTGGCAACGGTACCGACCCAGACCAAAAGAATCATTGTTAAGGCAAAGGCCAGACCGGCCCGACTGTCGTTTGCCATCCGTTTCCGAAAAATTGGTTCTGCGTATTCGATAAATCGCCCCATCCATCGGACCGGATGGGGAATGTGTTGCGGATCACCCAAGAGCAGGTCGAGAACAAACGCGGTCGGGAGCACCGTCAATGCGGCAATGTCAATGATCATTCGGTTGACCGTTTCTGCCGTCGGGAAGATGCTTGACTTTACAGCCGTTGGCATTTTCTCGGGGAAAGAACTGGATCAATTCCTCGATCAGGCGCCGGTTGCTTTCTCTCGATTTGAGCGAAATCCGAAAGTAACACTCGTTGAGGCCGTTGAAATTGGAACAATCACGGATCAGTATCTTTTGCCTCAACAGCCGGGATTTGAGCTCGGATGCCGTCCGGCCCTCGGGCAGGCAGGCCAGTATGAAAACCGTATCGCTTGGTATGACGGTTATCTCGGTGTGCTGTTTCAGGCTCTTAACGAAAAACGCTCTTTCCTGACGTACGAATTGGCGTGTTTGTTCAATGAATCGGTCCGCCTGGTCACCGTGGTTCATCAAATACTCGACTGCCGCTTGTGCAAGCCCGTTGATGCTCCAGGGTTTCTGGAAGGCTTCGAACCGTTCGACGATTTTTCTGGCTGCAGTCAGAAATCCGATACGCAATCCCGGTATTCTGAAAATTTTGGACAAGGAATGCAATACAATCACATTATCCCGTTGGGTTTTCACCAGGCTGAGACCCTGCGTCTCATCGACAAAAGGAAGATACGACTCATCGACCACAAATCTGGTTTGCGGTAGTTCACGGCTCAGGTGGTCGATAACATCAGCGGGTATCATTCGACCGGTCGGGTTGTTGGGATTGCAGATAAAAACCGTGTCTGCTTCGGCAACAGCCGGTCTCATTTCCTCAACATCGGGTATAAACCCGCAGGATTCCGATGTAAAAAGATGGGTGTACGGAACGCCATGCATCCGACATGCATCGGCGTAATCCGAATAGGTGGGGCTCACAATCAGAGCCTGAGATATTTCCAACACCTGAGGAAGTGCGTAAATCAGCTGTGTGGTGCCATTGCCGGCCATGACTTGACCAGCCGGCACATCGTGATGCTTGGCAAAAGCTTCGATGGCCGGGCGCGCTCCGGGGTCGGGCAAAAAAGTGATCCGGTTGAGAGATTCTCCCAAGAAGTCCAACAGAGCAGCGGGTGGCCCCAAAGGGTTAATATTGCTACTGAAATCAACGATATCTTCCGGTCGACAGCCGATAATTGTCGCTATCGTAAATATGTCGCCACCATGCCCCTGAATCATGGCAAGCCTCCTGCGGATGCTGCCAAAAACATGGCCG
>Ga0316198_10000443_pt1 | contig 21696 bp, 18 predicted proteins | sample OudBieAanoxic_MG_FD_204935 | JGI IMG/M metagenome (GOLD analysis project Ga0316198, IMG submission 204935) | Coastal sediment microbial communities from Oude Bieten Haven, Netherlands - site A anoxic | ecosystem: Environmental > Aquatic > Marine > Coastal > Sediment | place: Netherlands...
CGCCGCCTCAGCAGGAAGATGCCGCGCAGGATCATCTCGGTCACTCGCTCCGGGTACTCCTGTGCGTACGCGAGCGCCAACGTGCTTCCCCACGAGCCGCCGAAAAGCTGCCAGTGGTCGATCGCGAGGTGCGCTCGGATCCGCTCCATGTCGGCGATCAGATCCCAAGTCGTATTGTTTCGGAGCTCGGCGTGCGGTGAGCTCCGCCCGCAACCCCGCTGATCGAACAGAACGATGCGATGAACGGCCGGGTCCCAGAAGCGCCGATGAACCGGGCTCGACCCTCCTCCGGGTCCTCCATGCACGAAAACCACCGGTTTTCCTCTGGGGTTGCCGCATTGCTCGAAGTAGACGGAGTGGACCTCGTCGACCTGCAGGCGGCCGCTATCGAACGGCTCGATCTCTGGAAACAGGCCTGGCATGAGGAGCGGGCATCACAGCACGAACGCAGGCTGGCGCAAGCGTCGACAATGACTATCTTGCCGGCCGGGCATGGGTCAGACCGAATTCGAGCGAAGGCGAACCTTCGCAATCATCTCTCATCCGGACGCGGGCAAGACGACGCTGACCGAAAAGCTTCTCCTCTATGGAGGCGCGATTCATCAGGCCGGTGCCGTGAAGTCGCGGAAGGCCAAGCGCTCTGCGGTGAGCGATTGGATGGCGCTCGAGAAACAGCGCGGCATCTCGGTCACGAGCTCCGTGCTCCAGTTCGAGTACGACGACGTGCGCTGGAACCTCCTCGACACACCGGGTCACAACGATTTCAGTGAGGACACTTACCGCACACTCATGGCGGCCGACTGCGCCATCATGATCCTGGACGCCGCCCGCGGTGTGGAGCCGCAAACGCGAAAGCTCTTTCACGTCTGTCGACTGCGCAACACTCCGGTCGTCACGTTCATCAACAAGATGGATCGTCCGGCACGAGATGCCTTTTCACTGATGAGCCAGGTGGAGGAGGTTCTTGGAGTCGCGACAGTGCCGTTCACGTGGCCTATCGGCAGCGGCGATCTTTTTCAAGGTGTCTACGATCGGATGAACAAGACTGTCTTGCAGTTCGAAAGGTCATCCGAGGGACAGGCGAAACGTGCCGCGATGAAGGTCACGGGAATCGATGACCCTGGGCTCGACGAACTCCTCGGAGAAGAGCCCGCTCAGACCCTCCGCGAAGAGATCGAACTTCTCGACGGCGCCGGAGAAGAGTGGGACAACGAGCGCTTTCTCGCCGGGGAGATCACGCCCGTCTTTTTCGGAAGCGCACTCACGAATTTCGGAGTGGAGCCGTTTCTTCGCGCGTTCAAGGGGCTCTGTCCGCCGCCCAGCAGCCGCGAGGCCTCCGGCGACGTGACGGTCAGCCCGAGCGATGATCGCTTCAGCGCGTTCGTCTTCAAGGTGCAGGCCAACATGGACCCCTCGCATCGCGATCGCATTGCTTTCGCGCGAATCTGTTCCGGCAGGTTCGAAGGCGGGATGCGGGTTCACCACTACCGGCTCGGCAAGTCGATTCGCCTCAACCGTGCCGAGCAGTTCTTTGCTCAGGATCGTGAAAGCGTTCTCGAAGCCTATGCCGGCGACATCATCGGCCTCTACGACCCGGGCCTGTTTCGCATCGGAGACACGCTCTCCACACAAGGGCCGATGAGCTTCGACGCCGTGCCGCGCTTTTCGCCCGAGCACTTTGGCAGGCTACAGCTTCTCGACCCGCTCAAGCGCAAGCAGCTTCAGAAGGGCATCCAGGAACTGTCCGAGGAGGGCACCGTCCAGCTCTTCACCGAACCTGGGCGCGAGAAGGATCCTGTCTGCGGCGTCGTTGGGCGGCTCCAGTTCGACGTGCTGATGTTCCGGCTCGAACACGAGTACGGAGCGAAGGTGACGTTCGATCTTCTGCCCTACCAGTATGCCCGTTGGGTCGAAGGTGTGACCGACACACGAGAGCTCAAGGCGCAGCGTGTGCCGATGGCTGTCTTGGACCTGGACAGCCGTCCCGTGGCTCTCTTTCGGGATCAATGGGAGCTCGGCAGGGCCGAGCGTGACAACGAGGGCTGGATCTTTCACGAAACCGCTCCGATCTTCGTTGCAGCCTGAATCCCGGGGTGTCGATCGCGTCCAAAAACGGCATACTTGAGAGAACAGGGGGATGAGTCGACGATGAATCACGCAACCAAACTCAGCTTGGTCGTAGCGGTCTGTATGTTGCTTCCCGCCTTCGCACAGGCGGACGCCACCACGTTCCGCGTCGGCGGCGATGGCAAAAGCACTGCGAAGTTCGTATCGGATGCACCGCTCGAGACAATGACGGGCACGACGAACAAGGTGACGGGCGTACTCACGGTCGACCCCGCCGACATCACCAAGACGACGGGCTCCTTCAAGGTGCCTGTGAAGTCACTCGATACGGACAACGACCTGCGGGACGAGCACCTTCAAGGCGACGGCTGGCTCGACGCGAAGAAGAACCCGTTCCTGCACTTCCAGATCAAAGAGATCGTCCTCGGTAAGAAGGGCAGTGCCGAGCTCAAAGAGGGCAAGGAGACCAAGGTTCAGGTCAAGGGCGACTTCACCGCACATGGCATCACCCAGCCAGTGACGGCCAACGGTAAAGTGAAGTGGTCGGGAAGCCAGATTCAGATCAAGGCTGACTTTCCCGTGAACCTCACCGACCACAGCATCTCCGTGCCGTCGATCGTTCGGCTGAAGGTGGCGAACGAGATCGCCGTCTCCGTCGATCTCCGCGGTGCCGCCCAGTAGCTAGGCTAGTCCGGTTCGTTCGAGAAGCGGCTCGAGGAGCGGCTCGCGCCCCATGAAGTCTTCGTAGAGCTTCGCGGGGTCTTCACTGTTGCCCTTCGAGAGGATCGTGTTGCGAAACGCCCTTCCGACAGCGGGGTTGGTGACTCCTTCACGCTTGAACCGGGTGAAGGCGTCCGCGTCGAGGACCTCTGCCCACTTGTAGCTGTAGTACCCGGCCGCGTAGCCCACCGGATGGGCGAACACATGAGTGAACCCCGCCAGCATCGCGTAGTCGTCGGGCAGTGGGGTTGGCGAAAACCGTTGTAGATTCTCGCGTGCGTACTCCATGATCGGGCCATCGCGTTCGGGGTCGTAGTGGCGATGAACCGCGAGGTCGGTCGATGCGAAACCGAGTTGACGCATCTGCGCGTTCGCAGCCCGGTATGTCCTCGCCCGAACCATCTTCTCGTAGAGCTCGTCCGGAATCTTCTCGCCCGTCTCGTGGTGTGCCGCGAACAGATCGAGCCCGCTGCGCTCCCAGCACCAGTTCTCCATGATCTGCGAAGGCAGCTCGACGAAATCCCAGGCAACGTTCGTGCCTGCGAGGCTCCGAACTTCGACCCTGCTGAAACAGTGATGAAGCAGATGCCCGAACTCGTGAAACAAGGTCTCCACTTCGCGATGCGTGAGGAGGGCGGGAGTGTCGCCCACCGGAGGGTTCACGTTCGCGCAGAAGAGGCCGAGGTTCGGCTCTGGCCGTTCTTCCTGATAGGCGACGCTGATCAAGGAGTTCATCCATGCGCCGCCGCGCTTGTTCTCACGAGGGAACAAGTCGACGTAGAACGCGGCGATCGTCGTGCCATCGGCGTCTTCGATGCCATACGCCTCGACCTGCGGGTCCCATGTCGTCGCATCTCGCTCGACGATCGTCACATCGTAGAGCGCCTGGGCGGTCGCAAACAATCCGTTGAGCACACGATCGAGTGGGAAGTACGGACGAAGCTCTTCTTCGTTGAAGTCGTACCTCGCCTGGCGCTGCTTCTCGGCGAAGTAGGCAGAGTCCCAAGGCTCGATGGTAGGCGCGTCATCTCCCTCGATCTCCCTGCGAAAGCTCTGCAACTCGTCGTTCTCACGTCCGAACGCTCCAAGGGTCTTCTCCCGCAGATTGTCGATGAATGCTTCCGCTTTGGCGCCCTCTTTCGCCATTCGGTCCTCGGTCACGAGGTCCGAGAAATCGCGGTAGCCGAGGAGTTTCGCCTTGGCGCGACGGAGCTCCAGAATCCGAGCGATGACGGGGCGATTGTCACGGTCACCAGAGACTGCCCGCGCATTGTAGGCTCGCCAGACCTGTTCTCGTATCTGACGGTCGTCGAGGTAGGTTAGAAGCGGGATGAGGCTCGGCGCTTGCAGCGTGAAGCGCCAGCCCTCGATGCCCTTGCTTTTCGCGTTCTCTTGGGCCGCCTGCTTTGCGCTCTCGGGCAGCCCGGCGAGCTTCGCTTCATCGTGGACGACGAGCTCGAATGCGTTCGTCTCGTCGAGGACGTTTTGCGAGAAGGTCGTGGTGAGCTTCGTGAGCTCGACTTCCATGCTCTGCAGGGCGAGCTTGTCTCCGGGTCCGAGCTCCGCCCCATGGCGTCGAAAGTCGTCGAGCGTCTTTTCCAAGAACCGCTTCTGGGTTGGCTCGAGTGAAGCCGCTTCGGGCGTTTCTGCGAACGCTCGCACGGCCTGGTAGAGGCCGTCGTTCATCGCGAGCTCCGACCAGAACCCGCTCACCTTCGGTACGGCCGCGTTGTACGCTTCCCGCAGTGCATCCGTCGTGGCGACGCTCTCGAGATGTCCGACCGTCGTCATTGCGAGTTCGAGTGACTCCGTCGCGTCCTCCAAGGCTCCGAGGGTGTTCTCGTAAGTTCGCGCACCGTCCGACGCGACGATCGATGCGACCGACGCGCGCGAGGAGGCGAGAAGCGCGTCGACGGCGGGCCCGACGTGTGCAGCTTCGATCTGGTCGAACGGGATATCGAATCCAAGGTGGATCAAGGGGTTGGGCATGGCCGGATCGTAGCAGCGCAACCGGGTTTGCGCGGCTATCTACCGAATGGTAGAGAGCTGGGTCGGGCGGCAGGACTTCCACCGCATCGTCGAGCCTGGAGAATCGATATGGCCGTACCCATGCGTTACATCCTGCATCAGGGGCCGGTGATCGGCGCGATCGCCCGGGCGGCGGTCGTCGCGTTGAAGAGCGCCTCCGGCCAGGAGAACTCGACCCCCGCGGAGATTCCGGGCCCCGTCGTCTCCGCCTCGATCCCGCTTCGACCGGCCGACATGGTGCGCGACTACATCCGGCATGTTGGCGGCGACCCCGCTTGGTATCGCGGCCAAGTACCCGCCCACATGTTTCCGCAATGGGTGTTTCCTTTGCAGGCGAAGGGAATCGAGGGGCTCCAGTATCCGATTCAGCGCGTCCTGAACGGTGGGAGCCGTCTCCAAATGAACGCGCCGCTGTCGCTGAATCAGCGCTTCGAGCTCTCGGTGCAGCTCATCGACATCGATGACAATGGCCGCCGCGCGGTCGTACATCAGCGCGCGACCATGGCGACGTCTTCCCATCCGGAGGCTGTCGTTGCCGACGTCTATGGGATCGTTCCCCTCGGTGCCGGAGAGAAATCCGACAAGCGGAAGAAAGATGATCGGGCGCGTGTGCCAGACGTCGTTAAAGAGCTTGGGCGGTGGAAGCTCGGCACGCATGTGGGCCTCGAGTTCGCCAAGCTCACAGGCGACTTCAATCCCATCCATTGGATTCCGCCTGCCGCACGTGCGAGCGGTTTTCGCAACGTGATCAACCACGGGTTCTCGACGATGGCGCGCGCGATCGAGGGCTTGAACCGCTCCGTCTTCTCCGGTGACGTGAGCAAGCTCGAATCGATCGACGTCCAGTTCAAGAAGCCGCTCGTCCTGCCGGCTGAGGTTGGGCTCTACATCGACGACGATCGTGTGTTCGTTGGGGACGCCCCAGGCGGCCCCGCATATCTGGTGGGAACCTATTCCGTGAGGAGCTGAGTCCAAATGTCCGACCTTTTGCTCGAAAACGAAAACGCTCGACGATTGGTGAAGACCTTGGGTCTGCCGATCCCCGTGCCCGAAAAGCTTGCTCGCGCGAAGGGGCCCTACGAGGAGCGTCCGCTCGACGACAAGAAGGTGCTCGTCTGCGGCGTTGGCGCGCTTCAGAGCGTGCTTGCTCAGATCCTCACGCAAGCTGGGGCGTACCCTTGGGTCGTCGGAACCAGCGATGAGGCACTCGAGCCCTTCGTCGGTCCAGGCGAGGCATGGGCCCGGCCACCCCAGCGAGTCGAGCCCGGAGAGGCGCCAGAGGGGCAGCGAATCGACGCGATCGTCTTCGACGGCACTGGCCTCGAGACGCCTGAGGATCTTCGTCAGCTCTATGAGTTCATCGGCCCGTGGGTCCGACGCCTCAATCGCTCCGGTCGTATCGTCGTGATCGGCCGCCCAGCCGCGGACGCGAAGAAGCCGGTGCGAGCCGCCACGCGAGCTGGCCTCGAAGGGTTCACACGGAGCCTCGCCAAGGAGATCGGAAGCAACGGCTCGATCGCCAACAGCGTGTTCGTGCAAGAGGGCGCAGAAGATCGCCTGGGGCCCGTGCTTCGATTCCTGCTGTCGCCGCGCGCTGCGTTCATCAGTTGCCAGCCGCTTCACGTGACGAAGCTCGCCAAGGGCGACGAGGCGCCAGAGACTCACGTGCTCGGCGGCAAGGTCGCACTGGTGACCGGTGCCGCTCGAGGTATTGGGGAAGCGACCGCCGAGCTTCTCGCCGCCGAGGGCGCGCACGTTGTCTGTCTCGACCGGCCTGCAGACGACGGTCCGACGAGCAAGGTCGCGCAGCGCATCGGTGGCTCGACCTTGTTGGTCGACATCACCGACGTCGATGCGCCCGAGCGAATCGCAGGCGAGCTCAAGGAGCGCTTCGGAGGCGTCGACATCGTCGTGCACAACGCTGGCGTCACCCGGGACAAGACCCTAGCGCGCATGAAGCCGGAACAGTGGGACATGGCTGTCGACATCAACCTCGGCGCAGTGATTCGCATCACCGATCGGCTTCTCGCCGACGACGTCCTGCGACCCGGTGGGCGGGTGGTGTGCTTATCCTCGGTCTCTGGAATCGCGGGGAATCGCGGCCAAACGAACTACTCGGCCGGTAAGGCTGGCATCGTTGGCTTCGTCCGGGCCCTCGCACCGAAGGTCGCAAAGAAAGGCATCACTATCAATGCGATCGCGCCGGGCTTCATCGAAACCAGGCTGACCGATGCAATGCCTGTGGCGATTCGCGAGGTCGCTCGCCGCATGAGTGCGGTCGGGCAGGGCGGGAAGCCCGAAGATGTCGGCCAGGCAATCACCTTTCTGTCCACCCCCGGTGCCGTCGGCGTGACCGGCGAAACCCTTCGCGTCTGTGGTGGCGCACTCGTAGGAGCATGAGCATGGCCAAGAAGAAGAACGGTTGGGGCAAGAAGCAGCGCGCGGTCATCGTCGCCGGCATCCGCACTCCTTTCGTGAAGGCGTTCGGGCAGTTCTTGAAGCTCGACACAATCGACCTGTCGGACCTGGCGGTGAAGTCCTTGCTCGAGCGAACGGACCTTCCGCATGACGAGATCGACAGCATCGTTTGGGGTGGGGTGATCTTGCCCTCCTTCGCGCCGAACATTGCGCGCGAGATTGCGCTCGACCTTCGGCTTCCGGCGAGCGTCGAAGGCATGACATGCACACGAGCCTGCGCGACAGGGCTTCAGGCCGTGACGCTCGCGGCCGCCGCGATCGAGCGCGGCGAGGCCGACGTGGTCATCGCCGGTGGCTCCGACTCGACCAGCAATGCTCCGCTCAACCTGCCGCAGAAGGCCGTCCATGCACTGGCGCCGTTGGCGTTCGGCAAGGCCTCGACCCCGGGTGACTACCTTGGCGTGCTGGCGCAGATGATGCCAATCACCGATATTCTCCCGCAGAAGCCCAAGATCGCCGAGCGAACGACCGGCGAGGTCATGGGGGAGTCTGCGGAGCGCATGGCCAAGCGGAACGAGATCACCCGCGAAGCGCAAGACGAGTTCGCGGCCCGCTCTCACCATCGAGCAGCTGAGGCGATCGCCTCAGGACGCTTCGACGACGAAGTGGCGCCAGTCGAGGCACCCGGGGGCTGGGTCTACGCAGACAACATCGTTCGCGGGGATACGAGCGCCGAAAAACTCTCGAAGCTTCGCCCGGTGTTCGCGAAGGACGGTACGGTCACGGCTGGGAACGCGTCACCTCTCACCGATGGAGCGGCAGCGGTCCTCCTAATGAGCGAAGAGAAGGCGCGGGCGCTCGGCTATAAGCCACTTGCCGCGTTCCGAAGCTGGGCCTACGCGGCCGTCGATCCGGCCGACCAGCTTCTGATCGGGCCGGCGATTGCGATGCCGAAAGCGCTCGACCGTGCGGGCATGAATCTCAAAGATGCGAGCCTCGTCGACATGCACGAGGCGTTTGCAGCGCAGGTGCTTTCGGTCACCAAGGCGCTCGCCAGCAAGGGCTTTGCCGAGGTCCGCCTCGGGAAGAGTCAGGCGGTGGGCGAGGTCGACGAGGCAACGTTCAACGTGCACGGCGGGTCCCTTTCGATCGGCCACCCATTCGGCGCCACCGGGGCCCGGATGGTCACCACGATGGCGAACGAACTGGCGCGCACGGGCAAAGAGACCGCTCTTCTCGGCATCTGCGCCGCGGGCGGTCTCGGAGCTGCGGCTGTGTTGGAAGCGGTCTAGACGCGTGAGACCTTGGGCCGCGGCGGCCTTGGCGCTCGTCGCCTCCGTTGGCTGCACCAAGAAGCCAGCCGAACCCTCGGGACCTGGGCGAATCGTCACCCTCGACACCGACGTGAAGGGGCTCTCGGGGCTGAGCCGCGATGAGCACGGCGCCTTGTGGGCCCCGGCCGAGGATGGGGATGCGGTTCTTCGGATCGCTTCAGGCACCTTCGGCGTCACTCGGTACCCCGTCGTAGGTGCCCCGCGCGGCGCGGACCTCGAGGCGCTGACATGGGTCGATGGGACTCGCTTCGTTCTCGGAACGGAAACCCAGCAGGATGGCCGAACCCGCGACGTCATTCTCGATGGACGGCTCGAGGGGCAGAGCTTCAGAGTCACTCCGATCGGACAGCTCGACTACGCTCGCTGGCAGACCACCGCGCGAGATAACCATGGCATCGAGGGCGTTTGTCACGTAGACGGTGCCCTCGTGCTGGCTACGGAGTTGGTCATAGATGAGGACGGAAGGCGCTGGGCGCCCGTCGGCCTATTCGACCCGGCGACGCAGAGCTGGACCGCTCATCGCGTCGCGCTGAGCAGCGATGACGGCAAGCTCTCGGCGCTCGACTGTCGTGCGGCAAGCGGCGCGATCGAGGCCTTGGCTGTCGAGCGGCACTACGGGGTGTCGCGCCTTCTTCGCTTTTCGGTTCCGCGCGGGGAGGGCCAAAGCATCGAGCCACGGCTTGCGACCGACTTGTCCAAGTTGATCGCGCCGCTCCCGAACTTCGAAGGGCTCGTCTGGATGGACGACGGCTCGGCCGTTCTTCTAACCGACAATCAGTACCGTGGAGCCGCCAGCGAACCAAGCCGGCTCTACTTCGTGCCTGCGAGCGCGATTCAATGAGACTGGCGGTGTCGGTTTTCGCGGCGCTCTTGGTCGTGACTGTGAGCGCTCGTGCCGACGACGTCGTCTCGGTGAACGAAGTCGTACTCGAACGTGTGAACGAGATCCGCCAGCAAAATCCCGAGCTTCGCGAAGACGCGTTCTCCAAAATGGGTGGCTCGAGCGTTGCCAGTAAGGCGTTTCTGTACTGTTTTGCCACCGATTACGTCGACCTCGATGGGCGCGCGCACCTCGCCGACACCATCGACTACTTCGATACCGGTCGACGCAACTCGTTCAACCGGCAGAGCGAAGCGGCCGGCGTGAGTTGGAATCTTCGCTACGTGCTCGGCGGAAGGCCAGCGAACTTTCGCCGAGAACTCGATGCGACCGGAGCCAGGTGGGCGCTCGTATTGTTCGGCAGCAACGACGCGCAGAACGAGAATGAGCGCATCTACTTCAAGCGCCTCGTGTATCTCGTCGAACAGATGAGCGAGATGGGCGTCGTTCCGATACTCGGTTCTGCGCTTCCGAGGCGCAACGGTTCGAGGAACCGATGGATCGAACGCTTCAACCTCATCACCGAGGCGGTTGCCACGCATTGGTCACTCCCCTACATCGACTATCATGCGGCGTTGAGCTCCCTGCCGCGCAAGGGTCTCGCGAAGGACGGGGTGCACCCCAACGTGCTTCCACCAGGCGGGCACAAGTCATCCTGCCAATTCACCGAAGAGGGTCTTCGCTACGGAAACAACGTTCGCAACCTCCTCACCGTCGAGGCGCTGGACGCTCTTCGCCTGGCTACGCTTGCTCCGACGGAGCTTGGCATGCCTGCCCTGGCGGACGCGGGCACGGATGCTGGAACGGACGCTGGAACGGATGCAGGCACGGACGCTGGCACGGTGGAGCACCCCGATCCTCGAGTAGATCCAGCCGAAGCCCCCGCTAGCGTTCCAGACCCCCTCCCGATCTCGCTCCTTCTCGACAAATCGTCGCTCCCTATGGCGTCTTCCCTACCGAAGAACTGCGGCGTCCCAAAGCCCGGTGCTCGCCATCACACGACGCGCATCACGCTCGACGAGCGAACGCGGCTCCGCGCGAGCGCGCTCGACCTCGAGAGCTACAAGGCTCGAATCCTCCTGGTTCGTCACGGGGAGGGGGCCGCGCCGCGCTGCGTTCGGAGACGCACCCAAACCCTGGAGGTGGATGCGAGTCCCGGAATGTGGGATCTCATCGTGGAGGTTTCCGAGCGCGCCGCCGAGCAGGGCAAGATGCTACTGCTCATCGCGCGGGACCCTCGCTGACCATGGCTGACGAAGACCAGATACGGATTCACGAGATCTACGAATCGATTCAGGGCGAGTCGACGTTCGCGGGTCTCCCGTGCACGTTCGTGCGCCTATCCCGATGCAATCTTCGGTGCCGCTGGTGCGACACGCCTCAGGCGTTCGAGGGGGGCACGCCAATGGCACGGGCGGAGGTTCTTCAGCAAGCCCTCTCGTTCGGCACTCCGCTGGTAGAGCTGACTGGCGGTGAGCCATTGCTCCAGCCTGGCGCTCTCCCGTTGATGACGGAGCTCTGCGACGCCGGTCGCACGGTACTCCTAGAGACCAGCGGCGAGAGAGACATTTCCGGAGTCGACCCTCGCGTACATCGAATCATGGACCTCAAAGCGCCTGGCAGCGACGAGTCACATCGGAACCGCTGGGCCAACATTCCGCACCTCACCGAGCGGGATGAGGTCAAGATCGTTCTCGCCGATCGCGCCGACTACGACTGGGCGAAGACCGCGATTGAAGAGCACGACTTGGCGAGCCGGGTGAACCAAGTGCTACTGAGCCCAGTCTGGGGCGAGCTCGACCCCAAGAACCTCGTAGACTGGGTTCTCGAGGACGATTTGACGGTGCGCGTTCAGATCCAAATGCACAAGGTGATCTGGGACGCCGATACGCAGGGGGTGTGAAGCCATGGCATTGGATCCGGAGTTCATCGCCGATTGCCCATACGGTCCCGAGGCGGTCCCGATCGACGACATCATCGAGATCGATGAAGAGCAGGGGATCATCCGCGCGGTCATGTCGACGCACCCGGACCTTCCGCTCACTCGCGACCAGCGTGCACACCCCGTGCGCCACCCTCGTCACGTGAGTGGCGGCTTCATGGTTCACCTCACGGGCATGCTCGGCTTCATGCATACCTATTACATCCTCGGACTTCGCCACGCCGATGGATGGATCGGATACGGCGGACGCATTTACGACGCGCGATTCGCGGCGCTTGCGAAGATGGGTCCGCCTTTGCATCTCGAGTTGCGCGCCACCAAGATTCGTCAGCGGGAGCGTCAAGTGTTCGCACGCTACGAGTTCCGCTTCACGCAGGAGGACGCGCTCATCTACTCGGGTGACCAAGCGGCCATGTGGATGAAGGTCTCGATCTCATGAGCGCTAAATCGAACACGTTTACGGTGGAAACCAAGGGCCGTGGCCTCACCGAGGTTACGCACCGGGTGCAAGAAGCAGTAGCGGCCGCGGGAATTTCCGAAGGCCTTTGCACTGTCTTCATCCACCACACCAGCGCGTCGATCATCATCAACGAGAACGCCGACCCCGATGTTCTGCGAGACCTCGATGTATTTTTCTCGCGACTCGTCCCCGACGGCGACCCGCTCTACATCCATACGATGGAAGGCCCGGATGACATGCCTGCGCACGTCCGCGCAGCGCTTACCCAAACCTCCCTCAGCATTCCTGTCACCGGCGGCCGATGCGCGCTCGGCACATGGCAGGGAGTGTTCGTTTGGGAGCACCGTCACCGGAGTCACCAGCGGCGAATCACGGTCACCGTCGTCGGCTAGCTAGGCCCGCGGCTGCGCTTGCGCTGCGCCATCGGTGTACATCGCCTCGATGTCGTCGGCGAAATGGTCGTTCACCTTGGCGCGCTTGACCTTCAACGTCGGTGTGAGCTCGCCGTCTTCAACGGTGAAGTTGCGGGTGAGAATCGTGAACTTCTTGATCTGTTCGACGCGTGCGAAGTGCGAGTTCATCTCGTCGACGTGCGCTTGGATGTCTGCACGGAGCTTGGCGCTCGTATGAAGGGCCGTTGCGTCCTCGCCATTCGCGCTCGCCCACGCCTCGCCAGCCTCTGGGTCGATCGTCACGAGGGCGCTCAGGAACTTGCGCCGGTCACCGATCACCACGGCTTCGTTGATCAGCTCGTGGTTCTTCATCGCCGCTTCGAGGTTCTTCGGCGTGATGTTCTTGCCACCGGCGGTGATGATGATGTCCTTCTTGCGGCCGGTGATGTTGAGGAAGCCGTCGTCGTCGAATGCGCCGAGGTCGCCTGAGTGGAGCCAGCCATCGGTAAGCGTCGACGCCGTGGCTTCGGGGTCCTTGTAGTAGCCGAGGAAGACATTCGGACCCTTCACCATGATCTCGTCGTCTTCTGCGATCTTCACGTCGACGCCTGGCAGTGCCGGTCCGACGCTCCCGAAGCGGTACTGCGTCGGGGTGTTGAAGCTCGTCGGCCCCGTGTCCTCGGACTGGCCGTAGACCTCGAGCACGAGGATGTCCAAGCTAGCGAAGAATTCGAGCACCTCGCGGGCGATCGGGGCTGCGCCTGACACACAAACGCGCGCATTCGCCATCCCGATGGCGGGCTTTAGCTTCGAAAAAATCAGCTTGTCCGCCAGGCTGTGTTTAAGACCCTTGGTGGAGCCGGGCTTCTTGTTGGTCTCCCAGCCGACGTGCATCGCCCACTTCACGAGCTTTGCCTTGAGGCCGGTGGCGTCCTTGAGCTTCGAACTGATGCCTGCGTGGAACTTCTCCCAGATGCGCGGAACGCCAAAGAAGATCGTCGGCTGCACTTCTTTGAGGTTTTCAGGCACTGCCTCGATCGATTCGGCGAAGTACACGCGTGCGCCGGTCGTGATCGGTATGTGGAGCGTGAACATCTGCTCGGCGATGTGAGACAAGGGCAGGTATGAAAGCGCGCAATCTTCCGCGGTAATGGTCGTGATCTGAATGGCGGCGTTCGCGGTCCACGCGAGGTTGTGGTTGCTCAGCATCACACCCTTGGGAGGGCCGGTGGTGCCTGAGGTGTAGATCAGTGTCGCCAGAGCGTCGGGTTCGAGCGCGGCCACGCGGTCGAGGTAGACCTGCTTCTCGACCTCATTGCCCTTGGCCATGAACTCGTCCCAGGTCATCACCAGACCGTGGTCGATCTTGGGCACGCCCTTCATCGTCACGACATGCTTGAGGTTCGGCATGTTCGCGATCTCCGCTTGAACCTTTCGCCACTGCCCCTGGTCTTCGACGAGGATGATCGGCGCCTCGGCGTGCGCGACGATGTAGCGAACCTCGACCGGTGAGCAGGTGGTGTAGATGCCGGCTGGTGCGCCGCCCGCGCCCATTGCGGCTAGGTCCAGGATCGCCCACTCCGGCCTGTTGAAGCCGAGGATGCAGGCGGTCTGTCCGGGCTCGAAGCCGAGCGCGATCAGCGCACGGCCGGCCTGTGTGACTTGGTCCGAGTAGGTCCCCCAGTTCGTGGGCTTCCAGGCTCCGCCCTCGCGGACGTAGTACGCAGGAGCGTTTGGGGTGCTCTTCGCTCGGTTCAAAAGTCGATGGGGAATCGTATCTGTAGCCACAACATCACCTCGGGGGTCGCCCGCCGTTCAGGAGACGGGGGCGCGGAATATAGGCACAAAAGCCCCCGTGGGGAAAGGGCCTCCCCCCGAATGCTGTGCTAAGCCCGCCCAACTACGGAGGAGTGGCCGAGCGGTCGAAGGCGGCGGATTTGAAATCCGTTGTAGGGGCAACTCTACCGGGGGTTCGAATCCCTCCTCCTCCGCCATTTTCGGCGCACAGGCGCCTAACCAAACAAGCAAGTGGACGCCCCAAAAAGCCTGCGTTTTGCGCAAATTGCGCGGTGCGGTCGCTAGGTAGCTGGAAGCGTTCGGGTTTTTGGGGGGCTGCGTGTCCCCTCCGGGGTATGGATCGGGGGCTTGATCGATTAGCGTACTGGGCTCTGGGAGGTTTGATGGTGTTACAGGGAACGATGCTCGCTCGTATCGAGCAAGCGGCGCAGAAGAAGGCTAGCTCGCCGGCTATCCATGACCGCAACGAGGATGGCACTTGGGCGACCAGCACCTGGGCCGACTATTGGCGTGAGATTCGCCGTGTCGGAAAGGGGCTGATGGCGCTTGGGCTTCAGCCTGGGGAATGCGTTGCACTCGTTGGAGCCAATCGGCGCGACTGGGTCGTCTGTCAGCATGGCATCAATGCTGCGCAAGGGATTCCAGCGCCTCTCTACACCACGCTGCTTCCCGACCAGATGGCCTACATCATCGGCAACGCCGAGGCGAAGATCGTCATCTGCGACGACGAGACACAGCTTCGGAAGTACCTCGAGATTGCGAACGCCGGGAGCACGATCGAACACATCGTGACGATGGACGACCTCGGTTCGAGCGATCCACGCGTGATCACCCTCGACGCGCTCAAGGAGAAGGGGGTCGCCATCAGCGACGAAGACCTCGATGCCCGCCTCGGCGCCGTGCAGATCGATGACGTCGCCCTCCTCATCTACACCTCCGGCACCACGGGGCTTCCGAAAGGCGCGATGCTAACCCATCGCGGAATCGACCTCATCGGTAACGCCGTCACCACGGTGTTTCCGTTTCTCTCGACGAACGAGACTCGCGGTGTGAGCTATCTGCCGCTTTGTCACGCTGCCGAACAAGGCATTACGAACTTCGCGGGCCTCGCTACGGAGGCGGAGGTCTTCTTCTGTGCCGATCTCACGCAGATCAAGGACTACCTCGTCGAAGTGCGACCGACGATCTTTCTCGCTGTTCCGAGAGTGTGGGAGAAGTTCGAGGCTGCGCTTCGCGGCAAGCTCGCCGAGGCCACCGGACTCAAGGCGAAGCTGGCGGGCTGGGCGCGTGACACCGAACTTGCGGCCTTCAAGAAGCAAATGGAAACCGGCCGCCCCGTGTCGAGCTTCACGCGCGGCCTCGCGAACAATCTGGTCATCTCCAAGATCAAGGAAGCCCTTGGCCTGGACCAGCTTCAAGTGGCCCTGAGTGGCGCCGCTCCGATTTCGGTATCGACACTCGAGTTCTTCGCCTCGATCGGACTTCCGATTCACGAGGGTTACGGCATGACCGAGACGACCGCATTCGCCTCCGTGCAGCCCTACGGACAGCTACGCTTCGGCACTATCGGCAAACCCCTTCCAGGCGTCGAAGTGAAGATCGCTGACGACGGCGAGATCATGCTCAAGGGCCGCAACATGGTGCAGGGCTACCTCCGATTGCCCGAGAAGACGGCCGAGCTCTACGATCAGGAGGGCTGGATGCATACGGGCGACCTTGGCGCGGTCGATGAAGCTGGCTACATTGCGATCACGGGTCGCAAGAAGGACATCATCATCACGGCAGGCGGGAAGAATGTCGCGCCGGCGGAAATGGAAGGTTATCTGCAGTCCATCCCGGGTGTAGGACAGGCCGTCGTCGTCGGCGACCGGCAGCCCTATCTCTCGGCCCTCATCGTGCTCGATCCCGAAGCGCTTCCCGAGCTCGAGGTGGCTTCCCAGATTTCTGGCCTCACGGATGTCGCTACCGCGGCGCGCAATCCCGCGGTCAAACGCTACATCGAGGAAGAGATGCAGCACGCCTGCAATGACAGGGTGGCGCGGTACCAGACCATCAAGAAGATCCAGATTCTTCCGACGACTTTCAGTGTGGATGGGGGCGAGCTCACCCCGACCCTCAAGGTCAAGCGCAACATCGTCAGCGAAAAGTACGCCAGGGAAATTGCGCACTTCTACGAGGCCGGGACGCCGAACTCTCCCCAGCCCAGCACGTAGTTCTGCAAAATCGTTCTCTGGCGAAACAGCCTCGAAACGGGTCCGGAATCGTCTGGCCGGTCGCGATGTCTGAGCTAGAGTCGTCCCGAAAGAACGGAGGCCACGGTCATGAGTGAACGCGTCGAAAGTATCCTCGCCAACTACGCCGGAGAAAATCCCGGTGTCATCGGTAATCTGCGGCGACTGATGAACACGGGGCGCCTCGCCGGCACCGGAAAGATCGTGATCCTTCCAGTCGACCAGGGCTTCGAGCACGGTCCGGCCCGATCGTTTGCGCCGAACCCGCCTGGCTACGACCCCGGCTACCATCCGGCGCTCGCCGTCGAGGCAGGCTGCAACGGCTACGCGGCGCCGCTCGGCTTCATCGAGCAGGTGGCACACCAGTACGCCGGAACGCTTCCCCTCATCTTGAAGGTCAACAACAGCGACTCGCTCGGTGGCCCCGATGAGCCATGCTCGGCGCTCACCTCTTCGGTTGACGACGCGCTCCGCCTCGGCTGTGCCGCAATCGGGTACACGATCTACCCGGGCAGCGGTCTTCGCAACCAGATGTTCCAAGACCTCCGCGACCTCATCAACGAGGCGCGCGCAGTCGGACTACCGACCATCGTCTGGTCCTACCCTCGCGGGGCGGGCCTGACCAAGGAAGGTGAGACCGCTATCGATGTCGTCGCCTACGCCGCACAGATCGCCTGTCAGCTCGGGGCGCACGTCGTCAAAGTGAAGCCGCCCACCGAGCTCGTCTTCCAGGACGCAGCCAAGAAGAGCTACGAGAACGTCCCGATCGGTACTCTCGCAGAGCGAATCCAACACGTCGTTCAGTCTTCGTTCAACGGCAAACGAATCGTGATCTTCTCCGGTGGCGCAGCCAAGGGCACCGAAGCCGTACTCGAGGAGGTCGGCCAGATCGCCAAGGGCGGCGGTTACGGCTCCATCGTGGGGCGCAACGCGTTCCAGCGCTCGGAGAGCGACGCAGTGAAGCTCCTCCACGACATCATGGACCTTTACGCCGCCGAGGCGTGAACGCCTCGACGATCGTGACCGAGCCGGCCGTTCCACCCATCGTGACCGCAGCCTGGGATGCCTACGGGGATCGCCGGGAAGTGGTCGAGGTGCGCGAAGTGAGCGCGAATGTGTCCACCAACTCGGTCTATCTGCTCGTGCTCGAAGACGATCACAACGTGATTGCGAAGCGCTCGAGCTACGGGTCGTACGTTCACTTCCGACAGGATCACTACCGAATTCACGAGTGGATTCATCGCCTGCGCGGCACGCGATACGCGAGTTTCCTAGCCCCGGTGCTGATGAAGAACGATGAGGTCTTCACGTACCGTGACCAGGACGAATGGGTCGTGTTCTACGGGCAGCAGCCCTTCTACGATTTTCTCCCGAAGCAGCTCACCGATTCTCAGGTCGAGTCCTTCGGAGAGGAGATGGGCTTGTTTCACAGGTCATGTCTCGAGATCTCCGATCGCGTTCGCCCGACTTGGCAATCGCTCGGAGCGGATATCGCGAGCCTGCACGACGCCATCGGAAGCGCCGAGTGGCGCCGAGAACGAGGATTTCAGAAATCGGCGGTCAGTTTCGTGCGCGCTCACTGCGATGCGTTTCTCGGCAACGCGGATGACCTCGGCTACCACGAGTGGACGAAAATCCCGGTCTTGATCGATTGGAACATTGGGAATTTCTCCGTCGGCATGGACGGGGAGGGCTTCAAGCTCTTCTCGCGCTGGGACTACGATTGGTTCCGCATCGAGCCGCGAATGCTCGACCTCTACTTCTGCGCGCGCGTGGTTCGATCCGAAGGCGATCAGACCGAGTTTAGTTACACAGCAGACCCGTTCTTCGACGAGCGGTTCGTGAAGTTTCTGCGCGCCTACAACTCGGTGCATCAGCTCAGCAAGGACGAGCTGTCGTTCTTGAAGGAAGCGTACCGCTTCTTCATTCTCAACTACGTGCTTCGCGTCGGAGAGCACTTCTTTCGAGCAGACATCTGCCATCGCCTCCAACACGAGGCGATCGAACAGTACTTGCCGCAACTCGAGTTGCTCGATTTCGAGCCGCTCTTGGACGTGCTTTAAGTCGCGATCGATTCGGAGACGTATGTCGGGATGATGCCCGACGAACGGATCATCAGATCGGCCGTCGCGGGCAGCGTGTTGCCAGACAGTACGAGGACGCTGTCGAACCCGTACGTGTTCGCTCCGATGATGTCGGTGCGGAGGGTGTCGCCAACGAAGAGGACATCGCGCTTCGTGACATTTGGAATCTGCTCGCGGGCCCTGGCGAGGGCATAGGCGAACATCATCGAGTCCGGCTTTCCGAAGCGCACGAAGGTCTTTTCGGTGATGTGCGAGAGCAGGTCGCCCAGGCTCCCGACGGCGATCGCGATGTCGTTGCCCTTCATCGGGTACGTGATGTCTGCGTTCGCAACGATCACCGGGCAGTTCGTGCGTCGGATGAGGTTCAAGGTCGCATTGACGTCGCGGAACCAGTCGAAGCCCTCGTCGTCGAGAAGGATGATCGCGACGATGTTGTCATTTGGTGTGCAGTCGGAAATGGGCACAGGAATCTTCCCGGCGATCTCGATGTAGTGTCCGGACTCCGGCTTTCCGAGGTAGGCCACCTTTCCGTAAGGAATCTGATTCTCGAGGTATTCCGACGCGAGGAGCCCCGAGGAGATGTATCGGTCCGCCGGTAGAAGCTCACGCCCGGCCTGCCGCGAGTAGCGTTCGGCCATCGACTCAGGCGAGCGCGAAGAGTCGTTGGTCACGACGAAGACTTCTTTGCCGGCATCGATCAGCGAGGTGACCGTCGCCAGCGCACCATCGATGAGCCCGCTCGAGCTTTTTAGAACGCCATAGGCATCGAGGAATATGACCGAGTACTTCTCCGTCGTCTCTTTGAAGGAAACCAGGTCCATAGGCTCGATCTATTTCGTCGCCGCGGCGAGGTCAATCATCTCGCTCGGCGCGTCTACGGACGACGAGAAGCACCAAGGCCACCATCACGAAGACGAAGGCCCCCATCGCGAGCAGAACCTCGACGAGGCGTACGAAGAAATGGTCGATCAGGCCATGACCGACCGAATCGAGCTCCGCGCTGGCCGAGGTGAGCTGCTTGTCCAGATTGTCGAGGATCGACTCGCGCTCGTTCTCGATTGCGGCCAGCACGGCATTGCGCTCGCTCTCTATGGCAGCGAAGACGGTGAGGCGTTCTCGTTCGATGCCCGTCAGGAGCATCTGGGTTTGAGCTGAAAGGGTGCTCTCGAAGTCGTCGAGGAAGCGACTCATGTCGCTTATCGAGCCCACCATCGCATCGATCCGATCGTGCACCCGATCCTCGAACAGCGACTCGACGAGATACTCGGCTTGCCATCGCACTTCGACGGGGGTTTGACTGCTGAGGATCGTGACCCGGTCGCTCAGGTCGCGGAGCGTTTCCTCCATACTCCCGACTGCCTTGAGGCCGCCATGCTGCTCTTCCGTAACCAGGGAGGCCAAATCCGCCCGTGCAGTCGGTCTGACGTAAAGCTCGCCCTCAATCGGGTTCTTGGCGACCCAATCTTGGCCCACATCCCTCATCCGATCGGCATCGGTTTCGGACATTACGCGTGACAGGAGTTTTTCCGCTTCGTCGGCGAGTGCGCGCGTGGTTCGCTCTGCACGCGGCTGCTCATCGCCGAACCAATCCTTCCCGTTGCCCTCGGTGAAGTAGTAGTTCTGTTGCCTCGCTAGGATCCAGAGCTCGAGTAGCCCCGCGAACGGATCTTGGTCAAACGCGGCGGATCGAGCCTGCGGCATCGCCCATAGTCGCCATTGCAAAGCGTGGTTGCGCACGATGGTGTCATCGGTCGCTGCGATGATCTCCGAGACGCTTGCCGCAACGAGCTGGGCGAAACGCGAGGCATACTCGTAGTCCATCGCGCGGAGTTGGTAGACCGTGTACTCGTCCTTCACCATGTTGGCCATGAGCGACGGCTTCGGCGGCGTCGTGTTGCACCCGAGCAAAGACGCCGCGAGTAGCGCGAGCATCGACAGGTGCGACCAAATTCGAATCAGGGGCACGGTTTGCGTCTCCTCAAACGAGCCGGCGTGCCCAAACCGCCACGCCCATCGTGAGCAAGAAATGCCACGCCAACTCGCTGCCGCCCGCGGTCATGGGAGACACGCCGCAGCCGCGTTTCCCTTCCTCGAAGACGTGGGTTGGCTTTCCGAGCGCACTCAAGTCTTCCTTCGCTTGGTCGACCGGCGCCGTTCGGCTGCACAAGCTCACCCGAAGCGGGTCTGCATCGTCGCGAACCGCGTACACCAGATAGCTGGTGCCCTTTACGAAGCCGTACCCACATGCGGCGCTGCTTCCGGCAGTGTGGACCTTGATCTCTTCGGCCGGGTCGCCCTTCCAGAGCTTCTGGACGCGCAATGTGACCTCGATGCCACCGAAGTGCGTGCTCGTATTGCGCGAGATGTCCACCACCTCGCCAGTGAAGACTGCATATGAGGAGGTGAAGCCCTCAGACGGGGTCAAGCGCATACAGGAACAGGCGCTAGCGTCCGGCGCATACGCCAAGGCGGCCAAAGCGATCATCAGGGTCGGGATCCAGCGCATCACGGGGCTTGTAGCACGCCTTCACGCTGCACCCGAAGGGGCTTTGACACCGCTTTGGCGGGCGGCTAAAAGGCAGGCCCGCGTGCCTGGGGAAGCTCGGGCAGGTCTTGAAAATTGCTTATTGGAGAGGTGGCCGAGTGGTCGAAGGCAGTCGCTTGCTAAGCGACCGTACGGTGTAGAGCCGTACCGGGGGTTCGAATCCCTTCCTCTCCGCCAGAGGGCGCTTGACGCCCAAAGGGAGGCCGCTACCGTGCGCGCCTCGAGGACCCATAGCTCAATTGGATAGAGCGCCGGTCTACGGAACCGGAGGTTGGAGGTTCGAGTCCTCCTGGGTCCGCCACGTTGTTTGCGTCACGCTCTTCGTGTCCCGTTTGACTCGTGGCGACCGGCGTTCGAACTGTATCGCTTGGCTGCAAAGGCAGATTGAGAGATAGTCCCGCTCATGTGTGAAATCATGAAGCGTGTTTCTTTGGGGGTCTTGCTGGTGTGCGCTCTCGCCACGGTGGCGAGCGTGGTCGCTCAGGTGCCGCCGCCCAAAGACGCCGACGCGGTGCTATCGAAGTCCTACCCGGGCAAGTCGTACTCGCCCTACGCCGGGCGCGACTTTCCGAGCCGGCCGTTCTGGGGCGACACGCATCTGCACACCGACCTCTCGATGGACGCTGGCGCGTTTGGAAACCGGCTCGGCCTCGACGAAGGGTATCGTTTCGCTCGCGGGGAAGAAGTCGTCTCGACCAATGGGACCCCGGCGCGATTGTCCCGCCCGCTCGATTTCCTGGTGATTGCCGACCACTCGGACAACATGGGCTTCTTTCCCGACCTCCTCGAGGGTCAGCA
>Ga0316198_10000444_pt1 | contig 21691 bp, 19 predicted proteins | sample OudBieAanoxic_MG_FD_204935 | JGI IMG/M metagenome (GOLD analysis project Ga0316198, IMG submission 204935) | Coastal sediment microbial communities from Oude Bieten Haven, Netherlands - site A anoxic | ecosystem: Environmental > Aquatic > Marine > Coastal > Sediment | place: Netherlands...
GCGGCATGGTGTCGGTGGCGCAGTCGAATGGGATTGCCGGGATTGCCTCGAACACCGTGTTGTTCGGCTGGCGGGAGCGCCGCGACGAGATGGCGATTGTGCTGCGGGCGATCGAGGACCTGTCGCTCCTCCACAAGTCCAGCGTCATCTGTCGCCCCGTACCGCAACGGCTCGCGCCCACCGGGCGGCGCATCGATGTCTGGTGGGGTGGTCTGCAGCAGAACGGGGACCTTCTCGTGTTGTTTGCACATCTGCTGTCGCTCGATCCCGGGTGGCGGGACGCGACAATCCGGATCAAGTCGATCGCAACAACCGAAATGATGGCGCAACGGACCGAGCGAACCCTCGATGAGATGCTTCGCGCCGCTCGAATCGGGGCCGAGTTCGAGGTAATCCGGAAGCCGGAAGGTGAACGGATCCAGGACATCATCCACGCACAATCGGCAGCGGCCGATGTGGTCTTCCTCGGCATGAAGGAGATCAAACCTGACGAGGCCGAGGAACAGGTCGAGCGTCTTCTCGAGTTGATGAGCGGCCTCCAGACGGTGCTCCTCGTGCGCAACTCAGGTCCGTTCCGGGGGCAGCTCCTCGGCGTGCAGCCGACGAGTTCGCCGCTCAGCTAGCGCGAGCGGATCCAACCGCGCGGAGTACCACCTCTGGCGTTCGCAACGCACCTCCCTATCATCGGTCGATATGCACTACGACCTCACGACGCTGCCGAATGGGCTGCGGATCATCTCCCAGGACATGCCCTCGCTGCGATCGCTCTCGGTCGGGGCATGGGTCGACACGGGGAGCCGCGACGAAACACCTGTTGAGGCAGGAGCGAGTCACTTCCTCGAGCACCTTCTCTTCAAGGGTTCGAACGACTGGTCGGCGCGGCGCATCAGCGAAGCGTTCGATGCCATCGGCGCACGGCACAACGCGTTCACCTCGAAGGAGTACACGTGTTACTGGGCGCGGCTTCGTGATGCGGACCTGGATCTCGGCGTCGAGGTCCTCGGTGAGATGGTTCAGCGGCCGGCTTTCCGACAGGACGAGATCGACAACGAACGTGGTGTGGTTCTCGAAGAGATCAACATGAACGAGGACGACCCCACCGACGTCGCCCACGAACAGTTCATCACCGCGCTGTGGAAACAGCACCCTCTGGCGCCTCCGATACTCGGAACCCGGGACTCGATCACAACGATGTCTCGTGAGACCATCAATGGCTACTGGGCGCGACGCTACTCCCCGGAGTCGACGGTGATCGCAGCAGCCGGACGGATTGATCACGAACACCTTGTCGACGTCGTCGGTGAGGCGTTTGGTGCATGGGAGGGCAGTGGAACCGGGCGTACGTTGTCCGCTCCCGATCCCGAGCCCCGTGTTTCCGTCCGGCATCGAGACACGGAACAGGCGCATCTCATTCTCGGGAGCCCGAGCCTGACTCGCGACGACGACCGCCGCTACGCCTTGATCATTGCGGACCATGTGTTGGGCGGCGGCATGTCGAGCCGTCTGTTCCGCGAGATACGCGAGACGCGCGGGCTCGCATACGCCGTGCACGCATTCCGGATGCCGTTCACCGATGCCGGCGCCAATGCGGTCTATGTCGGAACGACGCCGTCACAGACGGCGGAGGTGTTGAAGCTGGTTCGAGGAGAGATGGACAAGTTCATGGAGTCCGGTGTCACCGACGGCGAACTCCAACGAGCCAAGGGGCATGTTCAGGGATCCCTCGCCATCTCACTCGAGGATGCCGACGGTCGTATGAACCGTCTCGGCCGCAATGAGATCACCGGCCTCGAGCACAAGTCGGTTGACGAGATCGTCGCAAAGGTCGACGCCGTCACGCCCGAGGAGGTCATCGACGTCGCTCGCGCCGCCTACGGCGGACCGTACGTGATCGGAGCGACCGGTCCGTTCGAAGACGCGGATCTCGAGGAGTTCGTCAGATGATTGTTGCCGTGTCGGGAGCCGCGGGTCGCATGGGGAGCCTGGTCGCACAGACCGTCGTAGACGCTCCCGACATGGAACTCGGTCCGCTCTACGACCCTCGCGATGCCGGATCGACGGTCGCCGGTGCCACGATCGGCGATGATCCTGCCGCCCTGGCGGAAGCGAACGTCGTTGTCGAATTCACCGAGCCGGATGTGGTGATGGGGAACCTCGCGACCTGGCGCTCTTTCGGTCTCCACGCCGTCGTCGGCACTTCGGGGTTTGATGCGAATCGGATTGCCGAGTTGCGTGAGGAGTGGGGGAGTGGACCCCCGAACTGCCTCGTAGTCCCGAACTTCTCCATTGGGGCGGTCGTCATGATGCGTCTCTCCGAAATTGCGGCACCGCACTTCGCGGCAGCCGAGATCATCGAACTACACCACGATCGCAAAGTCGATGCTCCTTCAGGGACTGCCATTGCGACCGCGGAGCGGATCGCCGCAAGAGCTCCGCAAGAACGAGCCGTCAAGTCCGCCGAGCTGATTCCAGGGGCTCGAGGTGCCGACGCCGCCGGTGTCCCGGTTCACGCTGTTCGACTCCCGGGACTGGTCGCGCACCAGCAGGTGTTGTTCGGTGGGGTCGGCGAGACGTTGACCATCCGTCACGACACCACCGATCGGACGGCCTTCATGCCCGGAGTCCTCGCCGCGATCCGTGCCGTTGCGACGCTCCCGGACCCGGTCACCGTCGGGCTCGAGTCCGTCCTGGGAATCTGAGAAGTCCAGGCCGCCTCGAACCTACGATTCGGTGATGAGAGCAGCAAGAACCGTGGGTGGTGTCGCCCTCGCCCTAATGGGGGCCGTGTGGGTTCTGCAAGGGCTCAACTCTCAGTTCGCTCCGCAGAGTTTCATGACCGGAAGCCGGACATGGCTTGTGATCGGTGCACTGACGTTCGCAGGAGGCATCGGACTCGCCATGTGGAGTTGGAAGAGTCGATGAGAGTTGCCGCGGTACTCCCTAGCTCAACGGCACCTCGAAGAGCCGGACCGGATCGTCGAAGCCCTTGAGGGCAATCGGTCCGCGATCGTGAAACGTCAGCGGTTTGCCAACGGACAGCTCGCGCACCGCACTCGACACGAGAATCTGGCCGGGGTTCGCGTGTCCACAGATGCGCGCCGCGAGGTTCACTGCTGCGCCGAAGAGATCCTCGTCCCGGCTCACCGGTTCGCCGGCGCTGATCCCGATGCGTACCCGCCCATTCTCGGGATCAGCTTCGTGAGGCTCCCCGAACTCGCGCTCGATCTGCACAGCGCAGTCGACCGCTCGGCTCACGTGGCTGAATGAGGCGAAGATGCCGTCACCGGTGTGTTTGACCTCACGTCCGCCGTGTTCTGCCAATGCAGCCCGGACGATCTCGTCGTGGCGACGAAGCAGTTCCATGGCGGTCTCGTCGCCGTCTCGGGTGCTGACTTCGGTCGATCCAACCAGATCGGTGAACATGATCGCTCGGAGGCCGCTGTCGATTTCGGCGTCGTCGTGTCGTGCGATGTCTGGGGCGTTCTTTTCCCAGTCACCCATAAACCGACTGACGGTCGGCTTCTCGACTTCAACCATGTTGTGAGGGACCAAGCCGTGCGACTCCTTGTGAACGGCGATCGCCGCTTCCTTCGTCGGGGCTTCGACCAGGCAGAAGGCCTGCCCGTCCGGGCTGTTGAACCAGTAGGTGAGGAAACTGACCCCGTGTCGATCTTGGATCTCGAGGTCGCGCTGATGGGCACCTTTGATGTCTTCTTCGGTGACATCGCCCAGGTTTTCGTGAACGTCCATGAATATCGGCACTCAGCGAGCATATCAATCCGCCGCCACCAAGAGCGGTCCCCGCAACCGGGACGATGACGCTCGTAGTCGCCGGCGGTTCGGCCGAAGTCGATGTCTCGTCGCTTGTCGTCCTCGGATCCGTCGGCGGTCATGAGCCGAATCTACCGCCGAAGCACCGCCTTCAGGAGAGATGCCGCCGGCGCTGGCTCAGGCGGATGTGTGTGGGGGGAAGCGAAGCTTTGCTTGTGTCGGCTAGCGCTGCGGGTCGGGCGGCAGCATTCGTATCGCACCGACGGGTGGTCTGTCGATGGTGGCGTTGGATCGCCGGCGGAGCCATGCCATTCCGGCCAGCACAATGTGATCCGACCACCTGATCGGCGCCGACATGCCACCGTCACGAGTCCAGCCCCATGCGTCGTCCAGTCCGATGCTCACGGCGAAGGTGAGCGACCTGAGCCCCACGAAGAACGCGATGTTTGCGATTGCGAAGGTGGCGAGGCTCCCGACGATCGGCAACATCGCCACGCAAACAACAAGGGAGACGGTGCCAGCGATGGTGTGGCCGATCACCCTGTCCCGGCGGAGCTGCTCAGCTTTTTCGCGCTGCACAGAACGCTCGGAGGTGTGGCGCCTGATTCGAAACGGCGTTGGGATGCTTCGGCTCTTCCGACGCGCCGCCTCATACGTACCCGAGCGTTGTGGTGGTCGGGCTCCTTCAACGGCACGGCGTACGTGTCGATTGCTACGCCCGGTGTCGTTCAGGTCCTGATGCGATTGGAATCCACTCATGGACCCTCCAGCTGCAATATATCAGGCGACCCAAGAACCTGGACCAAACACCAGGGACCATCGAGTTGCATCCCGGACGGTCTACCGGGCGGCAGCCCAAGCACACCGTCTGTGATCGTCTGCGCTCAGCGCAGCTTCGGCTGTTGGTAGGTGAGGCAGGCACATTGCGGCACGGTGCACTCCTCGTGGCCAAGGTGCTCACTGTTGGGATGGCCGCACCCCATACATCGCTGCCTTCCGGGAGCCGTGGTTGGCTTGATCTTCATCGCGAGTGCTCCTTGCGGCTGGTACTGGACATCGTGCGCTCCTTCCGAAGCGAGATACCGTCCTTGGGCGAACGCCCCGCCAAAGGTGAATCGGACGGACCGGCACGGCTGAACCGACAGAAGTCCATATGCCCCGTCGTAGCCCCGCCCGACGGATTTCGAGGGCGGAGCGGCGTCGTACGCCTCGACACGAGCTGTCTGACTCCAAGCGTAGCCGTCGACGCCAGGGTCGGGGTGGTTGTTGAACGACTTCCGACAACGAACAAACGAGCACCCGCGGAGACCGTCGGGTCTTCAGCGGCATCGGAAATTGCCTCGAATGGGGATGGCGTGTCTACCGCGAGGCTGAGTGCGAATCGGGCGGTTGAGACATATGATCGTCGGGTGCATTGGCGAGCGGGAGGACTGACGTGGCGGAGAACAAGACACAGATCACGGACGTTGATCCGAGGGCATTCATTGCCACCGTCGAGAACTCGACCAGGCGCGCGGATGCCGAGACAATGCTCGAACTGATGAGCCGGGGACGATGACGGCCTCATCCGTCGCCACATCCCGCGCATCCGAGGCTATTGGGGGATGTAGCACCGCGCCGCAACGGCCGCTCGAAGCGCCCGCTTGACAAGCGACGCACCCGCCGACTTGGCAACGGCGAGAGTTGTGGTCTCGCTGGAGTTGCGGCCTTCGGGTGCGTCTGACACGGACGGTACCGACCGATCCCGGGTCGGCGCAAGTGAAATCTTCGCGGGACCCCTCCGCGTCGTTCACGCAGGGGAGTCGGCAGCGGTTCGCGCGGACGCCTACTTGAAGCGTCGACCAACTAGAACAGCGCGCTGGCCAGCTGCCTTCTGTAGGTCATCGTCAGCGGGTGATCGTCGCCGAGGACTTCGAATATGTCGAGCATTGCGGCGCGCGCCTCGTCCTTGCGTGCACCCTTGGTGCGAACGACCGCCAGGAGACGATCGAGCGCAGGCTCGAACTCTGCGCGAGCTGCAAGCGCCTTCGCAAGCTCGATCCGCAGCTCCTCGTTGTCCGGGTCGGCAGCAAGTTGAGTCTCGAGATCGGAGAGGTCATGGCCGCTCGATGCTTTGAGTCGCGCGGCAGATTGGAGCCGGTCGACCTCTGCGTCCGGAACCAGACGGCCGAGCACGATCAGTGCTTCCTCCGTCTCGCCGCGATCGATGAGGAGTGATGCGAGGCTGGTGCCCGCCTCCGAGTGGTCCGACTTCTGATCAAGAACCTGGCGAAGGATGTGTTCGGCGGTCACGCCGTCATCGGAGAGCTGAGCGGTGCGAGCCTGATCGACCATCAAATCGAGCTCCGTGGGAAGAATTCGTTCGATCCACTCCCGAACGGCTGCTTCAGGGAGCGCCCCCGTGAACGTATCGGCGATCGCGCCGTCGCGGAACGCAACAACCATCGGGATCCCCTGCACTCCGTATTGAGCGGCCAACTCCTGATTCGCGTCGACATCGACCTTCACCAATTCAAAGGCGCCACCCGATTCGGCAGCCACCCTTTCGAGGATGGGTCCGAGGATGCGGCAGGGTTGGCACCACTCGGCCCAGAAGTCGACGACAACTGGAACCTCGCGGCTGCGCTGGAGCACTTCCTGAGGGAAGCTCGCCGCGTTCACGTCCTTCTCGAAATCGCTGGGGGTGGTCATAGAGGCAAGATTACCGGGGGGTCTCCTGCTACCGTCGTGGCTATGGAGAGCAGACCCGAAGCACCATTTGGCCAAGTCCTGACCGCCGTCATCACACCGTTCGGTGATGACGGATCAATCGACTACGGAACCTTCTGGAGATTGACCCGATTCCTTGCGAACCACGGCTCAGACGGCATCGTCGTGGGTGGGACCACGGGCGAATCCCCGACGCTTTCCAAGGTCGAGAAAGTCGCCCTCTTCAAGGCCGCGGTCGACGCCGTCGGTGATCAGATGACCGTGATCGCGGGGGCCGGCACCTACAACACACGCGAGTCGGTTGAGCTCGCGCAGCGAGCCGCCGATTCCGGCGTCAACGGTGTTATGGCGGTCACCCCGTACTACTCGAAGCCGCCCCAGGAAGGCCTCTTCCGTCACTTCACGGCAATCGCCGACGCGACCGAACTCCCGATGATGGTCTACAACATCCCGAGCCGCACCTGCCGTCTCATCGAAATCGAGACACTCGTCCGCCTCGCGGATCATTCTCGAATCGTTGCAGTCAAGGATGCGGTCGACGACCTCGACTTCACGCGCAGGGAGATCGAGGCTCTGCCCGACGGTTTTGCGGTCTACTCGGGATCCGACAGCATGACACGAGAGATCGTTCGTATGAACGGTGTTGGTGTTGTCTCCGTCGCTGCTCACCTCGCGGGCGAGAAGATCAAAGCGATGGTCGAAGCCGCCACGTGGGGCAACGACGAAGAAGCCGACCACCTCAACGGGCTGCTCGGCCCACTCATCGCTGCGTTGTTCCTCGAGCCGAACCCGATGCCCCTGAAGGCAGGCCTCGGCATGGCCTGGGACCCGGTTGGCGACCCGCGGCTTCCCCTCATCCCCGCATCCGACGACACGAGGAACGCACTCGAGAGCGCACTCGCAGGATTGAGAGAGACGTGAGCGTACGTGTCGCCTTCCACGGCGGCCTCGGTGAAATCGGAAGGAATTGTGCGACCATCGAAATCGATGGACGTATCGCGATGGTCGACGCCGGCCTCATGTTTCCGGAAGAGGACATGCTCGGCGTGGACCTGGTTCTCCCCGACTACTCATCGGTGACCGATCGAGGCGACGCACTTTCGTTTGTGGCGCTGACGCACGGTCACGAAGACCACATCGGGTCGCTCGGATACCTCCTCCGCGAGCGCAACGTGCCGGTCTACGGCACAGCGTTGACGGTGGAACTGGCGGAGGCCCGTGTGTCGGAGCTCGGCGTCGACGGCGACTTCCGCGCGGTCGAGACCGGCACATGGGTCGAACACGGCAAGTTCCGGTTTGCTTTCATCCCGGTCACCCATTCGGTGCCTGACGCAACCGGGATCGCATTCGAGACACCAGAGGGGCTTGTCGTCCACACCGGCGACTTCAAGCTCGATCCGACCCCGATCGACGGCGTTGTCACCGACCTGCAGAGCTTCGCTGGTTTCGGGCGCCGTGGCGTTCGGCTGCTTCTGGCCGACTCGACGAACGCGGAGCGCCCAGGTGTGGTGGATTCGGAGAAGACGGTCGGGGTGCGGATCGCAGAACTCGTCCACGAGGCCGAAGGCCGCGTTCTCATCGCTTGTTTCGCGAGCCACCTGCATCGGGTCCAGCAATCCATCGACGCGGTCGTGGCCGATGGGCGGAAGTTCGCTTTCCTAGGGCGCTCGATGCTTCGGATCAGTGAGATCGCAGGTCAGATCGGTGTGCTCAAGATCCCAGACGGAAGCCTTGTCGAACTCAACGAACTGCTCAGGCTCCCGCCGAAGCAGACCGCCGTGATCTCCACCGGAAGCCAGGGTGAGCCGTTTGCTGCGCTGTCGCTCATGGCGGCGGGGGAGCACCGATCGATCGCTCTCGACCCCACCGACACGGTGATCATCTCTGCGACACCGATCCCAGGGAACGAGAAACGTGTGTCCCGGGTGATCAACAATCTTTCACGCGTCGGCGTCACCGTTCACCACGGACGCAACACCCACGTCCATGTTTCGGGCCACGCCGCCGCCGAAGAACTGAAGGTGCTCTACAACGTTGTGCAGCCGGAGGCCGTTGTCCCGGTTCACGGCGAGCACCGGCACCTCCTCGCAAACGCTGAGATCGCCCGTTTGGTTGGTGTGCCCGAGGTCGCGGTCTGCGAGGATGGCGATGTTGTTGTTCTCGAGAACGGCGAGATGCGGGTGGATCGCGGCGCCGTGTCGTCCGGCTACATCTATGTGGACGGCCTCGAGGTCGGGGAGGATAAAGGTGTCCTGCGCGATCGCCGCCATCTTGCGGATGATGGCGTCATCCTGATCACGATCGGCATCGACGGACGAAATGGCGATATCGTGTTCGGACCAGACGTCGACAGCCACGGTGTCACGGGCGATTCGCAGGAGCTTCACGACGCCGTCCAGGCACGGGTCCTGCAGGGGATTGAGACGTTGGAACGTCCGATCGATCCTGATGCCCTTCGGAGCCGCATTCGCAACTCGGCTCGCAAGGCCGTGCAGAGCCATATCAAGCGGCGTCCGGTCGTGTTCCCCGTGGTGATCAAGGTCTAGCACGAGTCAACAGTCAAGACCTGAGATCCGAGATCCGAGACTTGAGATCTGAGACTTGAGACTTGAGAGATAGCGGGTATTCGCAGTCGTGTCTCGTGCCTCTTCCTACTCCACGCACTCGGCGAAGCGGGCGTAGAACTGGAAGAAACCTTCGTACACGCGGCCGGTGTTGACGACGGTGCTGGTCCCGGGAACCCAGGGAAGGTGGCCGGCGGGCGCGCTGGCGTCGTACGAGAGTCCATCCTCCTCGATCCACTCGCGGCCGTCGACCCAGCCGACGCTGCGGCCAAACGCGCGCCAGGTGTCGGCTCGGGGAAGGTTGCGGCTTCTCGCTGCGGCGAGGGCGGCGGCCTGAGCCGAGAATCCGAATCGACCATCTGACGCGTCGATCCATGCCTGATCGACCGCGCGAAGGAGCGCACATTCGACAGTTGCGGCCTCATCGGGATCGATGCCTGCGTACCCTCCCGTGTCGGCTTGAGCGATCAACAAGCGGCGCGTCTCGAGATCGGCGGCCTGCCATTCGCCCGCACCCAACAGGGCGCGCAGTGGTGAGGTTTGGTCCGTCATCGGGAGAGAGGATACCCGAGTGCGCGACTCCTCTCCGCCGAATTCTCCGACAACTGGCCCGTCCCGGAGTGCGCCGAGGACTCCCAGATGAGGGATCGAATTACACGAATGTAACTCTTCGCGCGTTCAATCGCGCTGAGGGTGGTTCCCCTCAGCCGACTTGTGCGGTATCGTTCGGTCCGATGGCATCGCGGACCAAGCGCCGCGGGGCTGCGGGGTGGAGCAAAGCGACCCCCAAGAAAACTGAACGGGTCTCCTTTCGGGCCAGGATCGTCCGCACGCTGAGGACGGGCCGGGAGCGGATCCAGGAACGGCTCGCGCGTCAAAGTGATGACGTGTGGGGTGTTGCGATGCTCGTGCTCGCCGCACTTGTCGCCCTGTCGTTCTTCGGGCTCTCCGGGCCGATCGGAGCCGGTATCTCCGGCGCACTCCGGTTCCTCTTCGGCGTATGGGCATTCCTCGTGCCGATTGCACTTGCGACGATCGGCCTGTCCCTCGTCGGCGTGTGGTTCACCGAGGACCGTGCTCGACTCATAGCCGGCGTGGCCGCCGTGTTCGTGGCGTCACTTGCTCTTTTCCACCTCATGACCGGCTCGATCGCTCTCGCCGGCAACGTCGAACAGGTCCAAGAGAGTGGCGGAGCCGTTGGGGCCCTCATTGCGTTCCCGCTGCGCAGGACCATCGGATTCTGGGGCGCGTTCCTGGTATTGCTCGCCGCGGTGGGCCTCGGGACGCTCGTTCTCACCCGCGCAACCGCCCGTGACCTGGCCGCGACCGTTGGCTCGTTCGGTCGGAGCTTCCGATCCTTGATCGGTTTCGGGCCCGAAGATGCCACGGCGCGCCCGGTTGTACAGACCACCGGGGCGATAGAGATTCACGAGCCGGTGGCCGCGCCGGCGAAGACTGCTCCCCAGAAGGGGCCCAGAGATTCGAAGAAGGCCCCGAAGAATCCCAAGCCGAAGCGCATGGCACCGCGGTCAGTCTCGGTCGACGGGTATGAACTGCCGCCGCTCACGCTCCTCGACTCGTCCTCGAACGTGGGGCCCAACCGGGGCAGCCTCGAGCAGACCGCCGCTGAGCTTCAAGAGGCGTTGAGCCAGCACGGTGTCGACGCCCGGCTCACCCGGATCGTTCCCGGCCCCACCGTGACCCGATACGAGATTGAGCTTGCGCCGGGAGTGAAGGTCTCGCGCGTCACCAACCTGTCGCACGACATTGCGTACGCTCTCGCTTCACCGGACGTTCGGATCCTCGCGCCGATTCCCGGCAAGAGCGCGATCGGCATCGAGGTCCCGAACCGCCATAGACAGATGGTGACACTCGGTGACATCCTCACGGGAACCGACGCGACCGCCGACGCCGACCCGATGCTCGTTGCTCTCGGCAAGGATGTGAGCGGTCGGGGTCGCCTCATTCGCCTGACCGAGCTGCCACACGTGCTGATCGCCGGTGCAACCGGAGCAGGGAAGTCCTCATGCATCAATGCGCTCCTCACGTCCATTCTCATGCGAGCGCGGCCCGACGAAGTCCGCTTGATCCTGGTCGATCCCAAGCGAGTTGAACTCGGGCAGTACAACGACGTCCCCCATCTGCTCACCCGTGTGATCACCAGTCCAAAGAAGGCGGCCGACGCTCTCCAGTGGGCCGTGGCCGAGATGGATCGTCGCTACGACCTCCTGGCCGACGCCGGTGTCCGCGACGTGGAGTCGTACCGCGAGAAGTATGACGCCGGAGGCCTCGAAGAGGACATGTTCGATCGCTTCCCGTATATCGTGGTTGTCGTCGACGAGTTGAACGACCTCATGATGGTGGCGGGGCGGGTTGTGGAGGATTCGATTGTCCGAATCGCTCAGATGGCCCGAGCCGTGGGAATTCACCTCGTCCTGGCAACGCAGCGACCCTCGGTGAACGTCATCACCGGTGTGATCAAAGCGAACGTGCCGTCGCGCCTCGCATTCTCAGTTGCCTCACAAACCGACTCGCGCGTGATCATCGACCAAGGGGGAGCGGAGAAACTCGTCGGTCTTGGAGACATGCTCGTGGTCACGGCACGCGAGCCGAAGCCCGAGCGGATCCAGGGTGCCTGGGTGTCCGAAACTGAGATCCATCGTGTGGTCGACTTCGTCCGCGAGCAACAGAACGCGAAGTATCGAGACGCTGAAGTGTTCGAGGTCGCGGAGACGACCGCAGACGTCGACGACGAGTTCGAAGGTGAAGATCCGGTGATCATTCGCCAGGCGATTGAGCTCGTTGTCCGCAGCCAGCTCGGGTCGACGTCCATGCTCCAGAGGAAGCTTCGTATCGGATTCGCGCGGGCCGGGCGCGTCATGGACATACTCGAGAACAAGGGCATCGTCGGGCCGTCCGAAGGATCGAAAGCTCGATCCGTCCTCGTCACGGAAGAGGAGCTCGGGGCGCTGATCGGCTGATGATCCCCGAGGGTCCAGCGCACATCCGATCCAGCGGCAGCTCCGACTCCGGTCTATCTGGCGGAGTTGGCACGCGTGGATGATTCATGGCGTACGCTGGATTCGATGACGCACGCACGACTCGATCAATTCAGCGTGTCCGGCGGGCGATCGATGGAATTCTCAAACCCGGAGCGCGAGGTAGCGGCATACAGCCTCGATGAGGTGGTCGGCGTTCTCGAGCAGGCTGAGCTGGCGGCTCGGGAGGGATATTGGTCGGTCGGCTTCGTGACGTACGACGCAGCTCCCGCGTTCAACCGGTCGTTCGCTGTTCGGGCCCGCGATCCACATGAACCGCTCGCTGATCTGCCGCTCGCGTGGTTCGGCCTGTTTCGTGAACGAGTTGAAGCGTCGCCGTTCATTGGAGAGGCCAGGATGGACTCGTCTCCCTACACCGTCTCCCCCTGGATCGCGACGATGGACGAGGATCAGTACGGAGACAACGTGCGGCGGATTCGGCGCCTCATTGCGGCAGATGAGCTCAAGCAGGTCAACTACGCACTCACGCTCGATGCCGCGATCAGCGGGGACCTGTACGAGTTCTACCGAGACCTCGTTCTCTCTCAACGCGGCGGCAACGGCGCCTACATCGATCTCGGCCGCTACCGAATTCTCAGTGCTTCGCCCGAACGCTTCTTCGGCGTCGACGGATCGGCAGTCACTGTGCGGCCCATGAAGGGCACGATCCCTCGCGGCCGCTGGTCGAAAGAGGATGAGGGCAACGCCACTCGGCTGTCGAACTCGAAGAAGGACCTCGAAGAACACGAGCGAATCGTCGATCGGATGCTCGAGGAACTCGTCGCGATCACCGACGGTGAGCCGATTCACATCACCGAGCTCATGGGCCTCGAGCGTCTCGAGACGGTGTGGCAACTCGCGTCGGAGATGACTGCGGGGCTCGACCCAGAGGCCTCGATCGTGGATGTCTTCCGAACGCTGTTTCCATCGGCAGCCATCACCGGCGACCCAAAACTCCGGGCCATGGAGACCATCGCCACACTCGAGAGCCGCGCCCGTGGGTTGTACGCGGGTGCCGTCGGATTCATGGCACCGTCCGGCGGTCGCAGGCCGGACGCCAGCTTCAGTGTCGCGATCAGGACCCTCACCGTCGACGCCGAGGAAGGCGTCGGCGAGTACGGGGTTGGCGCAGGAATCACCTCGCAGTCCATTGCTGAGGGCGACTACGAGGAAGCCCAGGCAAAGACCCGCGTGCTCGTGCAGCGCCGGCCGGAGATCTCCCTGTATGAGACCGTCCGGTGGGAGGACGAACACGGATTCTGGTGGCTCGATCGCCATCTCGAACGCCTTGCCGGTTCGGCGGCCTACTTCGGATTCCGCTACGACGAAGGCGCAGTCCGTGAGGCGCTCGAGCGGGGTGTCGAAAGCATGAATGGTGCCCGTGCCGTGCGTCTCGAGCTCGACCGCCTTGGCAACAGACGTGTGGTTGTGGACTCCGAGACTCTGGACCCGGCACGGTGGTGGCCCCATCCCGGCCGCGAGTACGTCGAGTGCTCGATCAATACCAAGGCCATCTCCTCGCAGAGCATCTATCGCTTTCACAAGACAACGGCTCGGCGTCCATATCGCGAACGTCGTGAGATGCACGAGGGTGTCGATGAGGTATTGCTCGTGAACGAGCGGGGGGAGCTGACCGAGGCAACGAAGCGGAGCGTCGCCGTCTCGAGCGGCGGCGTGTGGATCACACCTCCGCTCGCTTCGGGATGCCTGCCCGGAATCCTCCGACAAGTCCTGATCGACGAGGGAGAGCTGACCGAAGAGGTTGTGATGGTCGAGGACGTGCGGTCGGCCGACGGCCTTGCATTGCTCAGCTCCATCTACGGGTGGCAACCCGCGCGACTCGCCGCGCAGTAGTCTCGCTCGTCATGCCGACTTCGCCGACGCCGTGACGCTGCTCGAGGGTTTGGTCCTCATCGTTGTCGGCGCCGCGGCCGGGTTCGTCAATGCGCTTGCGGGTGGCGGTTCGGCAATCACCATTCCGATCCTCACAGAGATGGTTGGCATCAATACGGCCAACGGGACAAATCGCATCGCAATCCTGCTTGCGAATCTCACGGCCATCGCCGGCTATCAGAAGGGTGAAGCCATTCCGTGGCGGCGCGTGAGCGTGCTCATCATTCCCACGATGCTTGGAGCAGCCGCCGGCGCCTGGCTCTCGACGGTGACATCTCCGGATGTCCTGAGAATGGTGTTTGCCGGGGTTCTCCTGCTCGTCGCCGCATCCGTCCTGCTGAGGCCCTCGCGCTGGCTCGAGGAGCGCGACGTCGTGCTCCACGAGCCGTGGCGGTCGATCGTGTTCTTCGGCATCGGCTTTTTCGGCGGCTTCATTCAGGCCGGAGTCGGCTTTCTGCTTCTCGCCGGCCTCGTCCTCGGTGCGGGGATGAATCTGGTCAACGGCAACGCATCCAAAGTCGTGCTCATCGCCGCCTATTCGCCGATCGCGATCCTCCTGTTCGCCCGGGCGTCACAGGTCGACCTCGCGGTCGGAGCGGTGCTCGCCGTCGGCCAGATGTCCGGTGCATGGGCAGGATCGCGACTTGCGGTTCTCAAGGGCGCGTCGTGGATACGGTGGGTGCTCGTGGCCGCGGCGCTGGTTGCGGCTGCCCGCTTGGCATTTGGATGAGACCGGGCGCGTCGCGAGTCGGCGACGCTTCGCGGTACAGTGAGGCAGAGCCGTCTGGAGGGACCATGACAGGGGAGATTCACGAGGGGGAGCATCCGTTCATCCCACCCGAGGCGGATCGAGATCCGGTTCGGCGCCTGCGTGGTCGCCTTGTCGCGCCCGTGACGATCATCACCGCGGGCGACGATGCCGGGCGGGCGGGGCTCACCGTTTCGTCGCTCATGCTCGCGGAGGGTGAACCGGGGAGCGTCCACTTCCTGCTGGGCCCGACCGCCGACGTCTACGACGTCATCGAGCGCACCAACCGCTTCGTGATGCACATCCTTGCGCACCAGCACCGCACGCTCTCCGAGGTCTTCGCGAGCAGGCGTCCAAGTCCCGGTGGACCGTTCACGGGCGTCGCTGTGACCGACACGGATTGGGGTCCGGCGCTCGACGATATCGGCGACCGAGCCTTCTGCAGCGGTATCTCGGTTGTTGAACATGGATACTCGTTGCTGGTGTCGGCGGACATCGACGAGGTTGTGGCAACGAACCTCACCGATCCTCTGGCCTACTTTCGCGGGAGCTACCGGGGGCTGGAGTAGCTGCCCCACCGGCTGGCGCAACGGTACGCTGATCGCCGATGAAGACTGCTGCACCCACGGTTTGGCTGACGACGCTCGGCTGCGCCAAGAATCAGGTCGACTCGGACAAGGTCACCGGAATGCTGACGGCCGCCGGCTACGCCGAAGCGACATCTCCGGAAGCGGCAGACGTCGTGATGGTCAATACCTGCGGATTCATCGAACCGGCGCGACGAGAGTCCGTCGACGTAATTCTGGACCTCGCCGGAGCGAAGAGGAGTGACGCCAGCCTTGTGGTCATTGGGTGTATGGCCCAACGCTACGAACGCGAGTTGTCCGAGGCGTTGCCGGAAGCCGACGCCGTCATTGGGCTCGACCGCTATCCGGAGCTCATCGACCGGCTCGACGCCCTCACCACGTGGACACCGATCACGATCGGTTCGGCTCGCCGATCCCACATGGACATCTTGTACGAGACCCGGCGACCGACGCCGACGACCCCTTACGCCTACGTGAAAGCCGCCGAAGGGTGCGACAAACTCTGCACGTTCTGTGCGATCCCTCAGTTCAGGGGCAAGCAGCGGTCGCGTGCTGCGGAGAACATCCGTGACGAGATCGCGGATCTCACGGCGGCGGGGGTTGCGGAAATCGGCTTGGTTGCACAGGACCTCGCTGCGTACGGCCGGGACATCGGCGACCCCGACATCGTCGACCTCATTGAGCTGCTCTCCACCGTTGACGGTCTCCGGAGGCTCAGGCTCTACTACCTCTATCCGAGGGAGATTCGGCCGGAGCTCATCGCTGAGATGGCGGACAACCCGGTAGTCGCCGACTACTTCGACCTTTCGCTGCAGCACACCTCGGCCGGCCTCCTGCGAGCGATGAAACGTCCCGGCTCCGGGGAGAAACACCGCGAGCTGATCGGGAGGATCCGATCCGCTGCCCCCGGCGCTGCCCTCCGGTCCTCGTTCATTGTGGGATTCCCGCGTGAGACCGACGACGACGTCGACGATCTCGCCGACTTCCTCACGGAGGCGGAACTGGACTGGGCCGGCTTCTTTCCGTTCTCGCCGGAGGACGGAACCGAAGCTGCAACGATGGATCAGCAGATTCCCGAAGAAGAGAAGCAATCTCGGCTGCGACACCTCCAGAGCATTCAAGATGAGATCACAACAGGGCGTTCGATCGACCAGATCGGTCGCACGCTGACGGTCGTGATCGATCAAGTCGAAGATGGCCAGCCGGTGGCTCGGTCGTATCGGGAGGCGCCCGAGATCGACGGCGTGATCCTCCTCGATCGAGGGGATCCGGGTGACTGGCTGACGGCCAAGGTGGTCGGCGGATACGGCACCGATCTCGACGCAATCGTGCAGGGTCCGGCATGATCGTCGAAGTCCTTGCCGTCGGCACCGAACTCTTGCTGGGCCAGATCGTGAACTCCAACGCGACGCGAATCGGCGAACGTCTCGCTGACGCAGGGCTCGACCACTATCAGCAGACGGTGGTCGGAGACAACGACACCCGGATCGTTGCAGCGCTCACGGCTGCATGCACGAGGGCCGACGCCGTGATCATCACCGGTGGCCTCGGACCGACGCAGGACGATCTCACGCGGGAGGCGATGGCTCGGGCAGCCGGCGTCGAACTCATCTTTGATGAGGGGCAGGCGGAACGACTGCGTGAACGCTGGGAGCTGCGTGGCCGCGTGATGCCGGAATCCAACCTGCAACAAGCGGATCGTCCGGAGGGCTCAACCCTGCTCGAGAACCCGAAGGGAACCGCACCGGGCATCCGGATGAGGATTGGCGAGACGTGGGTGATTGCACTACCCGGCGTGCCTGCCGAGATGATCCCCATGCTCGAGAACGACGTCATACCGTTCCTTCGCGGCGACGACCACTCGGTGGTCGCGAGTCGGCTTATCCGGACCTGGGGCGAATCGGAATCGGCGATTGCCGAGCTGTTGGGCGATCTCTATGACGCGTCTTCGAACCCAACGATCGCGTTCCTCGCCTCCGGTGGGGAGATCAAAGTTCGGATCACCGCCAAGGCGGCAACCCAGCTTGAGGCGGTGGAACTCATTGCACCCATTGAGGCGACGATCCGAGATCGGCTGGGGACACTCGTATTCGGCGCAGACGGCGACACGATCGAGGTCGTGGTTCTCAAGACTCTCGAGGAGCGGGGATGGACGCTCGGAACGGCCGAGTCGGCGACCGGTGGTCTCGTAGCCGGGCGGATCACCTCGGTGCCCGGTTCGAGCCGGACCTTTCGTGGCTCGATCGTTGCCTACGCGACGGATGTGAAGGAAACGAAGCTCGGCGTCCCCGCTGACGTGATCGCTACCAACGGCGTCGTGAGCGAACCGGTCGCGGTCGCGATGGCCGAGGGTGCCCGTTCGGTGCTTGGTGTGGACGTTGCCCTCGGTCTCACCGGTTCGGCGGGGCCCGATCCACAGGAGCAGCCGGTCGGGACCATCGTGATCGCCGTCGCCACACCCAACGGCACCAGGGTCCGTACATTCCGCATGCCGGGCGACCGTGAGCGAGTGAGAACGTTCGCCACGACGGCCTCGCTGCAGCTGGTCCGGCTGTCCTTGCAGGGTGTCGAGTGGGGGACCGGTTGAGCGATCGGCTGTTCCTCGCGGTGGACTTGACTGACGAAGTCGCCCACGGCCTGGCGGCGTTCCTGGAGGAGGAAGCGATGCGGCTCCCGGGACGGCCGACACCACCAGGGAACTGGCATCTGACGATCCGATTCCTCGGATCGACGACGGCGCTGCAGCGGGATCGCGTCCTCGAATTCCTTGATGAACACTTGACCGTCGAGCCGTTCCGCATGAGCTTCGGCGGGTTTGGCGCTTTCCCAAAGCCGGCGCGGGCAACGGTTCTCTGGCTGTCGGTGGTACGAGGAGCGGACCGGCTCGCCACCATGGCTGAGATCGCAGACCTCGCCGCCCAATCGACGGGATTCGAACCCGAGGAGCGGCCGTTCCACGCCCATCTCACCCTGTCAAGGATCAGGCCGCCGATGAACGTCGTGCCGCTGATCGATCGGATTCCGCGATTTCCGCTCTCGATGCAGGTCGACCGTCTGACCCTCTATCGCAGCCATCTCAGAAGGGAAGGTGCCGCGTACGAAGCGCTCGATTCCGTCGAGCTCTGAGGTCTCGGAGATGCGGAGAGTCCCGGCTGCACGCGTCGTCGCAGGCGAGGCGTCCGGGACGGCAGCGACTTTTCCGACCCAGCGGGCACTGCTTCACGTAGTGTTGGCGCACTGTCGGCGACCCCGAAGGAACACAATGGAACTCGGAGCATTCTCGGTGAGCTTGGCCGTCAAGGACATGGCTGCCTCACGAACCTTCTACGAAAAGCTGGGATTTGAGATGTTCGCCGGCGATGGCGAGACGTGGACGATCATGGCCAACGAAACGCACGTCATCGGCCTGTTCCATGGAATGTTCGACTCGAACATCCTGACGTTCAACCCCGGTTGGGTGGGCATGGGTGAGGCGGTCGACGAGTTCACGGATATTCGTGTGCTGAGCGAGCAGCTGAAGGCCGAAGGGCTCACGTTGATCAACGACACGACGGGCGATACGCCAAGTGGGCCCGCGAGTTTCTCGATCGTAGACCCGGACGGCAACGCCATTCTTCTGGATCAGCACGTCTAGACACTGGATCGTCCATCGGCTCGGGGGAGAGGCAGCCAATTCCTCGACATCGAACAGACGTTCGCCTAAGCTACGCCGGACACCGCGAATACCATGCTTGTCGTTCGCGGAGCAGAATCTGTCACAGGCGCCCGATAGGTTGCGGGTCAGTCGACAAAGGAGACATCGTGGCTGAAGATCGGAACGACCGGGGCGACCGGGACAAGAACATCGAGATGGCAATGTCGCAGATCGAGCGTCAGTTCGGAACGGGCGCCATCATGCGGATGGGTGACGAAGAGATCCGGAAGATGGACGTGATCCCGACCGGGGCCCTCTCCCTCGACCTCGCGCTTGGCATTGGTGGCGTTCCCCGCGGGCGAATCGTCGAGATCTACGGGCCGGAGAGTTCGGGAAAGACGAGCCTTGCGCTGCACATCGTCGCCGAAGCCCAGCGCAACGGCGGGCTTGCCGCATTCATCGACGCGGAGCATGCGCTCGACCCGATCTACGCCAGAGCGATTGGCGTTGACGTGGATGAACTGCTCATTTCGCAGCCGGACACCGGCGAACAGGCGCTCGAGATCACCGACATGCTGATCCGGTCGGGAGCGCTCGATGTGGTCGTGATCGATTCGGTCGCCGCTCTGGTGCCGCGTGCCGAACTTGAAGGTGACATGGGCGACACCCACGTCGGGCTTCAAGCCCGGCTCATGTCTCAGGCCCTCCGGAAACTCGCCGGCACGATCAACCGTTCACAGACGACCGCGATCTTCATCAACCAGTTGCGGGAGAAGATCGGTGTGATGTTCGGGAGTCCCGAAACGACCCCGGGCGGGCGTGCTCTCAAGTTCTACGCGAGCGTGCGCATTGACATTCGTCGTATCGAGGCGATCAAGTCCGGCACCGACAACGTCGGAAACCGCGTACGCACGAAGATCGCCAAGAACAAGGTTGCTCCGCCGTTCCGGCTTGCGGAGTTCGACATCATGTTCGGCGAAGGTATCTCCCGTGAGGGCAGCCTGCTCGACGTTGCGGTGGAAGAAGGGATCGTCAAGAAGGCTGGTGCCTGGTACACCTACGACGGTGATCAGCTCGGTCAAGGCCGCGAAAAGGCCAAACAGTTCCTCCGTGAAAACCCTCAACTGTCGGTTCAGCTCCAGGATCAGGTGCTCCGCGCGGTTGGTGTCATCGTTGATGAGGAAGAAGAACTCGAGGAGAGCGATGCTTCCGAAGAGGCTGCGGAGTAACGGAACGCGATTTTCGCGTTCCGCGCGCACGCAGAGTGCGGTAGAATCGACGTTGACACACACCAAACACTGATACCAAAGCGGACTTGAACGTAGATGTTGACACGGAGAACAGCGAGCAGAGAACCCGACAGGGGCTGATCCCCCTACCTGCGATGCTGCTCCCGGTGTGTGCCGAGCTCACGGGCTCGGCACGCTGCGTTCTTGGCCACGGAACGGGGAAATGATGATGCAGTGGCTCGTAGCAGCCCTCGTGATCGTCGTCGTCGGCCTTGCTTTTGTTGCAGGGTATGTCCTGTCCCGGAGGGGAGGCGGCCAGCCCACTCCCGATGAGACACTTGGAGATGCTCGCCTCGAAGCGCAGCGGATCCTTGCTCGAGCGGAAGAGGAAGCCCGCTCGAAGGCCGAGACATATCGCGACCGTGAGGACGCGACACTTGAACACCGCAGGGTGGAAATGGGCTCTCAGGAGTCCCGACTGACGCAACGAGAAGCAACCCTCGAACAACGTGCCGGGAATCTCGCGCAACGCGAAGAACTCGTGATTGCGAGAGAGAAGGCAGCCGAGGGTGCCGTGGCGGAGGCCGAACTCGTCAAGGAAGAAGCGCGCGGAGCCCTTGAGCGGATCGCTGGTTTCGACTCGAAGGCGGCGAAGGCTGAGTTGCTCGAGACGGTGGAGACCGAGGCTCGGCGTGAGGCGATGGTCCTCGTACGCGATCTCGAGGTACGCGCGAGGGAGGAGTCCGAACGGCGGGCACGCCGCATCCTGGGCACCGTGGTCCAGCGGCTCGCAGCAGATGTTGTTTCGGAGACAACCGTCTCGGTTGTCCCGCTTCCGTCGGACGACATGAAGGGCCGAATCATCGGTCGTGATGGGCGAAACATCCGCACGTTCGAAGCGATCGCCGGAGTGAATCTCATCGTCGACGACACCCCGGAGGCGGTGTCCGTCTCGACGTTCGACCCGGTTCGGCGTGAAGTTGCGCGGCGGGCTCTCGAGAAGCTGGTCGAGGGCGGACGGATTCATCCATCGTCGATCGAAGAGGCCTACGAGAAGTCCCGGGAAGAAGTCGAGCAGTCGGTTCGAGACTCCGGCGAGTGGGCGCTGCTCGAGGTCGGACTCACCAAGATGCACCCCGAGCTGATCACGCTGCTCGGCCGACTCCAATACCGCACGAGCTACGGCCAGAACGTGCTGAATCACCTCGTCGAGGCTGCACACATCGCCGGTATGCTCGCCGCAGAGTTGGGTGTCGACGAGAAGGAAGCCAAACGCGCGGCGTTCCTCCACGACATCGGCAAGGCGGTGTCCCACGAAGTCGGTGGTTCTCATGCGCTGATCGGAGCCGAGATCGCCCGCCGATTCGGCGAGGATCCCGCGATCGTGCACGCGATCGAGTCCCACCACAACGAGGTGGAGCCGAGGACGCTCACCGCCATTCTCGTGCAGGCCGCAGACGCGGTCTCGGCGGCACGGCCCGGGGCCCGACGCGAGGCGCTCGAGTCGTACGTGCGGCG
>Ga0316198_10000445_pt1 | contig 21691 bp, 14 predicted proteins | sample OudBieAanoxic_MG_FD_204935 | JGI IMG/M metagenome (GOLD analysis project Ga0316198, IMG submission 204935) | Coastal sediment microbial communities from Oude Bieten Haven, Netherlands - site A anoxic | ecosystem: Environmental > Aquatic > Marine > Coastal > Sediment | place: Netherlands...
TCAGCCGTATCGGTTGCCGTTGCAACGTACACCACTTGACCACTATTACTGTTTTCATCGATCGCACTCGCGGTGGCACCCGAGGTGATAACCGGTGCAGATTCATCTAAGTCGTTAATCGCTAGGGTCACTGCTTGCGTATCAGCATTACCAGCTTCATCCGTAGCAACCACATTAAAGCTGTAACCCGCTTGGGTTTCTGCATCTGGATCGCCTGTTAACGTAACCTCTCCATCACTATTGACACTCAACGAACTCGCATCGGTGCCACTTAAACTATAGGTTAACGCACCACTAGTATCGGTCGCATCGTCCGTATCCGCAGTATCGGTGGCAGTCACGGTATAAATTAATCGGCTCGCGCCTGAATTCTCATCGATCGCACTCGCGGTGGCACCCGAGGTGATAACCGGTGCAGATTCATCTAAATCGTTAATACTTAACGTCACTGCTTGCGTATCAGCATTACCAGCCGCATCCGTAGCAACTACATTAAAGCTGTAACTCCCTTGTGTTTCTGCATCCGGATTGCCGGTTAACGTTACCTCTCCATCACTATTGATACTCAACGAACTCGCATCGGTGCCACTTAAACTATAGGTTAACGCCCCACTCGTATTGGTTGCATCATCACTGTCAGCCGTATCGGTTGCCGTTGCAACATACACCAGTTGGCCACTACCGCTATTTTCATTAATCGCGCTAACGGTGGCACCCGAGGTGATAACCGGTGCAGATTCGTCTAAATCATTAATACTTAACGTCACTGCTTGCGTATCAGTATTACCAGCCGCATCCGTAGCAACTACATTAAAGCTGTAACTCCCTTGTGTTTCTGCATCCGGATTGCCTGTTAGCGTTACCTCTCCATCACTATTGATACTCAACGAACTCGCATCCGTGCCACTTAAACTATAGGTTAACGCACTACTCGTATTGGTCGCGTCATCCGTATCTGCGGAATCGGTCGCCGTGGAGGTATAAACTATCTGACCACTACCGCTGCTCTCATTAATCGCACTCGCGGTTACACCCGAAGTGATAGTAGGTGCAGATTCATCTAAGTCATTAATATTTAACGTCACCGCCTGTGTATCAGCATTACCAGCCGTATCCGTAGCAACCACATTAAAGCTGTAACTCGCTTGGGTTTCTGCATCCGGATTGCCGGTTAACCTCACTTCTCCAGCACTATTGATACTCAACGAACTCGCATCCGTGCCACTTAAACTATAGGTTAATGCGCTACTCGTATCGGTCGAATCATCACTGTCAGCTGCATCGGTTGCCGTTGCAACGTACACCACTTGACCACTACCGCTATTTTCATTAATCGCGCTAGCAGTGGCACCCGAGGAGATAACTGGGTCACTGTCATCAATATCATTGATCACTAAGGTCACTGCTTGCGTATCAGCATTACCAGCCGCATCCGTCGCAACTACATTAAAGCTGTAACTGGCTTGGGTTTCTGCATCCGGATTGCCGGTTAGCCTCACTTCACCATCACTATCGATACTCAACGAACTCGCATCGGTGCCACTTAGACTATAGGTTAACGCACCACTCGTATCGGTCGCATCGTCCGTATCCGCGGTATCGGTGGCAGCCACGGTATAAATTAATTGGCTCGCGCCTGAATTTTCATTAATCGCACTCGCCGTTGCACCCGAGGTGATAACCGGTGCTGATTCATCTAAGTCATTAATACTTAACGTCACAGCCTGTGTATCAGCATTACCAGCCGCATCCGTAGCAACCACATTAAAGCTATAACTCGCTTGTGTTTCATCATCAGGGTTCGCGGTTAATATCACTGAACCCGTAATCGCATTAATTGAGAGTAAATCAGCATCGGTGCCACTTAAACTGTAGGTGACACCACCACTGATATTGTTAGTGTCGGTCGATGTTGCGGTATAAATGACTTGACCAGCACCACTATTTTCATCTATCGCGTTCGCGGTCGTCGCAGAAGTAATGCTTGGTGCCGACGTATCAATATTTATTACCAGGGAGCTAGGTGCCGATGATGTATTACCCGCAGAATCTGTCGCGGTGACGCTTAAGGTTGCCACACTGCCATCGGTTAATACGGGTATTATGCCGTTATTATCAGCGTTGGCTGTATCGATAGTCCATTCGTCCTCACTATCGGCGAGGACACTATATTCAATGACTTCACCATTATCATCGTTAAAGCTCAACACCACAGTGCTGCCTGCTTCCGCAGTGCCTGAAAAGATGGGCGTAGTGGTGTTTTGATCCGCCACACTGCTAATGGTTGGCGTGCTTGGCGCGGTAGTATCAATATTTAATGCTTGTGTACTTGAAGTTGAGGATTCATTACCGACAGAGTTAATTGTAGTCGCACTTAAGGTAAAACTACCACCATCAGTCAAAACGGGTATGGCATTATTTACATCCGGATTTGCGGTATTAACAGACCAATTGCCATCACTATCGGCGATGACCCGATATTCAATAATTTCATCATTATCATCGCTAAAACTCAATACAACGATGCTACCTGCTTCAGTAGTACCTGAAACAGTCGGAGTAGTGGTGTTTTGATTATCCAAACTGTTAATCGTCGGTGCAACAGGAATACTTGTATCGACATTAACAATCAAGCCTGAGCTCACGTCTTGTTCATTGATTTGGTAAGTCACGACAATACTGCCATCATTAGCCGCTCTGACAATATCTTCAGGGACTATGATTGTCGCGACGCCATCTAATAAAATATCTTCACTCACTGCAACAATGTAAGTTTGACCTGCCCAATTAATAACAATATTATCCCCGATAATCACATTACTAACTTGTACTGCAATACCTTCTTTTACTTCTGCATCATTAATGCCATTTATCGCAGCTACAATAATAGGTGGCTCAATGATCGTATCTTCTAAATCAGCAACACTTGCATTTTCTCCCGATTCAAAAGCATCAATCCCCTCTTGAAGCAGTTCGACTCCGGCCTGTGTTAATGCAAGACTGCCGTCATCTAGTGCTTGTATCTCAGCAATCAAGGCATTGATCGTTGCATTTATATCGGGGGTGTTTGTAGAGTCATCGCCATCAGAGATAAATAATGCACTATCTGCACCAGATAACATCGCTAATACATTACCATATTGCTCCGCTGCATTAACACCATCAGAGCTGTCATAATCAGACTCTAGAATTGTGGTTACTTCCGCTAAAATATCTTCCACACCAAATAATTTTGCGATCTGCGTGTTCACCGTTAAATCGTCAATGGTGACTTTATTTTCATCTGAAATGCCAGCTTGGCGAGTCGCCAATTCAGTTAATGGCGTAATACTAATATTGACATCTCCAGAGCCATCCGCAAATCCCATGGCACGCATTGATGCATCACCGATACTGATTAGCTCGCCTGTTGTTTCGTCACGATAATCTCCGGTCTCTCCATTACTATCAACCACCTTAGCTAATAATGGACCTTGATACCCATTGGTAATATTAAAACTGACTCCTCCGGTACTAAAGTCATGTTCTTTACTGGCGAGCTCATTGCCATTCTCATCGTATAAAATAACAGTCATAACCGACTCAAATGGACCTGCCGCTGCATTAAGTGAAACAGTGTAATTATTATCTTCTGCTTCAGGCTTTGCACTACTACCACCGCTACTATTATTTAATGCGATAGCTCCGATGCCAGCAGCAATACCGCCTGCGGCCCAAAGAGAAGGAGAACTGTCATTGCTGGCCATCCAAACAACAACCTCACCATCTTCATCAACAACAGGCATATCAGCACTTGTAAAACTCATGCCTTCTGCTGGCATAAAACTGCCGTCAGCAGAAAAAGTGGCATTTATTGCTTCGCTATAAAAACTTTCAATGTTTACAACGGATTCACCTTCTACTTCTACCTCTAAATCATCGCCAACACGCTTTAATACTAATTCTTTGGGCGGGTTATCTGTCCCTTCTTCAATGACGGTATAGATAGCGCCATTTAATACCATCAAGCTTTGTAGCTCAACGATTGTCAATCTTTGTTGTTCACCAGTAGGAAGTTGAATCAGTAGAGTAAGCTTAGCCATAGAGCATCCTTTTCAATAGAGAGTAATTAATCAGAGTTAATATAGGTTAGTTTCGCCATTTTTCAAATGGTTGTCGCATGGGTATCGCCAACTTATGTATTCAGGAAGGCTAAAGGCGATTAAATAAGACTTAATCTAAATTTTGGCCGTAACTAACCAGCACCCATTCAGAAAATGAGCGTTCGCAGAATGCCCTATAATATTTTGCTTGCATTAAATGACGGCCGAAACGAAATAGGTTATTTATTATCCAGCAGCAACTTAAAAACCGCTGTGTTTGGTTCTGTGATTTGAATTTCCTCATCTGTCGTTCTTGTTGTCGAGTTGCCTAATTTGAGGGTATCGTCAACTTAGCCGCTTTTATCGAGTAAACGTGATACAAGTAGACCTAATCTAAATTGTGGAAACAACTAACCCGCTTCCATTCATAAAATGAGCATTCAAGAAATGAACGATAGAGTTTAGCTTGTGTCAAATGACAGCCCAAACGAAACAAATTATTCACCACATCATGACAACATAAAAACCGTTGGGCTTGCTCCAATAATTTGAATCGTCCCATCTGTCGTTCTTATTGACGAGTTAACCGCGGTTGTTTTTGACCTGATTACAGTCGATATGGCTGGATTTTTCACACCACTGTCGGATAGCTTCATAAGTAACAACAATTCCCCTAGCAGCAAGCAATTCTTCAATATCACGAAAGCTCAATGTAAAACGATGAGAAAGCTAAACTGTATGGCTAATTATTTGTCCAGGATAACGATAACCTGCATAGGTATTTGAAGTTTTCATCTGCAGATTATCATATAATTGATAGAGCTGCTGTTGAGTTGACAATACCAACCACCACACTCAGTTTCCACAACTTGTGACGAATTTTCAGAATATAAAAGTCAATATTGTTCAGTATTTTCTTTAGCTCAGTTAATTCTATTCGGCTTAATACCTGCTATTAATTTTGGCTCTTGTGGATCTAGTACTAATTTTCTGTAATGGCCTTGATGGTGCTGTCATCTTATGTGGACTCCCCCTGTAAACAACAAAATGGATAATCGAAGAGTTTAATGCGAACTTATGTACGAATTCTAAATAGAGTAGCTAACCCAGGCTCTAGGATATTTTCGCGAGCATATTATGAAGATCTTATCGACGAGTTCAAGACTCTTAGTTGACAACTGCTTTAATATGCTGATTTCTATCTTCATTATTGCATATATCATTATAGTCATAGGAAATCTAACGGGTAATGCCAAGTAGAAGCGACGTTTAGAGACTTAGGCCCCGTGCTGTGATGGATAAGCCCTACAAACTAGTAAAAGCCCAAGAAGATCTTGCCATACAGATGAACAGCAAAAAATTTATAGCTATATCGCTAACTATCAAAAAATGAGAAAGGTGGGCGGTTGACTGGCGAAAGACTACATCACTATATAGAGGAAGAAATGAGCCTTACCTACCATCCTAATACTATCTATAAAATCCTACGAAAATTAGGATTTAGCTGGATCTCATCTCGTTCAAAAAATCCAAAATATGATGACCTAGATTCTCATATTAAGTGCAATTAACACTACGCCCCAACTATGCACGATAAGCATCATGTTAGGGCGAAGTGAAAACTTACTTCATTACACCTTGAATTGCGTTAATTGTTTATCTTGTTCTTTTACTTGCTGTTTCATCAGCTGCGCACATTTAACTTGTTGTAAAGCGCCTTCAGATACATCTTGGCTGATATCTCTAATATTAGTCGTGTTACGGTTTATCTCTTCAGTGGTGGCAGATTGTTGTTCTGCTGCCGCAGCTATCTGTAAGTTCATATCGCTAATTTGAGCGATTGAATTACGAATTTTTTCCAGTGCACCATTTGCTTTACTAGCTTCTTCAGAGGTACTTGTCGCGATTTCACGGCTCTCTTTAATATTCCCCTCCGCTTTTCGCACACCTGCTTGTAGCTGTTCGATCATGGCGCGTATTTCGCTGGTCGACTCCTGTGTTCTTGAAGCAAGCGAACGGACTTCATCTGCTACTACTGCAAAACCTCGCCCTGTTTCACCTGCTCGTGCAGCTTCAATTGCAGCGTTTAAAGCAAGTAAGTTTGTTTGTTCTGCAATACTAGTTATAACGGTCAATATTGATTCTATATTATTACTAAATTGAGCAAGTTCAACGACAGAGGTGACAGCGATATCCATTTGTATCGATAGTTTGTCGATTGACGATGTTGCATTAGAGAATATTTGTACACCCGTGGCGGTTTCTTGATCTGCTGTTGTTGCGGACTGGGCTGCTATCTGAGCATTGCCCGCCACTTCCATTGCACTAGAAGCCATTTCATTCATTGCTGTAGCAAGTTGATCTAATTCTGCTAATTGTAGGCCTAGTTCTTTTGATGCTTTTTCTGATTCAGAACTTACTTGCTGTGTGCTCTGGTCAATATCCGATGCCAGATCTTTCACATTAACAATAATATTCTGTAAATTACCAATGAAAAGGTTAAATTGGGTGGCTACCTCACCAAACTCATCACGGGAAATAATTGGTAAACGTTTAGTCAGGTCACCATTGCCGCTATTTATCTCAACTAATGATTCAGAAAGAAAGTGTACAGGTTGTAATATTTTTCTCATCATTGCGCCTAATAAAAGGATACTCAGTAACACTGATACTGTTCCTCCAATTAAGGTATTCATTCCCATCTGATTAGCGTCGGACATTATAATATTACGGTCGACTACAACCCCGATATACCAATCCATACCACGTAACCCTTTTAGAGGTGTAAAACGTACCCAAAGAGTTTTGCCATCAACCTGTATTTCTTGAATCTCTTTATGAAGCGGAAGTGATTTTCCCGCAAATAACTGCTGGTAATTTTTGCCGTTATTTTCAGTATTAGGGTGGCTTATAATATTACCGTCTTTAGTTAGTAAAAAGGCATATCCTGCATCATTGAAAGTCAGTGTGTTAAGGGATTCCGATACAGTTTTTAAGCTTAAGTCACCACCAAATGCACCTTTGAACTGGCCTTTATCTGTAATATTTGCAGTGACTGATATTAATATTTCTTTTGTGACTGAATCAGGGTAGGGCTCTGTAATTTTTGCTCGATCCGAGGATTTTGCTAGTGTGTACCAAGGTCTTTTTCGTGCGTCCCAGTTTTCAGGATTCCAATTAGGATCATTGGTGATCCTTTTACCATCAATTTCCAGTCCACCAAAAATAAGTATGAAACCCTCTTTTAACAATGGAGCATTAAAGCTTTGTTGGATGGTTTCTGCACTAAAATCAACATCGATTAATTGTGAGGTTAAATCGATTATTTCTAATTTACCATTCAGCCAATTAGTTATTTGTAATGCAAGTGCATTACTGGACTCTTCAATAGCGCTGCTTGAGTTATGACGTAATGTATCTGTCATTACTTTGTACTGAAAAGTAGAGAGTAAACTGATGGCTATGATTAAAACTAATGAGGATGTAAGCACAACCTTGGCGGAAACTTTCATGGTGACTCCTGTCAAATATAAAATATGCTTATATTGTAGAAGTCATTCCTTAATTTGCTAGATTCGAAAAAATAAATATTGAACCTTTTTTCCTACTATTTCATGGTCATACCATTCAGCATAAATAAACCTGGTTACCCATAAAGCTCTTACAAGGTAAGCAATAGTACTCAACGTCTCAATATATTCGCACTTTCACTGTAAACTTGATTATTTTAAACAATATCCAAGTTAAGAATGAAGCGACATTAATTTAATAAAAGAGACAAAACACCAACAGTTTTATTTCGCCTCCTTCTTTACCTAAATATTTTATATCTTTACAGAGCTTCCTTGGCAATATACAAATTACGTTGAATGCTCTTTTCACTTCTAGTCTTTTTCTCTTCAGCAATTGCGACACAAACCATTAATGCGATACATATTAGTGCCGATGCATTAAGAGCTGCAAACGTACCAGCCCACCCTGTTAATCCAAATATAGGAGTTCCATCCGCGATAAGGCCTAAATCCAACTTTGCAAAACTATCACCAATCAAGTATGCAAATGTACCTTTTACACCATCAGCAACACTGATAGCTTTTTTAGGAACAAAACCAACAACAGCAACACCAATCAAGAGTTGTGGACCAAAGACTAGGAACCCAGGTACGAATAACGAACTAAGATACATATATTCATTAGTAGCATGTTGATAAAATTCTAGTCTAAAGACGATTAGAGCCAATGAAAAACAAGCAACCAGAGCACGTCTTCCATTTGCAAGATCTGAAAGGTATCCCCACATTAAGGTGCCGACTAGCGCACCAACTTCAAATAACGTGAAACCTGTTATTGCCGTTTCTTTAAACATTCCAAGCATTTGGTAATCATAAACTGAAGACCACTGGTCAATACCTATACGTACGATATATAAGAAAATTTTTGCAAAACAAAGTAGCGGTAGTCAAATCACCTTTTTTAAGTATATATTTAACAAATAATTCTTTTTCGCTCATATTATTCTTTTCAGCATCAATATCTTCATCGCTAATTTCTTCATCAAAAAGCTCTTCAACGGATCCTAATCCGTAAGCTTCCGGAGAGTCATTCCCGAAACGTAGACCAATAAAACCAACTAGGATGGCAATAACAGCAGGAAAAATAAACATACACCAATTACATGGCCACCGAATAAATAATGATATCCAAACAATGCAACACCAGCGGCGGCTGCACCACCAACATTATGAGACATATTCCATAGCCCTAAATATGACCCTCGCTTATTACGTGGCGTCCATTTGGTTATAGTTGAATAGCTTGATGGGCCCCTGTACTTTGAAAGAAACCGCTTAAACCATAAAATGCCACCATTAAGAATATGCTGAAACCTATAATCATGATCCTAGATAAAATCAACATAAAAGGTAAGAACTGCTTGGTATTTCTCCCATCTGCATAATATGAAACAACGGTTTTACCTATGCCATAAGCGATAGAAAACCCCAAACCAATCAATCCTAGGTCAGTCATTGATAAACCATATGTATCAATCATGTCATTTTGAGCGACATTGAAATTTTTACGTGTTAAATACATTGCCATATAACCAATACAAACAACTAAATATGATTGAATGAATGGTTTGAACCACATTTTACGACGTACTTCCACAGGGAGGTCCATGGTAGGCTTCCTCACCTGCTCCAACACTTTTAACATTTTAAACATTTTAAACATTTTAAACATTTTAAACATTTTAAACATTTTAAACATTTTAAACATTTTAAACATTTTAAACATTTTAAACATTTTAAACATAACGGATCCTTAATTGGGTTCAATACTAAAATATAAGTTGCCGAATACAGTCAGTGTCAGTATCCGGTGAATATCAGCTGGCTGTATTATTGATTTTTCTAAAGAACAAAAAGGATAACCGACCAGATATGCGGCAGATTTTAGAGTGTTCATTTTCACAGGGCGTGAGAAGGCGACCTAAAGCAATTAGGAAAAAGGCTTAGTTTTATTAGTTTGTTTGAAAAGTGTTAAATGAGTCGTTTTTTGTAGCTGTCGTTTAATAATAGGTATTAGTTAGATAATGCAGTTTAAAGAGAAAGTTAAGGAGTACTTTCTCCCTTTTTTGGCTATATCTGACGGAGTAAACTGTTGCAAAGATCAAAGACTTTGGAACGGTAAAGCTTATGCGAGTCACCCTAGCTTAGTTGAGGGTTTATCAATATTTAATTAGGTGGCTAAAGTTACAATGGAATGTTAAAAATAGGTGTAGTTAGCTCGACGCTTAAAGTTGAAATAGATTAGTCAGTATAACTACTTATCCCTTTCCAAATACTAGGATTATAAATAAGCAGTTATACTGTTTTTATTGAAATATCAAAAACTCAATAAATTTTCATTCACAAAAAGCCTTACACGTCACTACTGAATATATACGTCAAATTAATTTATAATAATAATTTCAGCTTCAGCACGCTGAGTTAACCATTCAGCCCCATCTTCTGTGATGACTATATTCTCTTCATGTACCATTGACTTGCCAGGGGCGTAAACCATTCCAGGCTCAAGCGTCATTACCATACCTGGTTTTAGTACACTATTATCAGTTGCAGTATTTGATGGGCGTTCCGTTAACTCTATCCCTAAACCGTGACCAAGGCGTCCGACATCGTTACCTAATGCCCCATTTGCTTCTAATACACTCCACATTGCATTGTATATATCGGTCGTTGTCGCTCCAGGCTTAGCAGCTTCAAAACCTTTAGTTGTTGCCTCATATGTAGCTCGATAGGCTGCTTTAGTTTCTTCACTCACATGCCCAAATGCCCAATTTCGATCAAAGTCGGAAAAATAACCATCTCGTACAGCACCAGTATCAATAATCAACACATCCCCCTCCTGAATAACACGATCAGTTGGACCCATAATAATACTGTCGTAACCATCTGCACCAGAGCCACTAATGATATATGGGCATTCATCAGCGCCTTCTTGTAACAGGTCAATACGAAACCTTTTACAAATTTCTCTCTCAGACATTCCCACTTGAGCGTAATTAGGTAAGTTTGCAAAGCCTACATTAGTAATGCGACAGATTTCGCGTATTTTCTCAATTTCTGCTTGGGATTTAATCTGCCGAAGTTCATGAGTAGCCAAAGAAATATCTACAAACTCTTTTTTAACGCGCCCTCTTAATTCTAAGAAGTTATTTATAGGCATACGTAAATGTGACTCAATGCCCATTGTAGCGCCAATACGCCCATATCTACTTGTTATACCATTTAAGACATTTACTAATAAGCTAACGCCATCGTCCTCAGGACAAGGTGAAGCCCACGTAATGATGTTATCAATCCAGGTCCCCGCCATACCGCTAGCACCAATTTCAGGAATGACCGCAATGGGTTTCCCCTCTGCTGGAATAACTAAAAACCAAGGACGTGTTGGACTATGCCAAAATTGAGTTTGAAACCCAGTAAAATAACGAACGTTAGGCTCTGTTGTGAAGAACATCGCATCCAATTTCATTTCATGCATCACTCGCTGTGCACGAGCGGTTCTATTTTCAAATTCTGCCAATGTAAAACCGCGTTCAAGATGACTAGACATAACTAAACTTCCTTTTAGATACTTTCAATACAACAAAATTACTTAATATGAACTATTATCCGAAATATTTGTAACTGGTTTATACCTCTATGATTTACCGTATATTTATCTTTAACTTACACATCAATTATTTACAGTTCGATGTTCAGAATTATATAACGCTAGAGTATAGAGGATTATTTAAAGCAATCTACACATCAACAAGTAACTAATGCCAAGTCGAAATACAATATATTAACTGTATATATTTAGTCCAAGGCTCAGCACGAGTTAGTTTTAATGCTCGTGCTAATCCCAAAATAAAGATAAGTAATCAACCGAGAGAGACAAAAAATAATGGTTATATTTTCAGTTGTTGCTCAACCAATACTTTCCAGAATTCCACACCAATTAATAACACTTCATCATTAAAATCATATAAAGCATTATGTAATGCACAACCGCCTACTTCGCCAATACCATTGCCGATCAAAATGTAACAGCTAGGCACTTCGCGCTGCATAAATGAAAAGTCTTCACTTATCGTAAACGGATGACAGCTACCATTAACTCTATCTTCCCCGACAACTGTTTGTGCAGCCGTAACTGCATTCAGAGCTTCAGCTTCGGAATTTATTGTGGATAAAAAGGAGTTATTAAAATCATATTTATAATCAACACCGGCGGCTATACAACAACCTGCTGTCACACGTTCAATTGCTTTTTCAATTTTATTCAATACGTCATCAGTAAAACTACGCGTATCACCTTTAATCGTGACTCGAGATGGGATCACGTTTACTGTACCGTTTGTTGCGAACTCAGTAACTGAAATAACGGCAGGTTCTTTTATAGAATCAAGATTACGGGAAGTAATTGTTTGTAATGCACAGACTATTTGAGAGGCAACAACAATCGGATCTGTACCCATATATGGCATAGCAGCATGCCCTCCTGTTGCAATGACTTCAATTTCAAAATTACTTTCACTGGCCATGATAGAACCAGAAGTAGTTGCAAATGAGCCAGCTTCTATCCCAGGTAAATTATGCATTGCATAAACAGCATCGATATTCCAACGAGTAAATAACCCATCAGCTATCATAGCTTTTGCACCTAGACCATGTTCTTCACAAGGCTGAAAAATAAAATAAATAGTACCATTAAAATTTTTACTTTCCGAAAGTACCTTCGCAGCACCGAGCAGCATGCTTGTATGACCATCATGCCCGCAGGCATGCATAAGGCCTTCATTTTTCGATGCGTGCTCAAACTCATTTTTTTCATTGATTTTAAGAGCATCCATATCTGCACGTAATCCAATGCTTTTATTACTGCTACCACACTTTAAAATACCAACTACACCTGTTTGTCCAATATTCCGGTGTACTTCTATCCCAAATTCTTCTAGTTTTTGCGCAACAAAAGCTGAAGTTTCATGCTCATCAAAACCAAATTCTGGTTTTTGGTGTATTTGGTGACGCCATTGTGTAATTTGTTCTTTTAACATATGAGATACCACGCTATCCATTTAGAAAATAAAAATCACCTTGTTTTACAAACAAGACAGTTAAATTATGTTAACTTAAGATTAATATAACAAACAGAACATAACAAGAATAAATGATTTGATCCAAGCAAAATAATATTCGCTCTACTTTATAGTTTCAATTCCCCCCCCAACCTCAACTACCTACAAAAAAACTGGCCTGCACTCAAGTTCATCTATATATAAAAGTATTTTATTTTTTAACTTATTAGCATCAGAACAGTAAACCAATAGAAAAATATACTCATTAAATAATTGCTTTACAGAAAATAATTATAAAAGTAAGATGGCCTTACAGTAACGTATTGTTAACTAAAAATCATAAGCGGATGATATAATTTTGAACATAACCTCAAAAAAACTGAGTAAAGAAGATAAAATAAAGCTAGAGAGTTATTTTCCTCTGGCAGATACCATTGTTTCTTTAATTGGAGAGCACTGTGAAATAGTCATTCATTCCCTAGATGAATTAGAGCGCTCTGTTGTCAAAATTTCAAATGGTAGTATTACTGGCCGTAAAGTCGGTAGCCCCATTACTGACTTGGGGCTAAAAATGCTTGCACAATATGAAAAGAATAAAAGCCAAGTCCAAGAAGGATATTTCGCTAAAAATGCAAATGGCGATGAACTAAAATCAGCCACTTTTGTAATTACAGGCTCAAAAGGACAGCCAATAGGCTTATTTTGCATGAACATAAATTTATCTGCACCTTTTAATGAAGTATTAAAAGCATTCCTACCAAGTGTTAATACCCCGCCTGTACAAGAGTTATTTAGCTCGAATGCTAGTGATGTTATTAACGAATCTCTTAAGAAAACCATTATTGATGTAGACAGCGACAAAGACGTAATGCTTAAGCAAAGAAATAAAGAAATAACACGTAGATTATTCGAAAACGGTGTTTTTGAATTAAAAGAAGCAACTCAACTTGTTGCCCTTGAACTCAAAATATCAAAACATGCAATTTATAAATACATTCGTGAATTTAAATCCTAGGAAAAGATTATGAAAAAAATCATCAATACAGCAAAAGCACCAGCAGCCATTGGCCCTTACTCGCAAGCAAATACATTTGGTGAACTTGTATTTACATCTGGCCAACTAGGTTTAGATGTAGATTCCATGGCATTTGTCGAAGGAGGCATCAAGGAACAATCTTACCAAGTGCTAAAGAACCTTGTAACTGTGCTTGAAGCAGCTGGGGCATCTACTGATACAGTAATTAAAACAACATGTTTTATTGCGGACATGAATGACTTTACTGCATTTAATGAAGTTTACGCTGAGTTCTTTGCTGAAAATGCACCTGCTCGCTCATGTGTAGAAGCGGCTCGTTTGCCAAAAGATGCACTCATTGAAGTAGAAGCTATTGCCTATAAGATTTAATTAATAAATTTCATACTGAATTAAGTCAGTATGAAAAAAGTGTTATATCCATCGCCTGTTTAATTATCAATTTCATTTTTATTATCTCTGTAGGTAACCTATGATCAAAATAAGTGCAAACTCATTTTTTAATGCGCAACCTTCTAAATTATTTACCCAGAAAATAGCAGAGCAAGCTAAATCATTCCATCAGAAAATTGAGGGATATACCCCAACACCTTTAATCTCGTTAGAGGAGCTTGCTAAATCACTTGGACTAAAAAATATTTTAGTTAAAGATGAATCACATCGTTTTGGACTTAATGCTTTTAAAGTACTTGGTGGCTCTTACGCATTAGGTCAGTTACTTGCTGACAAACTCAATATCCCTATTTCAGAGATTGACCTTAAAACAGTTGCGTCAAAGTTTGACTCTCCAATGGTTTTTACCACTGCTACGGCGGGTAATCACGGTACAGGTGTCGCTTGGGCAGCTCGAGAAATGGGCCAAAAAGCAGTGGTTTACATGCCTAAAGGCGCAGCACAAGCAAGTGTTGATAGAATTCGCAGTTTAGGCGCAGAGTGTATCGTTACTGACGTTAATTATGACGATACGGTACGGATTGCTAATCAAACAGCAGAAAACAATAATTGGGATTTAGTACAAGATACGGCTTGGGATGGGTATGAACAAATTCCGACATGGATATCACAAGGCTACATGACAATGGCAGCTGAAGCACTAACTCAGCTTGACGGTATAAAACCAACTCATCTTTTATTACAAGCAGGTGTTGGTGCAATGGCCGGAGGTATTCTAGGGTATTATGCAGATGCATTAGGCGCTGACAATATCACTTCAATTATTGTTGAACCCGAGAATGTAGCCTGTATTTACCTTTCTGGCACAAGCTCTGATGGTGAAATAAAAGCAGTTGGTGGGGACTTAAATAGCATCATGGCAGGTCTTGCTTGCGGGGAACCAAATCCTGTTACATGGCCCATTCTTAAAGATTGCAGTAAATACTTTGTTAGTGTTAGTGATAAAGTCAGTGCAACGGGGATGCGTGTTTTAGCCAATCCACTTCCAGGTGATAAAGCTATCACTAGTGGTGAGTCAGGCGCTATAACACTAGGCTTACTTTATGCTTTAGCACAATCAAAAACGGGCAAAGAACAAGCAAAAGAGTTAGGTTTAAATGAAGAGTCAGTAGTACTTGTCTTTAGTACTGAAGGAGATACTAATCCGGTTAGCTACCAAAATATTGTTTGGAATGGTCACTATTCATTGTAAGTGAATTGAATTTTTGGGGTATACGTTGTTTTACTTAAGTGACTGAGCGTATATTCCCACTACTTCCCCCTTTAGCCAGTAAAAACATGGTTAAACAACACTGTTAGCAGCATTTCTATTTGCTGATCTTTATAATCTACATCCTCCGTCTAACAAGCATCATCAAGCTAGATTAAGGTTTCTCGTCAACTGGTTTTTCCGGCAATCACCCCAATGCATACTCTACGCTATACTTCATTGCTCAATGGATTACTCATCGATATTATTTACTAATATAATGAGTCATTAATATAGTTTGGGGAGATAATTCATTCTTCATTCTTGATACTTTATTCCGTATTTGTAAAAAATTTGAACAAAGGATTCAGATATTGAGCTAGCATTATTAAGTTTAGTAAGTCGAAGATTAAATATTAAAATTGAGGACAGCTGCTTACAACAACTCCACCTTGCCTTAGAAGTTTTCCTATGCAAAGAAAAAATTTCAGACCTAACCTAAGTACTGAAGAAGAAAATAATACTAGATTTTTTTGCGTACTTTCAACTTTAACATTATTAATCAGCGTTAAGTAAACGCCCAAAACCAGGACAGTGTGCTACTTCCCCTGTTAGGGCCATAGCATGCCAAAACATAGCAGAATTACTGCTTACGAATGGGCGCTTATACATAGATTCAAAAAGCTCGATATGATCCAGTACTCGTAAATTAGTACAAGACATAAACACTGCCTCAGCATCACTATCAAGAAGCATTTTATCAAGTGCATCAATCATAGATTGTTTTGAAATAGTGGTAATATCTGTATCTTTTTTGATACCAAGAGAAGTTAATGCAACAACCTCAAAGCCTGCTTTTATTAGTTGTTGATAAAGAAAGAAATTAACATCTGATGGGTAAGGGGAGAATATTGCAATCTTTTTTGCAGCTAGTTTTTTAAATGCAGCTTGTGCAGCAGTCCAGGGGTTCGTCGCGGGAATATCACCTCGACCTTCACGCAATAACTGCCCTACTCTATTTTCACCGAGTATAATCGTTGCAGACGTGCAGCCAAAGGCCATGACATCCATCGGTAAATCAGTTGCAATTAGTTGAGCAGTTTTTGATATACCTGTTGCAATCAGGTCGAATGCCTCCGGATGCATTTCACCGCTATAATAAACCCGAGAACTAAATACGGCGGCTTGAACGCCAATCAATTTTGCCCAATCCATTTCTAATGTATGGTCTGTACTTAATTGTACTAAACCAATATGCTTGCGTGACATTTTTGGTGCTGGTACATAATCAGCATGCACTTCCAAAGCGGCAAATTTTGCTCGCTCTGCTAATAGAGATTCATGAATCACATCAATTCCTTAAGTTATTTTAGCTACTCTATTCGCCACATTATTTTTCTTATAAAAATGGAGCGTTCAACTCTTTTAAGTAAGCTTTTCTATGTTGAATATTTTCGTTATAAATATAATAAATCACAGCAACAAAAATAATTGCACAACCAATAAAAGTATTACCCCCTGGTTTTTCACCTAACATCAGAAACACGATCAGAGGTCCAACTAAAGGCTCTAGTAATAAACAGACACTTGTTTGTGTAGCATTGATGAAACGTGGTGCAATTTGTAACAATGTAAAGCCAATCGGCATAATAAATATTGCATTAATAAGCACAAGTACGGCATCAACTTCTTTATCTTGGACCTCTGGCACACCATGAAACAACGCAATCACTGTTAATATAATACCGCCCCAAATAAGCCCTGGGCTAATATCTGTATCAGCTTTAGATTGTGCTAGATTAAAGTTAATTGCCATAAACACTGCGCTAGAGAGCGCTAACAAACTACTTATCCCAAACTGATTAATATCAGTAAAAGCAATAAAGACAATACCAGTTAGTACAAAGAAAATAGCGACAATTGAAAATATATGCATTCTTTGATTTAAAAAAAGCCAATTAATCAAAGCAGCAAATATAGGGGCGCTGCTTATAATAACCATTGTTGATGCCGCACCAATCGTTTGAATTGATACGGTGTAGCAATAAGTCCCTAGTGCAAACAGCAAACCACTTGCTACACCTATCCAACCTGCTTTTTTTATGACTACAAAAAATTCGCTTTTGTATCTATAAAATACTAAGCCAGAAAAACCAATAATAAACCCAATACCTCGCCAAAAAATAACATCTGTATGTGGAATTGATATCCATCGCATAATGACAACATCAGGAGCAAGTAACAGCACACCGAATATAGCAATGGCAAAGCCTTGAGCATTTTTAGTCATTGGATAATCCATCTTTAATAATACTTACTTACATCATTTATCAAACAGAATATCTCGAGGTAGCAATGCTATTTCAGGAAAGAAAATAAGCAATGCAGACATAAATAACAATATAATGATAAAAGGAGGTGTCCCTTTAATGACTTCCATATAAGGTTTCTCAAATATAGCTATTGCAGTGAAAATGTCACAACCAAAAGGAGGTGTTGCCGAGCCAATCGCCATTTGTAATGTAATTAAAACTCCGACAAGTACAGGATCAAGTCCAGCAGCCGTAACTATGGGCATAAATATAGGGGTTAAAATTAGGAGCACTACAATAGAGTCAACAAACATGCACCCAATAAAGAAAGACAATGCAATGACAAACATAATAAATTCAGGAGAAGAGTCGCCTAACTCCAGAGGTTCCAGTAATGATTGAGGGATCATTTCGAAAGATATATACCAAGAAAATGCTTGTCCAATACCCACCAAAACAAATACAACAGCCGTAATCAAACCAGTATTTAAGGCCGCCTTAGTAATATCAGAAAAAGTGAGTTCTCTATAAATAATAGCTTCGACAATGATGGCATATAACACAGCAAAAGAAGCGGCTTCAGTTGGCGTGACAATACCTGAATAAATCCCCCCAATAATCAATGCAGGAAAGCCTAAAGGTAATAAAGCGTGCTTGATTGCAAGCCCTCTTTCAGGCCATGTTTTTTTATCAACTAATGCGATGGAATCTTTATGTTTAATACTGTAAACATAGCTATAAATACAAAACAAAAAAGCCAACACAATGCCAGGAGCAATACCTGCGACAAACAACTCTCCCACACTTGTATTTGCTAACGTGCCAAATAAAATAAGGCCAATACTCGGAGGTATTAAATAGGCAATGTCACTCGCGTTAATAATTAAAGACATCACAAAGCTGTCTTTATATCCTGCTTTAAGAAGCTTTGGTCTCATTATCTGTCCAACTGACACGACGGTTGCTTGCGTAGAACCAGAAACAGAACCAAATAAAGTACAACTTAAACATGCAGTGATCGGTAATCCCCCCCGTTTATGTCCAATAAATGCTTCGATAAGTCCAAGTAAATAATTAGCTGTTTTCCCTCTTGTCATGATATCGGCAGCTAGTATAAACATAGGTACAGAAATTAAAGCAGTAGGTGAAATACCCGTTACCATTTGCTGAATAATCACCTGTGGGTCAACACTTGAAAAATGCAGTAGACCAATTAAACAAGCGACGGCAAGTGGTACAATCATAGGAAAGCTCAAAAAAAGCAAAATAATCATTGAGACAACGAGTGCAAATGTAATCACATAAGGATCTAGTTCAGCAGAAAAAATATCACCTATAAAATCAATCATAGTTTTATGTCCTGAGTATCTTTCGTTTCAATAACACTAAAAGATAAATATATTTCGGAGTGTAATAAATTCATAATAAAGCTACAGCTATACTGCAATCCTGCTATAAAAAAACCAAAAGGGATAATTGAATAAACTAAATAAACGGGAATTTGTAATGCAGAACTGAGCCGATTGATATCACGAATTTCTAATACATAGAAAAAAGCTTGATAGCTTAAATAAAACATTAATGCTGCAGAAGTAAAAGCAATAAATGTCGTTAATAGTTTTTGTTTTTTAAAAGTTAACATATCGTAAACAGCGGTCATTCTTATATTACGCCCCATTCGAACCGCATATGCAAAACCAACAAAAGTAACAATAACTATCAAAAATTGATTCAATTCTTCAGAAAAATAAAAGCTTTGACTAAAAAAGTAGCGCCCGATGGCATTACCCACAGAGTTTAACATCATCAAAATGATACTGGCTGCAATAACAAAGGCTTCCAGTTTTTCGGTAACACGATTTATAATAAACAGAGGGTTTTTCATAATACAGCCTTGTTAGAATACAAGTAAAAATAGCCCGACAGTCGGGCTATGGTATTGGGCTAAAAGAGCATATTATTACTCTAGATTTTTTGCGGCTGTTTGTACTTCTTTTTCTAAGTTGTTAATAATATCTTGTGCACCTTGACGTGCTGCAGCTTTTTCACTTTCTGGATAAGCATTAGTAACAAGATCTAAATAAGTATGATGAAGAGACTTACTTAATTCGATGAAACGTCCACGCTCTTCTTCAGTAAGCGTAATCACTTTTAAGTCAGGTCGTTCTTCGCTGATTTTCACCATGTTTTCACTATTAATGCGTACTTGATATTCAAACGCGGCTTTATCCGCAGCAGTAATAGCCTTGGTTACCATGGCTTGTTTCTCAGAACTTAGTTTATTAAACCATTTGTTGTTCGCAGAAACGGTGCTTATATAAGGTTGTTGTCCAGGGAAGATCAGGTAGTCTTGTACCTCATGCCATTTAGCATTGTAGATAAAGTAGATAGGGTTAACCATTCCATCAATGGTTCCAAGCTGTAATGACCCATAAACTTCTCCCCATGATAAGGGAGTCGGAGTTGCGCCAAACGCTTTGTATGTTTCTGTAGGAATAGCTGATGTAAAAGTTCTGATTTTATGATTTTTAAAATCTTCAGGTTTATGAATCGGCTTATTTGACCCCCAAACCATGTCGCCTTCAGACATCATAGAAAGTAGCTTTAGATTAACGGCTTCAAATTTAGGAGATAAGCCACTGTAAATTGACTTACTACTTGTTAACACCTCATGTACTGCTTTCTCATCCGCGTTCAAGATGTAAGGCAAACTCACTGCTTGTATTTCAGGAACATAAGAGCCTATATGTCCAGCTCCAACTGAAACAAATTGAATCGTTCCATTTGATGCTAATTCAACTATATCGTTCTCTGTTCCCAGTTGACCATAATAATAAATACGGACCTTAATATCTCCCTTAGATTCCTTTTTAATCACTTCAGCAAACTTTTGAGCATATATATCCTGCACATCATTTTTTGCTTCTTCTGACGCAAATTTCCATGTTTCAGCTTGAGCTCCTGCTGATAATGCAATTCCTAATATTAACGAAACGAGTGTTTTTTTCATGTTACTTCCTATGTATGAATATAAAAGATACTCTGCGAGTTACGACGGCTTAAAGTTAACAATATTGATCAAAAGAAGCAATAATGCAACAAATAGTTAACAAAACGTAACTCGACATTAAATCAAAAATTAAATACTGACAAGCAGCAATAATAAAAATTAGATTAATAAGTGATCTTGATCACATTAATATTAGCTGTTTACCTCACTTTTTATCATCGATTAATCTTGTTATATCTATCTATGTATAGGTGTTAGCAGGATGGTAAGCCATATCATGAAGCACGTTATTTAAGAGCATTAAAAGATCGTGGTTCACCATTATTAGACTGAGGAAAAGCTGAACTAAGACTCTAGGCGTGAAGCTAGTGCGCACAAAAACACAATTGTATCCTTTATCGAGTTCGAAAATAGAGGCAACAGCAATCAGATAACACATTAAAGCCGAGTTTCATAATAGGAGAACAGTTCACATCACTTGGCCCGCCAAGTTAAAGTTAAAATCAGAACCTTAAGCTAACGGCTAAGTCCCCTTAATAACCATTGTTTAAAATCCTTAACCACTTTTTTGTGTAAATTTACTGGCTGACAAAGTAAATAGTGATGGCTTTTACTGCTGAGTGAAGCCTCATTTAATTTTACTAATCGCCCCTCTTTTAACTCATTTTCCACTAATAATGATCTCACAAACAAAATACCCAAACCATTAAGTGCAGCTTCAATGGATAACTGACTATTTTCAAATTGCAGTGTTGGTTCGTTGATTTTTCCTTTGAATTCTTGTAAATCAAACCAATCTTTCCATTTTTCATGGTAACCAAAGGTAGTGATTTTTTCAGTTAATGCTAGATCTTCAAGTGTGTGTAAATCCATCTGCTTTTGCAAACTTGGGCTGGCGACCACGAGCCATGATTCATCAGTTAATTTAATCGAGTCAGGTTGCGACCAATCACCGTAACCATTGATAATTTCTATATCAA
>Ga0316198_10000446_pt1 | contig 21684 bp, 9 predicted proteins | sample OudBieAanoxic_MG_FD_204935 | JGI IMG/M metagenome (GOLD analysis project Ga0316198, IMG submission 204935) | Coastal sediment microbial communities from Oude Bieten Haven, Netherlands - site A anoxic | ecosystem: Environmental > Aquatic > Marine > Coastal > Sediment | place: Netherlands...
CGGCCCATGTGGCGCCGAATTTTGAGTTGAGGAACGCGATCATGGTCGGGTCGCTGGTGTAGACGCCGTTGTAGTCGATGTGGCCGGCGCCGTTGTAGATGTTGAGGTTCATCAGATTCGCCGGGACCTCGCCGACGAACGCGTTTGAGATCATCCAGAGATACTGAAGGCTCGAGAGGTTGCCGAGTTGGTTCGGAATCGGCCCCGAGAGCTGGTTGCGGCTGAGAAACAGGGCTTCGAGACTCGACAGGCTGCCGAGCTCCGGCGGGATCGACCCCGTCAACTGGTTGTCGCTGAGACCGAGCCGGGCAAGCGTCGAGAGTTGGCCCAATTCCGGTGGAATCAAGCCGGTCAGCTGATTCCAGCCCAAATAGAGATTCGTGATGCTCGGGAGATCGCCGAGCGACGCCGGGATCGATCCAGTCAGCTGATTCGACTCGAGATCGAGGTCAGTGAGATTCGGGAGGCTGCCGAGCGATGCGGGGATGGACCCCGTCAGTTGATTGTTATCGAGATCGATGTAGAAGAGGAACGAAAGACTGCCGAGCGAAGCCGGGATGGGCCCCGAAAGCTCATTGCCACGGAGACGGAGGGACTGCAGGCTCGAAAGCCCGCCGAATTCCGTCGGTATCGACCCCGTGAGGTTGTTCAGCTCGATCCAGAGGGCCTCGAGGCTCGAGAGACTGCCGAGCGATGCCGGGATCGAACCTGTCAATTGGTTGAAGCTGAGGATGAGGGTACGCAGTGAAGAGAGACTCCCCAACGAAGCTGGGATGGATCCTGTCAAGTCGTTGCTGCTGAGATCGAGCCACTGCAGGGTCGAGATATTGCCGAGTTCCGTCGGGATCGATCCACTCAACTCGCTATCGTCGAGGATGAGTTGGATCAGACTCGAGAAACCGCCCCAGGATGCCGGGATCGAGCCCGAGAAATAGTTCCCGGAGAGGTCGAGAACAACCAGCCCGGTGAGATCGGCGAGAGAATCGGGCAGGGCGCCGACGAGGTAACCGTCGTATAGCCGGATATCCGTGACGGTGGTTTCCTCGAAATTACAATACACTCGCTCCCATGTGCACTCGGTGCCCGGTGCGCCGAGCCAGTTGGCGGTGTAGACCCAGTTGACGCCGCCGGTGCTGTTGTAGAGATCGATGAGCGCGTTTCGCTCCGATGTCGGGATCGCCGCCGAGACCTGAGAGGCCCCCGACACAACGACGATCACCACTGTCAATACGATCAGACTGGACTGCAGACTCAGCTTCATCATGGTCCCCTTTTTGATGTACACGGGGTGACATTGTGGGCACATTCCCGTGTATATCAGCGATACATTTGGTGTTGTTGCCGGCTCCGCATGGATAGCGAGCGGCGCGTTGCAACCATTATATTCCTACTTGGAAACGTCACTTGCAAGAAATGCTCAAATGAGCATTTTTCTCAATATCAAGTCCTTAAGGCGAACCATCAGACTACGCCCCAGCAGACCGCTGGCACCGGTGATCAGAATGTTCTTCCCGTGGTTCATTCAAAAGGCCCTCGTTCGATGTCGGAGATGGAGAAATCGGGGTCAGTCCCGGAGGCCTACCAATAGTGATGCACCGATGACCGGATGAGCCGGTCGTAGATCGAGCTAACTGCGGCCATGGTTTCTTCCGACGGGGCGGGGAGGTCCGCGGCGGTGAAGTTCTCCTCCACCTGGTCCGGTCGTCGAGCCCCCGGGATGGCGCAGGTGACCTCGGGAAACACCAAGATCCAGCGCAGGGCGAACTGGGTCAGCGTCATTCCAGCCGGGCAGATTTCCCTGAACTCATCGACCGCTCTGAGGGCGAGCTCGAAATCGACCCCCGAGAAGGTTTCTCCCCGGTCGAAGGAGGCGCCATCGCGGTTGAACGACCGGTGGTCGTCGGGAGCGAAGGTGCTGTCGGGTGTCAGTTTGCCCGTGAGCAGGCCTGAGGCCAGGGGCACCCGGGCGAGGATGCCGACCCCTCTTTGACGGGCTTGCTCGAAGAAGATTTCGGCAGGCCGGTGGCGAAAGAGATTGAAGATGATCTGCACGCTCTGGATATTGGGATATTCGATCGCCTTGAGGGCTTCGTCGATCTTCTCGACGCTCACCCCATAGTGGTGGATCTTGCCCGCATTGACCAGGCGGTCGAGTGCGTCAAATGTCTCCGGCATGGAGTAGACCTCGGTGGGTGGGCAGTGGAGCTGGACGAGATCGAGGGCATCGGTCTCCAGATTGACCAGACACCTTTCGACGAATGCAGTGAGGTTATCCAGGGTGTAGCCCTCGGCGACATGAGGCTTGAGTCGCCGGCCGATCTTGGTCGCGATATAGACCTTATCGCCATGCTCACGACGGAACCGCGCCAGCAACCGCTCGCTGCGGCCGTCACCATAGCGGTCGGAGGTGTCGAAGAAGTTGACTCCGAGCTCGGCGGCCCGGTGCAGCGTCGCCAGTGACTCACCATCGTCAACCGGTCCCCACGAGCCGCCGATGGCCCAACATCCGAAGCTGACAGCTGACACGTTCCACCCGGTTCGTCCCAACTCGCGGTAGTGCATCTGGGGCCATCCTCCTCAAGACCGTATCGCCATCGCCAGGGCTCCGGCGTTGCCTACAGCCTACTACAAAGGTGCCCGGGGTCATTTCGCCGGGTCGCCGGGTTGGTGGTCGGCCCATGCGCGTGCCGACGACGAACGGTCAGTTCACGATCGTCAGCCCATCGGTGTCTTCCAAGGCTGACTGGACGCCCCGATCGCCAAAGCTATCTGAAACAACGATCGGAAACGAGTTCAGGAAATCGTATCGGTCTGATACGGATGGTCGCGCAACGTCCAAGAATGAAACAAAGCAGACACCGAACTGCTCTCAGGAACAGTTCTTGATTTGGCATGTGGATTGCTAAAGAATGCTGAGTGGAGGGCGCGATTGTGTATGGATCCGGTATTGGACCCGCTGAGGGTTCGCCTATCGAGTTGATCGACGCTTCGAATCGAAACTTCCGGCTCGAGACAACCACCACCCTTCCGGCATCGGAGGGGTGTTCGTGATCCAACCATCTTTCAGATTCGGGTTTTCATTGATCGGCTCCCTGGTTCGGCAACCTCGCCGATCATCGACTACCCAACGGCCCGGACGTCGGATTCGGGCACAACACGATTCGCATTCGCATTTCGTCTGCAACCCAATCAACCAACACTGACTCTGAATCTTCAAGAAATTTGTGGGGGACTCCATGTTTACGATCGATCAAAAACGCGGCGCGCGGTTGTGTGGACTGATTCTCGGAATTGCGGGACTTCTGGGCGCGAGCCCGGTATTCGCCCAGTTCACGGTGACACCGATTACCTGGGACGTGGTCGGTCTCGACAGCAATCGCCCGCTCACCAGCGGTCCGGAGCTTTTTCCTGTCGGAGCCGAGGTGTGCTCGGTGGTCGCGACCACCGGCGTGACCGTCGACTTTGTCTGGCCCGATGGGGATGGCAACGGCTGGGACTTCGGTACCGGGCACCCGTACATCAATCTGCGCCCGGGATCGCTGACAACCCTCAGCTTTGCATCCATCGGCGCCGGTGAGTGTGTCGACGCGTATTTTGAGCTCAAGCTGAACCGTTCGGCGGCCGCGTTCGGCCAGTCACGCGAGTACCTCATCCAGGCAAGCGACGGTGTGGAGTCGGCCTCGTCTCCAAACTCTCGCGCCATCCACGTGGAGTACCTGGTCTCGCAGAACCGCAACACGACGAGCCAGATCCGCTACGGACAACAACAGGATCAGTCGGATTGGGTGGTCCTCGGCGACGGCGGCGGCATCAATCTGGCGATCGACCAGACCTACTTCATTGAGTTGACGACGCAGACCTCGACCGCGTACGAGGAACTGCAGTCGTTCGTAACCCTGTCGAACACCATCTTTCAGGTCGTGTCGGTCTCGACCACCTACAGCAACCTCACCGCCCCGCCCTCGAGGGTTCCCATCCCCAACCCGCGACTCTGGGCCGACGGCTGCCTCTGGGACAGCGATCTCGACAGCCCAAACTATCTTTCCTGTCTCGCCGACGGCAAGGCCGGCGGCGTGGTGGTGACGACCTACGAGATCAGAATCATCAGCAGCGGCGGCGATTCGGTGGGGCTCGAAGCGCTGATCTACGACCGGTCCGGTGGGAGCTACCACTACAACACCGACTACAGCGAGTCGCCGGGCAGCATCAATACCTACGACCCGACCGACTCGGGCCTCTCGAAACGTTTCGTACCGGACACCATCGGCATCGGCGGTACCTCTCGCCTCCGATTCACGATCTCGAATCCCAACCCGATCGAGGTCTCGGGCTACAACTTCATCGACAATCTTCCGGCGGGTCTCGAGGTCGCCAGCCCACCCAACGCCGCCACGACCTGTGGCGGGATCTGGAATCCGCTGGCTGCCGACACCGCCTTGGCCTTCGATGGCGGAACGATTGTCGCCAACGGCACCTGCACGATCCTGGTGGACGTGACGGCGGCGGCCGCCGGCAACTATGACAACATCTCCAACAATCTCTTTATCGGCACAACCGACACCGGCAACAACGCCACTGCTACTCTCGTCGTGAGCGCAACACCGCCGCCGGTCCTCGAGTGCGACGATCTCGCCACCCTGGCCCTGTGGCAGTTTCCGACCGGAGCGAGCGCGACGGCTCCGGCGCCGACGAGCAACCTGGTCACTGTCAGTGCGGCCGCCGGGGCCGGGCTGACCCCGACCATCGAGACCGATACCAATGATGTCGGAACCGGTTCGTGGAGTTCGGACTTCATCTCCCAGGGGCCGCTGGTTCTCGGAAACGATCAATACTTCGAGTTCGTGATCGACACCACTGGTCTTGACACCATTACGCTGGACTTCGCCGCACGGAGGACCGCCCAGGGGGCCCAGAGTATCCAGCTCTACTACGGTCCCACGACTGGAACCGAGACCGCCGGCGCCACCTATTCGCTGACGGCGTCGAACACCTGGATGACGTTTGGGCCGACCGCAATCTCTACAGGTCTGAACCCGGCCGGCAACACCCGTTTCCGCCTCTATTCCTTCAACTCAGGACAGAACAACAACGGTCACGCAATCTTTATCGACGGCGTCAGCTTCCGCGGTCTGTTCTGCTCGGAGGTTCCGCCACCGCCGCCCGTGCCGGGCGTCAATCCACCTGAGATCAGCAAGTCGTTCTCATCGAACCCCATCGGTGTCGGGCAACAGTCGACCCTGACCTTTGTCGTCTCCAATCCCAACCCCGCCACGGCGCTCACCGGCATCGCCGTCAGCGACCAACTACCGTCGGGTCTCGCGGTCGTTCCCGGCTCCTTTGGTGGAACCTGCACCGGGTTCTGGGAGCTGGACCCGAGCGACAGCAGCGTGCTGTTGCATTCGGCGGGAACGCTCGCGGGCGGCGCGTCGTGCACCCTGACCGTCGATGTTCTCGCGTCGTCGGTGGGCAGCGCGCTCAACATCAGCGACCTCGTGTACGCCACCGAGTCCGGCTACAACTTCGATCTCACTACAGGGGTAGCGCAGGCGACGCTCGATGTCCTCGCCCCGCCGACCATCGCCAAGGACTTCGATCCGAATCTGGTCCTGCTCGGTGTCACCCCGGGCGATGCTGCGATCCTCACCTTCACCATCACCAACCCGAATCCGGCCAATGCCATCAGCGGCGTCAGCTTCACCGACACTTTTCCTGCGGGCCTGGTGGTGGCGACACCCCCCAACGCCTCGACCAGCGGCTGCGGCACTCCGGTCTTCGTGCCCGCTGGCGGTGACGGCGCGCTGTCGTTCTCCGGTGGCAGCATCATCGCCGGCGGCTCCTGTGCCGTGACCGTAGATGTGACCGGCTCGGCCGGCGTCTACCCGAATACCTCGAGCCCGGTCTCACACGTCGTCGCCGGCGTGCCTGCGACCAATGGCCAGACCGCTTCCGACACCGTCCAGATCGACGCACCCATCCCAAGCCTCGCGTTTGTCAAGCAGGTCGGACCGGGCAGCGATCCCAACGGCGCGTGGTCGAACTATCTGGCGGTGGCGACGGGCAATCCGGTCTACTACAAGATCACGGTCGAGAACACCGGCGAAGTCCCGCTGACGGGAATCACGGTCACCGACCCAACTGTCGATACCTCGGGCTGCACCTGGCCGGCGACCCTGCCGGTGGTCGATGCGGCCGCTCCGACCGCGCACATCGCCGAGTGCATCATCGGACCGTTGACGGCGATCGCCGGGACGAACACCAACACGGCGAGCGTGGCAACCATGGAGGTTCCCGGACCGACGACCGACACGGCGAGCTACGCCACCGCCGAGCTGGCGCTCGTCAAGGAAGCGAGTCCGCTCACCTACACATCGGCTGGCGAGATCATCAGTTACAATTTCACGGTCACCAACACGGGCGCCGCGATCCTCGCAGGCCCGGTGGTCATCAGCGACCCGTTGGTTCCCGGTGCGTCGTGTCCGTCGCTGAGTACGATCGGCAACAACGACAATTTCTTCGACCCGAGCGAGTTCATCGTCTGCACCGGCGCCTACACCACGCAGGCGTCCGATGTGACCAACCTCAGCATCACCAACACCGCGCAGGCCAGTGCCGGCGGGTTCGACTCACCGGCCGACTCGGCGACGGTCACCGTGCCGGTGGCGGAACCGACGATCGTAAAGAGCTTCGCAACCGACCCGGTCGCGGTGGGGAACTCGAGCGTACTGACCATCACCGTGACCAACAACGCAGTGATCGGGCTGACCGGGGTGGGCTTTTTGGATGTTCTGCCGGCAGGATTGTCGTATGCGGGCGCGCCGACGGGGAACACCTGCGGCGGAGCCGCGACGGTGAACGCAGGTCTTGACACGCTGACATTAACCGGCGGCGCCATCGCCGCGGGCGGCAGCTGTGCGGTGACGGTCACGGTCGACGGTGACGTGGCGGGCAACTACACCAACACGACGAGTGTGGTGAGCACGAATGAGGTCATCGGCACCACGACGGGATCGGACACCCTCGAGGTGACGATCACGGGACCGACGATCGCGAAGGCGTTTGTTGATTCGCTGATCGGTGTCGGCGAGACGACCTTGCTGACGATCACGGTGACGAACACCGCGGCGACGGCGCTTTCGAACGTGGGCTTCAGCGACGCGCTTCCGGCGGGGCTGCTCTATGCAGGCGCCCCGAGCGCGAATACCTGCGGCGGGACCGCGACGGTCAACGCCGGAAACGACACGCTGACCCTGGCCGGCGGCGCCATCGCCGCGAGCGGCAGCTGCTCGGTGACGGTGGACGTTACGGGAGTGAGTGCAGGGAATTACACGAACACGACATCGGTGGTGACGTCTGACGAAGTCAACGGCACGACCACGGGCAGCGACACGCTGCAGGTGGAAGCGCTGCCGACCATCGGCAAGCTCTTTGCCGACGACAGTCTCGCCCCAGGAGACACGACGACGCTGACGATCACGGTGACCAACAACGCGACCATCGCGCTGACGAATGCGAGCTTTGTCGATCAGCTGCCGGTGACGGCGGCGGGCGAGCTTGAGTTTGTGGCGCCGGTGGGCGGTACGTGCGGCGGGACGCCGGTGATCTCGACGACGACCGGGACAAACGACACGCTGACAGTGACGGGCTTTGGCCTGGCGGCGGGAGCAAGCTGCACGGTGACGGTGGATGTCCAGGCGAATGCCGAAGGCGGATACACCAACACGACATCGGTGGTGAGTTCGACCGAGCTGACGGGCACGGGCACCGGCACGGATAATCTCGATGTCGGCGATCTGCCGACCATCGCCAAGGGCTTTGCGCCTGACCCGATCAATGCGGGTGCGACCAGCGTGCTGACCATCACGGCGACGAACAATGCGCCGTTTGCGCTCACTGGAATCACTTTCTCCGACACCTTGCCGGCGGGTCTGCTGTATTCGGGAGCGCCGATCAGCGACACCTGCGGCGGCACGACGACGGTCAATGGCGGCGCGGACACGCTGAGCGTGACCGGCGGGACGATCGCCGCCGATTCGAGCTGCACGATCACCATCGCGGTGCTCGGCGTGGCCGGCGGCACTCACACGAACACGACCTCAGTGGTGGACTCCACCGAGCTGACGGGTACGACGACGGGCAGCGACACGCTGGGTGTTGCAGTACCGGAGCCGACCATCGCCAAGGGCTTCGCCACTGATCCGATCGCGGTGGGCGGGACGAGCGCGCTGACGATCACAGTGACAAACAACTCGCTGATCGCGCTGACCGGAGTGAGCTTTTCTGACACGCTGCCGGCGGGTCTGAGCTTTGCGGCGGCGGTGAGTGCGAACACCTGTGGCGGCGCCGCGACGGTGAACGCAGGTCTTGACACGTTAACGCTGACGGGCGGTGCCATCGCCGCGGGTGGTTCCTGTACCGTGATGGTGACGGTCAACGGTGATGTCATCGGTAACTACTCGAACACCACTTCGGTTGTGACTTCGAACGAGGTTATCGGCACGAGCACGGGATCGGACACCCTCGAAGTGACGACTGTCTCGATCACAGCTCCCAAGACGGACGTCCTGCTGGTAGACAACGATGGTGACGGTGTTGCCGATCCCGGTGACACGATTCGATACACGATCACCGCAGCAAATGGCGGCGGCGTCCCGGCGACCGGAGTCAGCTTCGCGGACACACCGGATGCGAATACTGCGTTGGTGGTGGGCTCGGTGACGACGACGCAGGGCGCGGTAACCAGCGGCAACACCGCCGGGGATATCACGGTGGGCGTGTCGATCGGCACTCTCGCTGCGGCGGACTCGGTGACAATCACCTTCGACGTGACGGTGGACTCGCCCTTCCCGGCGGGCACTTCGAGCGTCGCAAACCAGGGCACGGTGACCGCGGATGGCGGGATTTCGGTGCCGACCGATGACCCGGACACGGGTACCGCAGACGATCCGACGGTCACTCCAGTGGAGGACCCGTCGGTCAACGTGACCAAGGCCGATGTGCTGGCCATCGACGCCGACGGCAACGGCTTCCCGTCGCCGGGAGACACCCTCGAGTACACGGTTGAAATCAGCAACACCGGGAACATCGATCTCACCGGTATCACCTTCAGTGACACACCTGATGCGAACACCGCATTGGTGGTGGGCTCGGTAACGACGACACAGGGAACCGTGACAACCGGCAACACAGCCGGAGACACTTCGGTGAGCGTGGATGTGGGCACGGTAGTCGTGGGCGCCACGGCGACCGTTACCTTCAGAGTCACCATCGACAACCCGCTGCCGGTGGGCGTGACCCAGGTCTCCAACCAGGGCACGGTGACGACCAACGAGACTCCGGATGAGCCGACGGACGATCCGGACACGGTCCCCGATGACGACCCGACCAACACAACGGTAACGGCTGCGCCGGTCATCGACGCCTTGAAGGCCGACGCGCTCCACATCGACGCCGACGGCAGCGGCGGACCCTCGCCTGGCGACACGCTGCGCTACACGGTGGTGATCTCGAACACCGGTAACACCGATGCCACTGCGGTGGTCTTCACCGACACGATTCCGACCTACACGACGGTGGTCGCGGGCTCGGTGACGACGACTCAGGGCGTGGTCAACACCGAGGATCCGGTGGATGTGACGATCGGTGACATCGCGGCAAGCGCGACGGTGACGATCACCTTCGACGTGCTCATCGACGATCCGCTGCCTGGAGGGGTGACGCAGATCGCCAACCAGGGCACGGTTTCCTCGAGCAACCACGGGGATGTGCCGACCGACGATCCGGACACTCCGGCCGTCGACGACCCGACCCTGACCCCGGTGGCGGCCGAGCCGATCATCGAGGCTTCGAAGACCGACATCCTGCTCGTCGATGCGGATGGCAGCGGCGATGTCTCTCCCGGAGACACCCTGTCGTACACGGTGGCGATTTCGAATACCGGCAACACCGATGCCACGGGCGTCGTCTTCACCGATCCGATTCCGGCGAACACGTCGGTGGTGGCGGGCTCGGTGACGACATCCCAGGGCACGGTCGACAGCGAAGACCCGGTCCAGGTGACGGTGGGCACCATCGCGCCCGCCGCGACGGTGAACATCAGCTTCAACGTTTTGATCGACAACCCGCTGCCGGCGGGTGTGACCGAGATCTCGAACCAGGGCACGGTGAGCTCCAACGAAGTGCCGGACGAACCGACGGACGACCCGGACACGGTGCCCGACGACGACCCGACTAATACGACGGTCAACGGGACGCCCGACCTGTCTATCGTGAAAGACGACGGCGGGATCTCAACGGTGCCGGGTGGTCTGATCGCCTACACCTTGAGCTACGCCAACAACGGCAACCAGGCCGCGACCGGCGTGGTGCTGACCGAAACGGTGCCGGCGAGCACGATCTTTAACTCAGGTGCGAGCACGGCCGGATGGGCCTGCGTCCCTGACAACAATGCCGGTAGCGCCTGCTCGCTTGCGATCGGTGCGCTCGTCGCCGGTGGCTCAGGCAGCGCGACCTTTGCGGTCACGGTCAACAATCCGGTGCCAGTTGGGTTCACCCAGGTCTTGAACACGGCCTCCGTCGCTGACGACGGCGCCAACGGGGTCGATCCCACACCTGGTAACAACACCTCCAACGACACCACCCCGGTGAACGCGGCGGCAGACGTATCGGCGACCAAGGCCGATTCGCTGCTCATCGACAACGACGGGGACGGTGTCGCTGATCCAGGTGACACGCTGCGCTACACCGTTGCGATCTTGAACACCGGTACCACGGCAGCGACATCGGTGGTTTTCACCGACACACCGGATGCAAACACGACGCTGGTGGTGGGCTCGGTGACCACGACCCAGGGCTCGGTGACGAGCGGCAACACCGCCGGGGATACCACGGTGGGCGTGTCGATCGGCACTCTCGCTGCGGCCGGCTCGGTGACCGTCACCTTCGACGTGACGGTGGACTCGCCCTTCCCGGCGGGCACTTCGAGCGTCGCAAACCAGGGCACGGTGACCGCGGACGGCGGCATCTCGGTGCCGACCGACGATCCGGACACCGGCGCCGCCGGTGATCCCACCGTGACCCCGGTCGAGGATCCAGGTGTCGAGGTGACCAAGGCCGATGTTCTGGCCATCGATGCCGACGGCAACGGCTTCCCGTCGCCGGGAGACACCCTCGAGTACACGGTCGAAATCAGCAACACCGGGAACATCGATCTCACCGGTATCACCTTCAGCGACACACCTGATGCGAATACCGCGTTGGTGGTGGGTTCGGTGACGACGACACAGGGCACCGTGACAACCGGCAACACCGGTGGTGACAGCTCGGTGTCGGTGGATGTGGGCAATGTGGCCATTGGCGCGACGGCGACCATCACCTTCAGAGTCACCATCGACAACCCGCTGCCGGTGGGCGTGACCCAGGTCTCCAACCAGGGCACGGTGACCACCAACGAGACCCCGGATGAGCCGACAAACGACCCCGACACCGTCCCGGACGACGACCCGACCAACACAACGGTGACAGCGGCGCCGGTGCTCGACGCCGAGAAGGCTGATGCGCTGCACATCGATGCCGATGGTAATGGGATTCCATCGCCGGGTGACACGATCCGCTACACGGTGGTGATCTCCAACACCGGCAACACGGAGGCCACGTCGGTCTTCTTTATCGATCCAATCCCGACCTATACAACGGTGGTGGTGGGTTCGGTGACCACAACTCAGGGCACCGTCAACACCGAGGATCCGGTGGATGTGACCATCGGAGACATCGCGGCAGGGGCCACGGTGACAATTACCTTTGACGTGCTCATCGACAACCCGCTGCCCGGTGGCGTGACCGAGCTCTCCAACCAGGGAACGGTCTCTGCCGGCAACCACGGGGACGTTCCGACGGACGACCCGGACACCCCGGCGGTGGACGACCCGACGCTGACTCCGCTGATTGCGGCGCCGGTGATCGAGGCGTCGAAGGTCGACACGCTGCTCATTGATGCCGACGGCAGCGGCGACGTCTCACCGGGCGACACGCTGTCGTACTCGGTGACCATCGACAACACGGGCAACACCGAGGCGACCGGCGTCGTCTTCACCGATCCGATCCCGGCGAACACGTCGGTGGTCGCGGGCTCGGTGACGACATCCCAGGGTACGGTCGACAGCGAAGACCCGGTCCAGGTGACGGTGGGAACGATCGTGGCGGGCGGATCGGTCACGATCAGCTTCCATGTTGTGATCGACAACCCGCTACCGGCCGGTGTGACCGAGATCTCGAACCAGGGCACGGTGAGCTCCAACGAGGTGCCAGACGAGCCGACGGACGACCCGGACACGGTCCCCGATGACGATCCGACCAATACCCCCGTCAACTCGGCCCCCGATCTCTCCATCGTCAAGGACGACGGTGGGATCTCGACAGTTCCGGGTGGACTGATCGCCTACACCTTGAGCTACGCCAACAACGGCAACCAGACTGCGACCGGTGTCACCCTGACCGATACCGTTCCGGCAAATACGATCTTCAACTCAGGTGGGAGTACGGCCGGTTGGGTCTGTATCCCGGATGCAAGCGCAGGGAGTGTTTGCAGCCTCGACATCGGCACCCTTGCGGTCGGTGGGACCGGCTCCGCAACCTTCGCGGTTGTGGTTTTGAACCCGGTGCCGGTCGGTTTCAACCTGGTGGTGAACAACGCCACCATCGCCGATGACGGCGCCAACGGCGCTGATCCGACCCCCGGCGACAACTCCTCGTCGGATACAACTCCGGTTGTCGTTTCATCCTCGCCGTCGCTTGATGCCTTGAAGAGCGTGGAGCTCCTCACCGACCCGAATGGAAACAACCTGGCCGATCCAGGTGAACTGCTTCGGTATACGGTGACGGTGATCAACGATGGCGATACCGTGATCGAGAACGTGGTGCTGCGCGACACTCCTGACGAGATCACGACGCTGGTGATCGGTTCGGTCGCCACCAGTCACGGCACGATCACGGTCGGCAACGGCGCCGGCGACACCTCGGTCGAGGTCGTCTTCGGCGATCTCGCGGTGGGGCAGACGGTGGTTGTGGTCTTCGATGTGATGATCAACAACCCCGTGCCGCCTGGCCGCACCCATATTTCGAATCAGGGCGTCGTCGGCAGCGATACCATTCCCGATGAGCCCACCAACGACCCGGACACCAGCCCCGACGACGATCCGACCCTGATCAGGCTCGGAGACCCGATCACCGGAATCCCTGATCTAGGAGGACTCGGCCGACTGCTGTTCATGTTGACCCTCGCCATGGCGGGAGCAGCGCTCATTCGCAGACGTCTGATCTAGACCGTTGACCTCACCGGGTTTCACCAGGAAGCCCGGTGAGGATTTCGCATGCAGAAAAGATTCTCACCAAAGACCCTCACCCGAGGAAGCGGTAAGCGGTCGATGATCCCGGGAGTGTGAAGCCACGCTTCGAGAGTGGCAGGCCGCCCACGGCGCAGGCCTCGATGCCAGATCTTCGAGTCGCCTCGACGCCCTCCACAAGGAACGAATCTCCAAATGCCGCTTTTCGGACGTTTCCGGATCGGTACGTGCTAGCCTGGAGAAAGTACAGCTCTCTATGCGGAAACACGCTATTTTTGTGCAAGATCAAGATCAACAGGGATTTACGCGGTGTGTATTGCTGAATACCGTACAACGATATCCGCAGTTTGACGCCGAGATAGCCGGAGCTCGCTGCTTACGGAAGAGAGCCTGTCAGGAGTCGAACGAAAGGAATCTGCGATCCCTCTATGAATGAGGAGGATTTCGTTCAACTGGTGCGGCAGTACTCACGGCTGATTCGTTCAGCGGTGGCGAGGGTTGCAGGTCCCTCGGCCGACAGGATCTGTGACGATGTTGAGCAGAAGGTCCTGATTGCACTGTGGCAAGCAATGCCGGGTGAGCAAATGCCGGATCATCCCTCCTCTTACATCTATAGAGCGGCGGTTCGGGAGACCCTTCGTTCCGTTCGGGGTCTGGAACACACCTCCGAGGTGGGGATGGAAGCTGACAGAGCCGATCTCTCAGCCCTTCCGGATGCCATCGTGGAGGCCAAGGAATTGGGAGGCGCGATCAGGACGTCCCTGTCGGAGATCGGAGCGGACCGCCGACGTGCGGTGTCGGCTCATTTGGCGGGCTACGATGTGAAGGAGATAATGGCGATGTTCGACTGGCCCTATCACAAGGCTCGGAATCTCATTGCCCGAGGCATGGCCGATCTCCGTCGGAAACTGGACGCGCGAGGCTACCGTGACTGAGATAGAACGACTCAGAACGGCCTTCAAGGTCACCGGCGCCAGCGAGCCCGAAGGGCACCTGTCGGAGCAACAGTGGGAGAGCCTGGCATGCGGAGAGCTTGACCGCGGGGACTACGAGGCGGCCCTGGACCACATCCTCGGTTGCAGTCAATGTACTGATATTCACCAGTCCCTGCTCGTACTCAAAGAACATGCCCATACCTTCGATAGCGGCGCACCCGTTCCCTCTGTCATCTCAAAGCCATCGCGCAGGAGATGGGTGTTTCCCGGCATATTGGCTGCGGCCGCGATGCTTCTCGTCATCGTTTTCCGACCACTCGGTCCCGGCTTGAACGAACCCGGTTCGTCGACCCCCATTGATCCCATCCTCCGTTCACCGCAGATGGGCCAAACGGCCACGCCGCTGTCGCCGGTTGGACGGACTTCGATGTCGAAGGTCGTTTTCTCATGGAGCCCTTCGCCGACCGCTCCGGTTTCGATCGTCCAGTTGATCGACGATGACGGCGAGTTGGTATGGACCAGCCAGGAAACCGAATCAACCTCCATCGACTGGCCCATTGATGTCGCGCAGAGCCCGGGACGCTATTATTGGAGGGTGCTCTCCCTCGGGGAAGCAGGCGACGGAGAACAGGCTTCCGACCTGGTGGCCTTTGACCTTACCGAGCCATCTCCTTCCAGTCCCCCATGACCTGAAAAGCAGCCCAATTGAAAGGGTGACCTGATGTCCCCCCGAGCCTCAGCTGGTCGCGCTGCGCCCCGCGGAGCGCCTCGGCCGGTCCCATTCCCTCTTCGAGACGAAGATAGAATCCGTTCATCAACGATGCCGTCCACTGATCCGACACCGGCCACTGAGTCACAACGACGGACCGCGCACCGGCGAATTGAAACGCGCGTGCGAGACCGACAACACCTTCGCCTGGGACCTCGCGTCCTCCGGCCGTACCGCAGGCAGACAGCGTCACGACCTCGGCGTCGATGGCCAGTTCGTTCATGATTTCGAAGGCCGTGAGAACCCCATCATCGCCAGGGTCATCCCCGTATTCGCTCCCCGGGGACAAAAACAGTGCCGACTCCAAAGGGGTTCTCTTGTCGGCCAGGGCGTGAACCGCAAAATGAACGAATGTCGCTCCGGGAGTGAGAGCTCTGACCGCGGACTCGGTCGCGTCGCGGCCGAGAAACACCGTCGAGTGGTTTCCGAAGATCAGGGAAATACTCTCCACCTCCGACCTGGAACCTGGAAGTCGTCCCAAACGGGTGGGCATTTCGACCGCCGTCCTGGAGGAGGGTAGGGGATCACCAAAGGCTACGAGGGTTGGTGGAGAGTTGTAACGAGTCGATCGGAGGCCCTTGATCCCTGCGGCGACCCCTGCTGATGGATTGAAAACCAGAGCCTTCCATTGCCCGAGAAAGACTCCGTTCTGGGGATCAATCAGGGCGGAAAACGGGAGGCCCAGTAGGGGGCCATCGGGAAGGATCAGCACCCGATCGGCCGATTCGACGATATCCCGGCAAGGTTCGATCAGGGCCCGAAAGAGGCGCTCCGCTTGGCTCTTCAGTGCAGGCTCCATCGGCGCCCCGGATTTCCCCCTCGAGATCAACGCCCTGAAGATATCGACTTTCAGCGAGAGTTCATCTGCGCCCAGGGGGAGAACCGACGCTTTGAGTGATGCCTGGCCGCCGGCATCCAGGGTGACCGTCATCAGCAGTGAGCGATTCGCACCGATGACGTAGGACAGCAACGCCGTTCCGGGATCGAGAACTGTCGCGATTTCGCTGAATCCGATGGGCCGAAGCTGGCTGAGGGTGGTGAATCGCGGAGAGGCGGCTCCGATCCTCTTGAGGAGTTTTGTTTGCTCATCCTGGAGTGTGCTGAGGGTCCTGTTCAATTGCTCGAGACGGTCGGGGTGATCCGCGATGCTGATCCGGGCTCGCTGATTTTCAACCCTCGTGATCCGGCCTTCGTTGCGGGTTTTTTCAAACCACAGATCTCTGGAGACTCCGGGCATCACCCGATTTTGATCCGTCAACAACGCACACAATGAGCCTGTCCTCGCACGTTCAATCAGGTCGAATGCCTCGATGACCCGGCCTTGAACCACCAACAACTCCGCCATCGATCGATAGAAATCGAAGAAGATTCCACCGAATTGGGCCTGCTCTTCCTCGGAAAGACTCATCCTCGATCGGCAACGTTCGATGATGGCGATGGCTCGCCACCAGAATTCCTCCGCTTCGGCCGGTCGTCCGTCTTCAAGGTGGGTCGCTCCCAGCATGAACAGGCTCTCCGCGACCCGAGGATGTTCAGGCGCTACTCGTGTGCGGAGCTCAAGGGCTTCCCGATGAAGCCTGGCCGCGTCGTCGTACCGCCCCTGGAGCCGGGCGACCTCTCCGAGTTCCCACACGCTGTTGGACACCCATCCGGATTGGGGCGCCAAGCGTCGCTTGATCGTCAGAGCGCTTTCCAAGGACTGCCTGGCTTCTTCGTACCGGCCCAAACGCCGCAGAGTCACTCCGAGGTTGTTGAGGCTCGCGGCTACGTCCGCACTTTCGGGGGCGATCCGAGCGCGAATCTCCAGGGCTTGTTGGTGAAGGATCCGGGCCGATCGAAAGTCCTCCTCGTTGAGGGCCACATTCCCGAGATTGGTCAAGATTCCGGCCTCCTCAAGCCCTCCTGGGCGGAAAGTCCGAAAGGTCTCGAGGGCCCGTTGGTAGGACCTCCTGGCCTCATCAAGTTGCCCCATTTTCTTGGCGACAAGCCCAAGATAGTTGGCCGCGTATCCGATCTTTTCCGGAGGCGACCCGACGCGTTCAGCTTCGGCGAATGACTGTCGAAACAGGCTGCGGGCGGTATGGAAATCGCCCTTCTTGATCGCGACCAAACCGAGGTTGCCGAGAAGCGTACTGATGGTCGGGCTGTCCGGCGCCAATAGCCTGACAGTGGCCAGTCCCTGGCGATAGTTGTCTTCTGCGGCATCCCACTCGGACCGGTAAAATGCCGAGGTGCCGGTGATGTTCAAGGCCTCCGAGGCTTCCATGCTTTGGGCACAGATCGCTTGATAGATCGTGAGCGCCGCCTGAGCTTTCGGGCCGCACCTCCTGGGATCGGCGCGGCACTGCTGAAGCAGCAGGTGGGCGACCAGCGGACCTTCGGTTCCAAGGGTTCGATGCAGATCCAGGGCTGTCTCAAAGGCCTCGGCCGCCGGGGGAATGCGGCTCGCCTCGAGGAGATGGTGTCCTGCTCGCTCCCAGAATACCGCCCGATCGAGAGGATCGAGGATGGCTCGTGCCGCCCGCTCCAATCGGTCTTGAGCTTCCTGGGGACGGTCACAGCGGAACAGTACGATGGCGATCTGAAGGTCAAGCCACGCTGTAGGTTCCACCCTGCCCATCTCATCAACCTGATGGGCGAGAGCGTCAAGCTGAACCGCATCCATCTGGCCATCAACGAGGCGATCCTCAACCTGTCGAAGGCGAGAAAGCACTTCTCGAGGAAGGATCGGCCGGGTTTCTACCTGCCAAACTCCGGTCTGAACAACCATCCGAAACTCGTGCCGACCTCGCCGAAGGGTCAGTTCCACGGGCCCGGCCGGTGCTTCCATTTGTTCGACCGATGCCAGGTCGAACGGACACTCGATTGGTCCACCGAGATCAGCTCGCCTCCAGTGGATGATGGTGTCGCCGGGTTCAATGCCCGCTCTCGCAGCCGCATGTCCGGGCTCACAGTGCACAACAACCGCGCCGCTCTCGGGCCCTCGATGCCCTCCACAGGCCCAAAGCAAGGCGATCGCAGTCGCCAGCGAGCACGCGAATACGCCCGTTTCGAGCAGCGCCCAGTCATCTCTAATCGTCATGGAAATCCCCATCGATCTTAACCCGCGTGACGGATTGTGAGCAAATCAGACTCCTTCGGCCTCTCCAGATGTGTGAATCAAGGAGCGAATCTCAACATGATCTCCGTATTCGGCGGGGAGTTTGGTGTTGAGTTCCTGAGCAGGAAGGAAGGTCACAGAATGCAGATGAGAAGCCGGAGTCCGAGTCTTGTGGTGGTGATCGTGGTGGGCTGTGCGTTCGTTGGTTCGCCTGGGTTTTCGGGTGAGCTTCCGGAGAGGGAGACTCAAGGTTCAAACCTGGCGGCCGGGCACTTTCAGGCAAGTACTCCCAGTGGTGTCACGGCTCAGGCATCTTTTTCCTCCGAGGAAGTCGCCGACCAGTCATGTCGGGATGGCAAACGGATACTCGGTACAAGCCCGAACTTCGTTGTTCGAGGCTCGATCAAGGTCCTTGCGGATGACTGCCAGGATTGTTGTGCCGAGAACAGGATCTTCGCTGATGACTTTGAGAACAACACAACATCGAACTGGTCGGCCACCGTCGGCGGTTGAATTCCGCCCTTGACCAACTGGATCAACGGAAGATAGTGAAAGGAGCCAACAAATGAACATCGCCAAAACAACCATTCTGGTTTCGCTCGCAGTTCTCCTGCTCTGCGGGATCTCTTCGATCTCCATGGCAAACGAGCTGACTTACAAAGGCACCCTCAACGACGCTGAAGGGCGACCCGTCGCTGATGGTTCCCATTTCTTTGATTTCACGATATTCACCACACCTGTCGACGGCATACCGCTGTGGGCCGAGAGCCACGAAGGCGTCTTTGTCGAGAAGGGGAGCTATTCGATCATTCTTGGCAGCCGGATTGCCCTCGACCTGCCTGCTGGAACCTACTGGGTCCAAACCACCATCGATGGTGAAATCCTGCAGCCCCGAACCAAAGTACTGCTCGCGGATGGAGATTGCACGATCACAGGTGATTTGATGGTCGACGGGAGTGTAGGGATCGGGACCGCGACTCCGGTGTCACCACTCCATATCGACCAGGGAGACCAGCTCTCCGGGTTCCGCACGTATTTCGGTCCGAGCTGCCCGGTGTGTTTCGGAGAGTTCAAGCAGGCCCATGCCGACGGTCTGATCATCAACTCGCAAACCGGCGGCACCTTTGCGGAAATCCGATTCCAGAATAACGGCGCCACCAACATGTTCCTGCGATCCAACGGTAACCTGGGCATCGGAACCGAAACCCCGGAAGTCAAGCTGGAGGTTTCGGGGAATGCCCGCTTCGGGGACCGGAGCACTGTACCGTTGATCACGGGAGGGATCGTCGATATCCACAACCCGTCCGGAACCGGAGCAAGCCTTCTGCTGACGAGTTATGGGTTCAGCACCGAAACCATCTTTGTTGTTGAAGGTGGAGGGGACGTCGGCATCGGGAAAGCCGATCCCTCTCACCTGCTTGATGTCGGTAACTCGGGCGCCTATTGCGACGGCGGCGCCTGGGTCAATGGTTCTTCGCGGTCGTTCAAGGATAACATCACTGAGCTTTCCTCCGAGCAGGCCCTGGATGCCCTGGAGGATCTCCAGCCGACAACCTTCAACTACAAGACCGACGACGAGGAACTCTATCTGGGCTTCATCGCCGAAGACGTTCCGGATCTGGTCGCGACAAAGGATCGCAAAGGTCTTGTGGCCATGGATATCGTTGCGGTTCTGACCAAGGTCGTTCAGACACAACAGGAACAGATCAGGGCGTTGGAGGATTCCATTGAGGCGCTTCACGCCACTTCGGTGGACTGACTCCTGGTGACGGCGGCCACCGGCAGCAGGTCACCGTCTTTTTTGGAAAGGTGGAGGGATCACCCTCCACCTTTCTGCGTCACGGGCGGTATGTGAAATGTGCTTGGAGGAAGACTTCATCCGAGAGCGCGACCGATGATCCCGAGAGTGTGAAGCCGCGATTCGAGGGCATCCAAGCCATCAACATCGAATGCCTCGATGCCTGCGTCTTGCGCTGCCTCGACGTTGACCGGGGTGTCATCGAAGAAGGCGATCCGGCCCGGGGAAACATCGAGATCGCGGATCACGTGCTCGAAGATGGTCCGATCTGGTTTGACCGCGCCGATTTCGTCCGAGAAATAGAAGGTATCGATGACATCTTCAAAGCGTTTGCGGTGGAGCGGTGTGTGGAGTTCGTTGGCGTTGCTCAGGGCGGCGATTCGATAGTCACTTCCGAGACTCCTGAGAAGGGAGATCGCCTCCGGGGACGGCTCCCGCGCCCATTCGACGAAGTTCCTGAGGAAGTCCGATGGCGAAAGATCGATTTCCAGTTCCTCGATCACGCTGGTGGCGAACTGATCGCGCGGGATCTCGCCGCGTTCGAAGCGCCGTACCGCGTCGCACCGGATCCAGCGATTACGGATCTCGGACCGGCCGGGCGCCGCCGGCATGAACTGGGCCAGTTCGTCGAATCCGGCGAAGTCCATCAGTACCCCACCGAGGTCGAAGAGCAGAACGTCGAATCTTGATTCCCGGATCATTTCCATCCTTGCAGGGAGAGATCAGGAGCCGGCCAAGCCGGCGTTCGATAGAGTGTATCGAATGAGCGGGCTCGCCTGTTTCCATCCGTTAACCCCGGTGAGAACTGTGCAGTTTCCGATGCGGGAAAGAACTCTCTTTCGGGGTTTTCCCCGCCCGGACTGCGAGTTTCATCAATCGGAGGCGACGAATTCTACGCTTTTCTGCGTCCGTACGAATTCCTCTTCCGCACTGCCCAACAGCAACCGTAGCGCACTGGCTTCGGGTTGATTCGGATCCAATTCCAGGCTGCGCCGGATGTGATGGGCAGTCAAGTCGGGGCGGTCCCAATTCTCCAACGCGTAGACGGAAGCGATGTACTTGTGAACCAGTGCGTAGTTCGGATCCACCCTTAACGCGTGTCGGTAGAGACGAATAGCCTCATCGAATTCCCCGTTGTTGAAGTGATGGACCCCCAAGTTGGCAAGTGCGACCGGATTCGGATACCTCGGTTTCGTTTTCACGGCAAGCCGGAACTGATGAATGGACTCTTCCGTTTTCCCTTGCCGAGCATAAAGCTGTGCAAGGTTGATATGCGCCGCATCGAGTCCAGGTTCACTCTCGAGCGCTTTGATGTAGTTCTCTTCGGCCAGTTCGAGTTTTCCTTGGCGCCTATAGATGAGCCCCAGGTTGTTGAGGGCCCGACCGAGTTTGGGGGATATTGCCAGCGCTTGCTGACAAATACGAAGCGCTCGATCTTGGTCACCTTGTTGGCTGATCAGTGATGCCAATGTTGCGAGCGCACGTGGCTGGTTTGGATTGAATCTCAATGCAATCGCCAGTTCCTTCATCGCCGCATCGATTTTGCCTTCCGACTCCAAAATGCCGGCCAATCCATCGTGGGCCACTCCATTCAGCGCATCAATACGGATTGCGTTTCGGAACGCATCGCGCGCTTCGTCGAGGCGTCCCATGTTGAGGTGTAGAAATCCGATTTGGTTGTAACCATCGGCGCCGGAGCTTCCTGGATTCGTGTCGATGGCCTTTTGATATAGGGCCAGGGCGTC
>Ga0316198_10000447_pt1 | contig 21678 bp, 20 predicted proteins | sample OudBieAanoxic_MG_FD_204935 | JGI IMG/M metagenome (GOLD analysis project Ga0316198, IMG submission 204935) | Coastal sediment microbial communities from Oude Bieten Haven, Netherlands - site A anoxic | ecosystem: Environmental > Aquatic > Marine > Coastal > Sediment | place: Netherlands...
GGCGCAGGGCCCAGCCTGTGACCTCGGTGGTCACGTAAGGGTTGCCGTCGCGATCGCCGCCGATCCAGGATCCGAACTGGAAGAAGGGCGGCAAGTCGAAGTCTAAGTCCGGGTAGTTCTTCCGTAGCGCACCCTCGAGCAGCTCCATCATCTCCGGCGCCTTTTCGAACAAGGTCTCGTCGAAGAAATGGAGTCCACGGAGGACTTCGTGCTCGACCGTAGGCTTTTGAAGATGGAGCTCGCCCGTCATCCAGACGAGTTCGATCTGGTCGCGAATGTTGGCAAGAATTGCCTGCTGTTCGCGTTCGGTCCAACGCACGCCCTCAAGCTCCCGGAGCAAGAGATATATCTTCCGGTATTTCTCGAGAACGGTGACGCGTTTCGATTCGGTTGGATGCGCCGTGATGACTGGACGGATACGCATGGTCTGCAGGAGAGTTTCAATTTCCCCCGGGCCGATGCCAGCTTGGCACGCGCCGGTCAGGACGTGGTCGAACGTACCCAGAAGCGCATCGCGCCCGCGCGTGCGTTCGATGTAGCGACGCCGGCGCATCGTTGCGTTCTGGTCGGCGAGTGACAGGAGCTGAAACCAAATCCCTTGCGCCGACAGGACGCGAGCCATGAGCTCAGGCGAGAACTCCGAAATGGATTTCTGGGCACCGCCGGTCAGAACCGGCTCGATCTCCGGCTGGTGGCGCCGGACGACGTCAAGCAAGAGCTCGAAGAGGATGTTCGCGGCGCCGTCTGACGATGTGCCAGTTATTCGAGCTGCGGTGCCCGCATCGGCCACCAAATCGCCGTCTCTCACATCCTCATCCATGATACGCGCTCGCACTCCGATCTCATCGACGGGTCTTGTCGTTCGATGCTGAATGGCTCATGTGACACCCAGCACCCTCTGGCCCGATCGCCAGTTCCGGCAGCGATTGGTGTGTGGTGGAGCCGACCGGCCCTACCTGCAATCGTTTGGTTTCCGGCAAAAAGCGGGGCATTCCATAGGCCTTGTCTATGACCTCGGCATGTCCGGCGCTTTCCTGAGGCCTCAAGGCTTATACCCCAAGGCCTAGACCCCGAGAACCTTCGCAACGGTCGAACCGAACTCGCTCGGGTTTGGCGCCACGGTGAGCCCGTTGGCCTTCATGATCTCCGCCTTCTCGGCCGCGCTGTCGCCAGCCGCCGAAATGATGGCGCCGGCGTGGCCCATACGGCGCCCCTTCGGAGCGGTAAGGCCAGCGACGAAGCCGACCACCGGTTTTGACATGTTGTCCTTGATCCACCCAGACGCCTCGGCCTCCTGCGGACCACCGATCTCGCCGATCATCAGAACGGCTTCGGTCTCCGGATCCTGCTCGAACAGGGCCAGGTGATCGAGGAACGAAGAACCGTTGATCGGGTCGCCACCGATACCGACGGATGTCGAGATACCGATACCGTGTTCCTTCATCTGCGCGGCGGCCTCGTATCCGAGCGTACCGGAGCGCGAGATCACGCCCACCTTGCCCTGCAGATAGATGTGCCCGGGCATGATGCCGAGCATGGCCTTGCCGGGGCTGATGATGCCGGCGCAGTTAGGACCGACCATCATCGTGCGGCGATCGCGCGGATAGCGCATCAAGTAGCGCTTCACGCGCATCATGTCCTGAGCCGGGATGCCGTCGGTGATGGAGCAAACGAGGTGAATGCCCGCATCCGCACATTCCATGATGGCGTCGGCGCAGAAGGCCGGTGCAACGAAGGTGATGGAAGCCTCGGCGCCCGTCTCCTTGACCGCTTCCTTGACGGTATTGAAGAGCGGACGGTCGAGGTGGCGGCCGCCGCCCTTGCCCGGCGTCACCCCGCCGACAACGTTGGTGCCGTACTCGATCATCTCCTTCGCGTGGAAGGTCCCCTTGTCGCCCGTCATGCCCTGGACAATCACCGGGGTTTTTTCGTCAATCAAAATGCTCATTACGTGTTTCTCCGATGATCGTATTTACGCGGCCTGAAGCTTGCCCTGGGAGGCCTGAACCGCCTTTTCGGCAGCGTCGGCCAGGGTCTCGGCGGTGATCAGCTTGACCCCGCTCTCTTCAAGGATCTTGCGTCCCTCCTCTACATTGGTGCCGGCCAGTCGAACGACAAGCGGGACCTTGATATCGAGGTTTTTGCAAGCCTGGACCACGCCCTTGGCAACCCAGTCGCAGCGATTGATGCCGGCGAAGATGTTCACCAGGATCGCCTTCACGTTCGAGTCGGAGACAACGAGCTTCATGGCCGTCTCGATGCGGTCCGGCGAAGCGCCGCCACCTACGTCGAGGAAGTTGGCCGGCGAACCACCAGCATGCTTGATCATGTCCATGGTGGCCATGGCCAGACCCGCACCGTTCACGATGCAGCCAATGTTTCCGTCGAGACCGATATAGTTGAGATTGTGCTCGGCGGCCTGGGCCTCGCGCGGATCCTGCTGCGAGGGGTCGTACATGTCGGCCACGTTGTGACGGCGGAAAAGCGCGTTGTCGTCGAACGACATCTTGGCGTCGAGCGCCAGAACGCGATCGTCCTTGGATACGACCAGCGGGTTGATTTCAAGCATCTGGGCATCGCTGTCGCGGAACGCGCGATAAGCGTTCATGATCGTCGACACGCAGCTCTGGGCTTGCTTGATGCTGAGACCAAGCTGGAACGCGAGCTCGCGCGCCTGGAACGACTGCAGGCCTACCGCCGGCTCGACGATGACCTGAAGAATGGCCTCGGGGTTGGTCTTGGCGATCTCTTCGATCTCCATGCCGCCTTCCTGCGACGCGATCACCCGGATACGCTCTGCCTTACGGTCAAGAACGAAACCGAGATACAGCTCTCTCTCGAATGGCTCGGCCGCTTCGATATAGACGCGCTGAACGGGCTTGCCTTCAGGACCGGTCTGGTGCGTCACCAAACGCTTGCCGAGCAGTTCCTGGGCTGCCTCGCGGACCTCGTGATAGGTCTTGCAGATCTTGATACCACCGGCCTTGCCGCGCGCACCGGCGTGAATCTGAGCCTTGACCGCCCAGCTCCAGCCGCCAAGTTCGGTCGCCGCATAGACAGCCTGATCCGGGCTGAATGCCACCGCGCCTTTCGCCACCGGCACGCCGAAGCTGCCCAGAAGTTCTTTGGCTTGATACTCGTGAACGTCCACGTCGTTCCTCCCTTTCAAAAAGTCTCTCGCTGGGCATTCTTGAAAGAGAGCCCACGCCGAAGAGCGTCAGCTCACTTTACCCTTTACGATATCGTATGCCTTCTCGGTCGTTGCCTCGGCGCCTGCGAGAAGACCCTCCAGATCACTCAGCTTAGACTCCACAAAGCTGGTGTCGGAAATCATTTTTGCGTTGATGTAGACATTTAGTGCAGCACTTCGAAGTGCTGCGTAAGCAGACAAGACGCCAACGCCCGCGTCGGAGATGACATTGATATTGCCCTTCTCCGAAGCAATAAGTGACAAATCGATGACTTCCCGTGCCAGATGGCAGCAACGGATCGGAACTTCGGTCGCCATCTTGAGGGCATCCTGAATAGCCGCACTCCGAGCGGCCTTTTCGTCATCGGTGTCTTTCGGCATCCCGTAGGCGCCCATGACGATGTCGAAGGCCCGAACGTCGTCCTGAATCATCGCCGTCATCCGATGACGCAGATCCTCGGCCTTGGCCAGGACCTCCTTCATATCGTCCTCGACATCGGCATACTTCTTTTTGCCGATCGTCAAATTACAGACCATGCTGACTAGCGCCGCGCCCATGCCGCCAAGAATGGCCGCCGCGCTGCCGCCGCCCGGCGTTGCCGCACTGGAGGCGAGCAGATCGAGGAACGGCTCGATCGCGGTGTCCTTGATCTCTGTCATTAGGCCATCTCTTTCGCTAGGGCGTAGATTTCCTCAGCATCGTAAACGCCGTCGGAACTCTCGAACATCTTCGCGATGCACTCGCGGTGCAGCTTAAGCTTCAAGCCACCGATACCAAGCGCGCCATAGCCGAGCTTGCCGCCATGGTCCTTGCCCTTGTCCATTGCGTCGACACCTTCGATGCCCATCGGCGGCTGCGCGTTTACATCGGCCAGAAGCTCGATTTTGGGGTTGTTCTCCCAGCCGGACTTCGGCAGCAGCTGCACGCCGATCGCGCCGGCCGAGTAGACGATATTGGCATCCTTGACAGCCTCAACACGCTCCTCGTCGGTCGCACCCGCGGCGCCCGAAACCTTGATGCCAAAACGCTTCTCGATGACCTTGGCCGCCGCTTCGGCGCGCTCCTTCGTGCGCGAGGTGATGGTCACGTCGCAACCTTCCATGCCGAAAAAGCCCGCCGCACGCATACCCACTGGACCGGTGCCCGCAAGCACCACGGCTTTCTTGCCCTTGAGGTTTCGCCCCTTGGCGAGGAGCGCAACGCCCGCAGCTGCCGTCGTGTTAGAACCGTTGGAATCGAGCATCACGGAAACGCGGAACGGACCGAAGAAGTGCTTCTTCACGGACTCGAACAGCGCCTCGCCCTTGGCCATGTTGCCACCGCCGACAAAGATCGCGGTGTTCTGTTTGTCTTTACCGCCGCGCGTGTAGATGCAGCCATCGATCAGTGCACCGACGTTTTCCGGCGACACAGCAGCATAACCAGCCACATTGTCGGCACCGCCGTCGTAACCTACAACCGTATCGAAGGCGCTCGGTACAGGATCGGTGTCGAACAAGAACAGCAGTTTCTTCATTGCGGTTTCCTTTTACGCATTACTCGACGACGTTCTGTGGGTTGCCTGCCACGAACGCGTCGATGTTGTCGATGAGTTGGTCTGCCAGGATCTGCATGGCCTCACGGCTCGCCCACGCCACGTGGGGCGTGACGATGAAGTTCGGCAGCTTGAGATCGAGCAGGACATTGCCTTCCTTCGGCGGCTCCGTCGTCAGCACGTCGAAGCCGGCGCCAGCGATCGTCCCGGCCTTAAGGGCCTCGGCGAGTGCCGCCTCGTCCACGAGACCGCCGCGCGCGGTGTTGATGAGGATCGCCGTGGGCTTCATCATCTTTAGTTCCTTCGTGCCGATCATGTTCGCCGTTTCAGGCGTCAGCGGGCAGTGAAGCGTGATGACGTCGCTTTCCTTGAGGACGGTTTCCAGGTCGACGAGCCCGTCCTGCGGGAACACGTCATATGGCAGGATCTTCATGCCGAGACATTCGGCCCGCTTGGCCACGGCCTTGCCGATGGCACCGTAGCCGATGACGCCCATGGTGGACCCGGCGATGTCACGGATCGGGTGATCGAAGAAACAGAACTGATCCACCTCGGCCCAGCGACCGTTCCGCGTATCCTCGATATAGGCTAGAAGATTGCGCCGCAACGCGAACATCAGCGCGATCACATGCTCAGGCACGGTATTGAACGCATAGCCGCGAATATTGACGACCGTGATGCCGTTAGCCTTGCAATAGGCCTTGTCGACAACGTCCGTGCCCGTCGCGGCCACCGCAATCAGCTTCAGCTTGGGAAGCTGCTTGAGCACTTCTTCGCGCATCGGCACCTTATTGATGATGGCGATGGTGGCGTCTTTCAGACGCTCGACGATGTCCTCGGGAGTCCAAGTCGACTGGTGCTCCGTGTAGTTATGCGGAAATTTGGCCTTGCGGACATCGGCTCCGACCGACTCGCGATCGAGAAAGACGATCTCGTGTTCCACTGAACCCCCTAGCTATCGGCGAGCAGTTATCGCCCGCGCCGTATAGACCTTACCGGACCGGAAATGCTCTTTGCCGGATAGTGTTTCGTTCTGACCTGGCACTCACTCCTAAGCGTCTGGCCCCTTACTCCGCGGCCAGGCGCTGTTCGGCGGCGCCGTTGGCGTTACGGAAATACTCCTGCGCTGCGGCCACGCCCGAACCGGGCTCGACCGGAATACCGACATCGCGCATCGACATCTCGGCTCCGGAGATGGCGCCGAGCAACATCAATTCGTTTAGATCGCCAAGGTGGCCGATGCGGAACAGCTTGCCTGCCACTTCCGAGAGACCCGCACCCAAGGCAAGATTATAGCGGCGATAGGCCCTCTCTATGACATCAGCGCCGCTGAACCCGTCGGGCACCATAATTGCGCTGACCGTGTCGGAATGCCATTTCGGCGCCTTGGCGCAGAGCAACAGACCCCAAGCATCGACGGCTGCCCGCGTACCGCTGGCAAGAGTGCGATGCCGGGCAAAAACGTTCTCGAGCCCTTCCTCTGACATCATCGCCAACGATTCCCGCAAGCCGTACAGAAGCGGCAGCGCGGGCGTATACGGGAAGTAGCCGCCCGCATTGGCGTTGAACTGGTCGGCGAGGTTGAAATAGGCGCGCGTGCACGTGGCATCATCCATCTGCGCCAAAGCCTTCGGGCTTGCGCAGACGATCCCGAGACCGGCCGGTAGCATCATGCCCTTCTGGGAGCCGGTGATCGCAAGATCGACGCCCCACTCGTCGAACCGGAAATCGATGCTGCCGATGGAACTGACGCCGTCGACGTAAAGCAGCGCCGGGTGGCCGGCCGCGTCCATCGCACGGCGCACCGCAGCTATATCAGACGTGACACCAGTGGCGGTCTCGTTATGGACCACCAGAATCCCTTTAATTTCGTGATTTTTGTCCGCCCGCAGCTCCTCTTCGATCCGATCCGGATCGGCGCCAGTGCCCCACTCTTCCTCCTGGACGATCACGTCGAGCCCGTGGCGGCGGGCGAGGTCGATCCACAGATGGCTGAATTGCCCGAAGCGCGGCGCGAGTAGCTTGTCGCCCGGCGCACGCGTATTGGTCAGGGCGGACTCCCAGGCGCCGGTACCGCTGGACGGGAAGATGACGACTTGGCCTTCCTTGGTCTGGAAGACCTTCTTCATCTCCTCAAAAAGCGGAATCGTCAGCTTCGGGAAGTCCGGGGACCGATGATCCTCCATCGGAATATGCATGGCTCGGAGTATCCGGTCCGGCACATTGGTTGGGCCCGGCACAAATAGAAAGTTACGGCCCGGCCGCCTGGCTCCAGCCATTGGTTTCCTCTCCAAGGTAATTATTGTTCGCCCAGCGCCCAACACGGGGCCAGACCCTACGACTTTCGTATGGTCGTAGCGCCCGCTCGCGCCCCTGGCAACCCTTTTGCTTCCCCGGAGAAGGCCCGGCTAGAACAATCCTGTAATCCGCCCCTCGCCGTCCAATTCGATATTGTTGGCGGCAGGAACCCGCGGCAAACCAGGCATTGTCATGATGTCTCCGCAGATCACCACCACGAACTCCGCACCGGCGGAAAGCCGCACTTCGCGGACCGGAATGGTGTGACCAAGCGGCACACCCTTGGCATCCGGATTGGTGGTGAAGCTGTACTGGGTCTTGGCCACGCAGATCGGGAGTTTGCCGAACCCATTCTTCTCCAGCTCCGCGAACTTGTCGCGCACAGTCTTGGACCCGGTGATGTCCTCCGCCCCATAGATCTCCTGGGCAATGGTCCGGGTCTTGTCCCAGAGCGACATGTCATCCGGGTAGAGCGGTTTGAAGTCCGACGGCTTGTTGTCGATGGTCTTGACCACGCACTCGGCCAGCTCCTCGGCGCCCTCGCCGCCAAGCGCCCAGTGATCGGACATCACGCATTCGGCGCTGGCCGTCGAGCAGAGACGCTTGAGGAGCGCGATCTCGTCGTCTGTGTCAAGCGAGAACCGGTTGACGGCCACGACCACCGGCACATTGAATTTGCGCACATTCTCGATATGCTTCTCGAGATTGGCGAAGCCCTTCTCCAGCGCCTCCAGATTCTCTTTCTTGAGATTGTCCTTGGCGACGCCGCCATGCATCTTGAGCGCCCGGATGGTAGCGACGATCACCACGCAATCAGGCCTGAGGCCCGCCTTGCGGCATTTAATATCGAAGAACTTCTCCGCGCCGAGATCGGCGCCGAACCCCGCCTCCGTTATAACATAATCGCCGAGCTTCAAGGCGGCCTTGGTTGCTATCACCGAGTTACAGCCATGGGCGATATTTGCGAACGGACCGCCATGGATGAAGGCCGGGTTGTTCTCGAGTGTCTGCACCATGTTGGGCGCCAGCGCATCCTTCAGAAGCGCCGCCATGGCACCGGCCGCCGAGATCTGATCGGCGGTGACGGCAGTCTTGTCCCGTGTCTGCCCGATCTGAATCTGCCCCAACCGCCGCTGGAGGTCGGCCCGGTCCTTAGCCAGGCAAAAGATCGCCATAACCTCGGACGCCACCACGATATCGAAGCCCGCCTCGCGGGGGAAGCCGTTGGTCACCCCGCCCAAAGACGTGACGATCGAGCGCAACGCACGGTCGTTCATGTCAACGCCACGGCGCCAGGTGACACGGCGGGCATCGATATCGAGCTTGTTGCCCCAATAGATATGGTTGTCGATCATCGCCGCTAGCAGGTTGTTGGCGGCCCCGATGGCATGGAAATCGCCGGTGAAATGAAGGTTGATGTCCTCCATCGGCACGACTTGCGCAAAGCCGCCGCCGGCCGCGCCGCCCTTCATGCCGAAACACGGGCCAAGGCTCGGCTCGCGCAAACACATGATCGCCTTCTTGCCGATCCGGTTGAGCGCATCGCCAAGGCCGACCGTGGTCGTGGTCTTGCCCTCGCCGGCGGGTGTCGGCGTGATCGCGGTGACCAGGATCAGCTTGCCGTCCGGCTTGTCCTTAAGGCCGTCGATGTAGTCGAGAGAGACCTTCGCCTTGTAGTGCCCGTAGGGGATTAGGTCTTCGGCCTCGATCCCAAGCTTGTCCTTGGCCACATCCAGGATCGGCCGCATCGTGGCGGACTGGCTGATCTCGATATCGGATTTTGGCTTCTTGTGTTGTTCGCTAGAGCCCACGGCCATGATCGTCTACTCCCAGCCTAATCTGTCGTTTGGAACATGCGAATTATCGCGAAACGGATCGGCACCGTATTCATTCGCTTGCCTTCTTGCAATCGTCTGTGCAGTTTCATCGACCAATAACAAACAGGAGGGAGCGGAGCGGATCAGATGTCCCCAGATGAGTTGCTGAAGGCCATGTTCAAGGCTGGTGTGGACGCCGCATTGCCGTCGCTCTGCGTGCCGCCCCACCTGCCGCCTCGCCCCAAAGGGCGAACCGTCATTATCGGCGCGGGCAAAGCGTCCGGCGCCATGGCGAAGGCGCTGGAAGATGCTTGGGACGGCCCGCTCGATGGAATCGTCGTGACGCGCTACGGCTATCGGCTGCCAACGGAGCGTCTAGAAGTCGTCGAGGCCGCCCATCCTGTGCCGGACGCTGCCGGACGCGAAGCCGCGCAACGCATCTTTAAGGCCGTACAAGGCCTGACCGAGGACGATCTCGTTCTCGCGCTGATCTCGGGCGGCGGCTCTGCCTTGCTGGCGGCGCCCGCCGAGGGGATCTCGCTCGAAGATAAGCAGGTGGTTAACAAGGCGCTGCTGGCGAGCGGCGCGACCATCTCCGAAATGAACACGGTGCGGAAGCATCTGTCGGCCATCAAGGGTGGACGGCTGGCCCGCGCCGCCTATCCCGCGAAGGTCGTGGCGCTGATGATCTCGGACGTGCCCGGCGACGACGCCTCGATCATCGCCTCCGGTCCGACCGTGCCCGACCCGTCCACCAACGCGGACGCAATCGCTATCGTCGAGAAATACGGCATCGATTTGCCTCTGTCCGTGCGGCAGGTGCTCGAGACGATCGAGGAAACGCCCAAGGCGGGCGACAAATGCTTCGACAAGGTCGAGAACGTCATGATCGCCACGCCGCAGGCTTCGCTGGAAGCCGCGGCCGATGTCGCGCGCGCTGCGGGCGTGACTCCCGTCATTCTTGGCGACAGCATCGAGGGTGAGTCGCGCGACGTCGGGCTCGTCCATGTGGGCATTGCGCGTCAATGCGCCATGCGCGGTCAGCCGATGGAGCCGCCTTGCGTTCTCATCTCGGGCGGCGAGACCACGATCACGCTGAAGGGCAAGGGCAAGGGCGGTCCCAATACGGAGTTTCTGCTGGCGATGGCGATCGCGCTGGACGGCATGGAGAACATCTATGCGCTTGCCGGCGACACCGACGGCGTGGACGGCTCCGAAGACAATGCGGGCGCGCTGATCTACCCCAACACGCTCCAACGCGCAGAGGCCGCAGGTATCAACGCCAAAGCCATGCTCGCCAACAACGATCCGTACACATTCTTCAAGGGTATCGGCGATCTACTCGAGACCGGCCCGACCATGACGAATGTCAACGATCTGCGGCTGGTCTACATCGAAAAACGCTGACACAGGTCAGCTTCAAGACGCGCAACGGATGCAGCTAACGACGGTGGCGTCGACCGCCAGCCGCTTCTGGGCAATCTCCTCGCCGCAAGCGATGCAATAGCCGTACTCGCCCGCGTCGATGCGCTTAATGGCGGCCTCGACGCGGCGCGCCTCGTCGTGACGCCGCCGTTCGGAGGCCACGGCCATGGCCTGAACCTGCATCGCATCCATCCTTGAGACCCGGCCCACGGAGGTCTGGTCGAGCTCGACGGGACGGCGATTGTCGGCCGTAGTCTGGCTCGCGTCCCGGAGGCTTTGCAGCCGCTCCACCAGCTGCGCCCGCAGCGCGCCTAAGTCCGTCTGCGCCTCGCTCATGACGTCGCGCCCCGTTGGACCCTTGCGAGATAGACCGTCTGGGTGAAGGGCCGGTCCTGCAACGGATTGTGAAACGTCACGGGCTCGGCGCGCACGTCGGTGAAGACGCGAGACAAACGCGTCACGAAGGCCTCGTCCGGGGAAGCGTCTGACCACAAGCCGAATACGCCGCCGGGTCGGAGATGCCGGGTGAGCCGGCGCAATCCGTCGAGCTGATAGAACGAGCCGTTGCGGTCGTCCAGCAACGCGTCGGGCGAATGATCGATGTCAACTAGGATAGCGTCGAACAACCGCCCCGGTGCGTCCGGATCGAACCCTTCCTGCGAGGCTGCCTTGGCGAAAAAGTCGCCCTGGACCAGATGGCAGCGCGGGTCTTTTGCCAGTGCGGCTCCGAGCGGCAGCAATCCCGTCTCGTGCCACTCGATGACGGGCGCGAGCGCTTCAACGACAATCAGCGACGCGCCCGCCGCGCACTCTAAAACAGCATGCGCCGTATATCCGAGACCAAGACCGCCAACGACAATATCCGGCGTGACCGGATCGTCGAGCGCGGCAAGCCCCAGCCGCGCCAACGCGATTTCGGACGCGGTGAACAGGCTCGTCATCAAGGACTCGTCGCCAAGCCTGATCTCGAACACATCCACATCGAGCTTGAGGTCCCGGCGGCGGCGCAGGCTCACGGCACCGATCGGGGTCGGGCAATAGTCGAGCTCTTCGAATAGGGCGCTCATGGAGGGCGGAGGCCTAGATCAAGGGTTTGCGGAACGAGCCATAGAGTACGGGGATTGGACCTAAGGAGATAGAGGCGCCCGAGGCCTGCGGCCCGACGCCGTGCAGCAGTTTTTTGCCGGGAGATGTTCGGCACGCTTATCGAACCGCAATGATGCGCCTGTATGATGGTCCCGTCGTCCGATGTGTCCCGGTCCCGATCAAAAGCCTGTCATGGAAAACCGAGATGTCCTCGCCGATCTCGATCAGCGTTTCGTCGATATTTACTTGGCCACGCGCGCCAAAGTGGTCGAGCGACCGAAGGAGATCGCACTCGTCGTTATCTTGAATGACGATCTCATGTTCTGTCGCTAGCATTGCGCTATGGAGCGCTTCACGGGCCAGCAGCCGCCGCTCTACGACAAGATGAAGACGGTCGGGCACATGTCTCTTGGCGTCTATTGCCTCCTACAGGAGCAGACCGGGCGCCCGCTCGGGAAGCGCGCCCCGCGCCGCTGACGGACTATCGCGACGCCATCAAGGTAGCCGCGCCGGTGCTCGATACGACAGAGCAAGCCAAGGCAGGGATTCTGCCGGGGCCCTCCCCGAACCTTGATATGGCGACCGCGTTTCTCGATGCGGTCATTGCCGACGAGACCGTCTCAAATGAGACGCTCGCGGCTTTCGCCGCATTGGCGAATCCGCATATCGGACCGCTCCTGGCGGGCGTTGCTCATGCGCAGCTCGATGCCTGCGACGCCATCATGAGGCAAATTAGGCAAACCCAGCTAACTGAGGAGGAGTGGGCGAGCCCGCGCGTGCTCGTTCTCTTCCCCTAAATGGCGCGGCAAGGACAGATCTTCCTCCAATACTTCGCCGAACTGCTGGACACCCCGCCCCAGGGCACCCGGCGTGTCGTCTATTTCGACGGCGAGGATCTGGGCGAGGCCTTGGAACGGCTCGGCACGATGATGCTGGACGCCGAGGCCTCGCGCGCCATTTTCGACGGGCACAGCCGGCTTCATCGCGACGTACTGGCCGACGCCACCCCGGGTTACCTTAAGAAGCTGACTGGCACGGTTTAGGAGTCCGCGACCCTTGCACGCTTGATCGGGGCCGGTGACCGCGCAACCCTACGGCTATGATACGCGGCATACTTCTCGATCTGGCAGGCGTTGTTTACGAGGGGGACCATGTCCTGCCCAATGCGCTGGAGGCCGTGCGACAGCTTCATAGCACCGGTCTGCCGATCCGCTTCGTGACCAACACCACGACCAAGACCAAAAAGGCGTTACTCGCCCGGCTGACGGGACTGGGGCTTGAGATCACCAGTGACGAGCTCTTCACGCCCGGGCAGGCAGCACGGGCTTGGCTCAAACAGCACAATGCCTCACCGCTTCTGCTGGTCCATCCCAACCTGAAGGCGGAGTTCTCAAGTCTCCCTGATCGCAAGAAGCGCGCGGTCATCGTCGGCGATGCGGGCGAAGCCTTCACCTATTGGACCCTGAACCATGCATTCCGTGCACTGATCGATGGCGCCGCGTTTCTCGCGCTCGCAAAGAACCGCACCTTCATGGACGACGACGGAAAGTTGAGCCTCGATGCGGGCGCCTTCGTTTCAGCATTGGAATACTCAAGCGGGAAGCAGGCTATTGTCCTCGGCAAACCCTCGCCCGATTTCTTCCATGCCGCGCTCGCCAGTATGGGGTGCGCACCGGAGGAAGCCGTGATGGTGGGGGACGATGCGGAGTGCGATGTCGCAGGCGCTCTTCTGGCCGGTCTTTCGCGGGCCGTTCTGGTGCGCACAGGAAAGTACCGCGATGGCGACGAGCGGCGGGTCGAAGCGCCGCCGACGGCAGTCGTCAAGGACCTCCCGGCCGCCGCCGCATGGATCCTCGGCCACCGCGATGGCTAGCGTTACACAGCTGGGGCCATAGTCAGCCGCGGATCCTGCTGCCACGCAGACAAAATCTGAGCCCCCGTATATTTTGAGACTTCTAATTCAAGGGAAGTGTTCTCTGTCTTCCGGCTAGGACTTCACCAGCCCGATCATTGGGATGGCCCGCTTTCCGGCTGAAAACGGCCTGAATCATTGACCCTCCGGGTTGCGAAACCGTCTCGGCGCGTTAGTGTGGCGCCGAGCGCTGCGGTGCATCGAGTCGGGAACGCCGCGGGGAGCGTCCGTCACGGAAGAGTCGAATTTGCATGTGAAATAGGGCGGATGGCGCGTAGTGGGCATCGGAAATTGCAGTGCGGTGCCCGCAAGATAGACCGGACGTCACGCGATAGACGTGAGCGCCACAAGGATCGAAGGGGAACGATGTTTATGCTGAGGCGTGCCTTTCTTGGCCTTTTCGCCGCATTCGCCCTTTTGGCACCGACGGCCGCCAATGCCAGCCCCGCTCTCGTCTTCGAACCCTATAACGGCACCGTCTTCTACGCCGAGGATCCAGATACACTCTGGTTCCCCGCCTCGCTCACAAAAATGATGACCGCCTATGTCGCCTTTCACGCACTCCGAAATGGCGAGGTCAAACCCGACACCCCAGCGATCGTCACTAAGAATGCGCTCGCCGAGCCGCCCACCAAGCTCGGACTGCCCGTCGGCACGTCGATCCCGCTTGAAACGGCGATCCGAGTGATCATCGTCAAGTCCGCCAATGACGTGGCGGTCATGGTCGCCGAAACCGTCGGCGGCTCTGAAGAAGCCTTCATCGATCGCATGAACGAGGCGGCGAAGCGGCTCGGCATGACGAGCACCCAATTCGCGAACCCGCACGGTCTTCCCAACGAGCAGCAATATACGACCGCGCGCGATCTGGCGCGCCTTGCCCGCGCGCTCATCATCGAGTTCCCCGAATATGCCGACATCTTCAAGATGAAGTCGGTCGCCGTCGGCAAGCGGCAGCTTCGGACCCACAACGGCCTCCTCCGCACCTTCAACGGCGCCGACGGCATGAAGACCGGATTCATTTGCGATTCAGGTTTCAACATCGTCGTCAGCGCCACCCGGGACGGACGCAAGCTCGTGGCCGTCGTGCTTGGAGAGCCCTCGACCCGCGTACGCAACGCGCGCGCCGCCCAGCTGCTTGAGAACGGCTTCAAACGCTATTTCTGGAAGTCGCTCTTTGGCACGAGCCTGAACGGTCTTGCGCAGCCGGCAGACCGGGCGGACAAACCTGCGCATTTGCGCGCCGTCATTTGCGGCCCGCGACCGAAGAGAAAGAAGACGCGCCGCTCCGACGTAACGCCCGATCTCTTCCGTCTTGAGACCCCGGTCACCGAACTTGCCGATCTTCCCGCGCTTTCGCCAGCGATAAACTGACCCCGGCGCACCGTGACACACCGCCTCCTTCGCCGCGCCACGCTGGTTCTCGCGGCGGCCGCCATGACCTCGACCGTCGCAGCTCACGCGGAGGACTCGCCCGAAGAGATGGCGGAGACGGTCGCCGAAGCTGCGGATCGCTGCCGGAAAATGGGTGGCACCCCGGAAACCGCCAAGATTCTGCGAAGCGACGATTTGAACCGCGACGGCCGCCCCGATTGGATTGCCGATTACAGCAAGCTCGTATGCAAGAATGGGGGCAACCCAGCCTGCAATCCGAATGGATGCCTGATGCAGCTCTACTATTGGAGCGGCGACGACTGGGATAAGGTCTTCGAGGACTTCGTTAAAGGCTACAAATTTTCAACCAGCGGCCCGTCGCGCTTGATGCATGTCACGACCTACGGCGCGCCCTGCAACAGGCCTGCGAACGAAACCTGCAACTACACCTATCGGCTGGACAAAGAAGCCCTCACGCCCATGCGCTAGACCGCACCTCGAGTGTAGAGGCCGGACGCAAGGCCATCACTTCGGGCTGCGCTCGGAGGCGCCGATCGCCGCTTGAATGAGCGCCTTGGCTTCCGGCGCGGCCCAGTTGGCGGGGCCCACGAGGCGGCCCATCTCCTTGCCCTCTGGATCAAGCAGCAGGGTGGTCGGCACGCCGACGGCTTTGAGCTTGGCAAACAGCTTTCCGGTTGGGTCGTAATAGGGCTTGAGGTCGCTCGCACCCGTCTCAGCCAGGAACTTTTTCGCCTTCTCGGCCCCGCTCTTGTCGATATTGATCGCCACCACCTCGAAGGTGTCGCCGCCAAGCTCGGATTGCAGCGCGTTCAGCTGTGGCATCTCCTCCCGGCAGGGGACGCACCACGTCGCCCAGATATTCAGGAGCACCACCTTGCCTTTCAGATCGGCGGATGTCTGCTTGCGGCCGCCGGGCCCTTCGAAGGCGAAATCGGGCAGATCGAGCGGCACGGACCGCACCACGAACGCAGTCATCGCGCCCGAATTGAGTCCTTTAAGCGAACCTGCGCCCTTGCTCCCAGCCCCACCGGGGGTAGGCTCTGCAGCGGAGCCTGCGCCGTCAGGCGCGTCCCAACGATTGTCAGACGGGGTGGAAAGCCAATATACCGTGCCAAACCCAGCAAGAAGTGCGACCGCGATCACGATCGCATATGTGGCCGGGGTCGTCGTGGACTTGCGTTTCTTGGAATCGCTCACGTCGCTCTCATTAAACTCGAGCTCTTGGGAGCTCTCCTAAGCTTCAGACCGGACCATTATGACCAACACAATGTGGGGCGGCCGCTTCGCCTCTAGCCCCTCCGACATTATGGAGGACATTAATGCCTCCATCGATTTCGACAAGCGGCTCTGGCGGCATGATATCGAAGCCTCGAAAGCGCATGTCGCCATGCTTGAGGCTACAGGTATCCTTGCGCCTGAAGAGACCGCCAAGATTGCCGAGGGTCTCGACGAAATCCTGGCCGAGATCGAGGCTGGAGACTTCAAATTCTCGCGAGCGTTGGAAGACATACATCTCAATATCGAAAACCGTCTGAAGGAGATTATCGGCCCGGTGGCCGGCAAGCTCCACACGGCCCGGTCCCGCAACGACCAGGTGGCCACAGACTTCAAGCTCTACGTGCGCGATGAGATCGGCCTTATCGAGGCGGGCCTCGCGCAGCTTCAGCTTGCGCTTTCGACGCGCGCCTTCGAAGAGGCGGCGACGGTCATGCCGGGCTTCACCCATCTGCAGACCGCCCAACCTGTCACCTTCGGCCATCATTGCCTGGCCTATGTGGAGATGTTTGCCCGGGACCGGGGACGGTTCGCAGATGCCGCCAAGCGTCTCAACGAATGCCCGCTGGGCTCGGCGGCGCTGGCCGGCACCAGCTTCCCCATCGACCGGCATCACACGGCCAGGGCGCTCCACTTCGATCGACCGACCGCGAACTCCCTCGATTCGGTCTCGGATAGGGACTTTGCGCTCGAAACGCTGGCGGCGGCCTCAATCACTGCGATCCATCTGTCGCGGCTGGCGGAGGAGATCGTGCTGTGGACGTCGCCTCAGTTCGGCTTTGCCCGGCTGTCGGATTCTTTCTCGACCGGGTCCTCGATCATGCCGCAAAAGCGGAACCCCGACGCGGCCGAGCTTGTGCGCGCCAAGACAGGCCGCATCGCGGGCGCGTTCCAGGCCTTGCTGATGGTCATGAAGGGGCTGCCGCTGGCCTATGCCAAGGACATGCAAGAAGACAAGGAGCCCGTCTTCGATGCTCTCGACGCCCTGAAACTGGGGATTTCGGCCCTTGCCGGCATGATTTCGGATCTCCTTATTGACGCCAAGGCCATGAAGAAAGCGGCGGGTAGCGAGTACTCGACCGCGACGGATCTTGCCGATTGGCTGGTGCAGACCCTCGACATTCCCTTTCGGGAAGCGCACCATGTCACCGGGAGCATTGTCGCGCTTGCGGAGAAAAAAGGGAAAGACCTCAATAGGTTGCAGCTTTCTGACCTGCAGAGCGCCGAGCCTCGGATCACCGAGGAAGTGCTTGACGTTTTGGACCCGGCCCGGTCAGCGAAAAGCCGCAGAAGCCTCGGCGGCACCGCCCCGTCAAACGTCCGGCGCGAGGCCAAACGCTGGATAAAGCGTTTGGAGAAGGACGGCGTCTCGCGATAAAACAATGTAAGGAAAGGCGCGTAAGAAGCCTTTCGACGACGGGACATCGCAAGACAGGGTCAGACCCTAAAGGGATTGTATCGATGGGAAGCGCGGCGCGCATTCTCTTATCATTGGCGCTTGTTCTTGCCGTTGGCCTTTCGGCCTGCGGGCGTCGCGGCTCGCTCGACCGGCCGGAGGCCAGTTATCCGGAGGTGGCGGCTGACCCATCCACCAAGCAGTCGAAATCCCCGGATCGCCGCATCCCGATCCTCGACGATATCATTCACTAACGTCACCCCATGCACCATTTCGCCTACCGGCGTGGCGTGTCTGAGGCCAACGTACTCCATGCCGAGGACATTGACCTTGGCGCGCTAGCCGCAGATGTCGGGACGCCCTTCTATTGCTATTCCACCGCAACGTTCGAGCGGCATATCGGCGTCTTCGCTGAGGCCTTCGCCGCGCGCCCGGATACGCTCGTCTGCTATGCCATCAAGGCCAACTCCAATCTGGGCGTGCTGGCGACCCTGGCCAAGCACGGCGCCGGCATGGACGTCGTCTCCGAAGGCGAGCTCCGCCGCGCGCTAGCCGTTGGCGTGCCCGGCGAGCGCGTGGTCTTTTCCGGCGTCGGCAAGGCCAAGGCCGAGATGGCCTTCGCGCTGGATGCCGGCATTTTCGCATTCAACGTCGAGTCCGAACCCGAATTGCACGCGCTGAGCCAAGTCGCCGCCGCGAAGGGCATGACGGCCCGCATCGCCTTCCGCGTGAACCCCGATGTGGACGCTGGCACACATCACAAGATTTCGACCGGCAAGGCGGAGAACAAGTTCGGCATTCCCTTCGAGGCCGCACCCTCGCTCTACCGGCAGGCCACGCAGCTTCCGGGCATCCAGCCAGCCGGCATCCATATGCATATCGGCAGCCAGATTACGGACCTGGCGCCGTTTGCCAACGCCTTCGCGCTTCTCAAGGAGTTGGTGGCGACTTTGCGCGCTGAAGGCCTCGGCATTGAGTTCCTCAATCTCGGCGGGGGGCTCGGCATCCCGTACCGGCACGACGAACCGGCGCCGCCGCTGCCGACCGACTATGCCCGGCTCGTAAACGAGGCCATGGGCGATCTGGACGTGCGGCTTCTGTTCGAGCCCGGACGTATGATCGCCGGCAACGCCGGAATCCTCGTGTCGCGGGTGCTGTACGTAAAGACCGGGCCGGAAAAGACCTTCACCATCGTGGATGCAGCCATGAACGATTTGATCCGACCGACGCTCTACGAGGCCTATCACCGGATTCTTCCCGTCGTCGAACCCAGCCCAGACTCCGAACCGCGTATTACCGACGTGGTGGGACCCGTGTGCGAGACCGGTGATTACCTCGCTCTCGCGCGGCCCCTGCCGGCGCTCTACCCGGGCGACCTCATCGCCGTCATGACGGCGGGCGCGTACGGCGCGGTTCAGGCCTCGCAATACAACAGCCGTCTGCTGGTGCCCGAAGTACTGGTTTCGGGCGCGGACTATTGCGTGACGCGTCCACGGAGCACCTACGAAGACCTGCTCGGCGCCGAACGCCTCCCCGATTGGCTCTGAGGTCCTTCACCGGCATTGCCGCGATTTCGCCCGTTTGCCCGCAGAATGTTACAGGGATGTAACCTGGGCTCCGCGCCCGTCTATGTTAGATGTCCGAGATCATGGCGAGACCGTCCCGCTCGAGAGATGCTGCAAAACCCGCCCCCACACCGGATACGCTGAAGCGCCGCTTCGAGCGCCGGGTCGGGCTGAGCTGGCTTGCGCTCATGGCCGAACGCGCGTTCGAAGCGCTGCTTTGGCCCTTCGTAGTGCTCTGCGCCTTCCTGGTCTTCACACTGCTGGGCGGCTGGAGCCTGCTTCCTGCACTCGCCCATCGCATCCTGCTCGGCGTCTTTCTCATCGCGTTCCTGATCGCGCTGGTGCCGCTCTGGCGCATCGCCGTTCCGACGCGCAACGAAGCACTGCGGCGACTTGAGCGTGATTCGGGTATCGAGCACCGGCCCGCCTCGTCTTACGAGGACACGCTTGAGGCCACGCCCGGCACCGCGCCCGCTCAGCTTTGGGCCCTGCACCGGAAACGCCTCGCCCGGCTGGTCGCCCGGCTCAAGCCCTCATGGCCCAAGCCGCGCGCCGACCGCGACGATCCCTACGCAATCCGCGCCGCCCTGGTCCTCGCGCTGGTTGCCGCGTTTTTCGCCGCCGGTAGCGATGCGGGCTCGCGTCTCAAATCCGCGTTCTTGCCGGCCGCGTCCGCTTCGACGCAGCTGGTGCGGCTTGATGCGTGGATCACGCCGCCTGTCTATACGGGCATGGCGCCTGTCGTCTTGGCCGACGGAACCGAAAAGGTCGGCCGAGGGTCGGAGACCTTTCGGGCCCTGTCCGTACCTGTCCGAAGTCAGCTGATCGTCCGCGTCCATGCGCCCGACGGCGAGCGCGTGACCCTGACGCTCGCCGACGAGAGCGGGAAGACCAGAACGATCGAACCCAAGGACGGCGCCGCGACGGGCCTTATGGAATTCAATGCCGGGCTTATGAAACCGGCCACCGCGGATTTGCGCGTCGGCAGATCGACGGTCACCCAGTGGCAGCTCTCGATGATCGAGGACGCAGCGCCCCGGATCAGCCTCCGCAACGCGCCTACGGCCATGCCGCGCGGGGCCTTGCGCGTGGAATACAGTGCCCTTGACGATTATGGCGTCGCCAGCGCCGAGGCCCGGTTCACACTGGCCGACGGTCAGATGCCCGAAGCGTCGAACGGTATTGCCGTCGAAGAAGAGGCAGACCTCGCTGAGGTCGAGTCCCTGTTCGGGCCGCCCACCATCACGCTGCAGCTTCCGCGCGCCAACGCCAAAAAGGTCGAAGGCCGGGCGACCCAAGATCTGACTGCCCATCCTTGGGCGGGCCTCAATGTCGTCATGACGCTTGCCGCACGCGACCAGGCCGACCAGGTCGGCACCAGCGAGCCCTATCCGCTTACGATGCCGGCCCGCCGTTTCACCAAGCCTCTGGCAAAGGCCGTAGTCGAGCAGCGCCAGACCTTGGTGCTCGATCCCAATCAACTGCCCCGCGTTGCCCGCGCGTTGGACGCACTGACCATTGGCGACGAAAAGGCGATCAAGGATCGGGTGGTTTATCTGTCGCTACGCAACGCCTATTGGCGTCTCAAAAACGACCGCTCGCGCGACTCGGTTAAAACCGTCGTGGAGCAGCTTTGGTCCACCGCTTTGCGGATTGAGGAAGGCGACTTGCCCAAGGCAGAGCGGGACCTGAGGACCGCGCAAGACGCGCTGATGAAGGCGCTGCGGGAGAACGCGCCGGCCGAGGAAATCAAGCAACGCATCGAAGAGCTGCGCGCGGCGCTGTCCCGCTACATGCAGGCCCTCGCGGCGCAGCAGAAAGACCAGGGCGAGATGGCCGGCCAGAGCCCGCAAGAGCGCGACGACATGGTCTCCGAGCAGGATCTCGACAAGATGCTCGAGAGCATCAAGGACCTTGCCGAGTCCGGGTCTAAGGACATGGCCGAGAAGATGCTGTCGGAGCTGAACGACATTCTCGACCGGTTGCAGGCCGACAATCTTCCGCGCAACGAACAGCAGCAGAAGGCGCAGGAAATGATGCGGGACCTCGACGAGGTCGCGTCCGATCAACAGGAGCTGCTGGACGACACCTTCTCCGAGAAGCGCAAGCAGCGTCAAGGCCAAGGCCAGAGCCGCAGCCAGAGCCAGGAATTCGATGTCAGCCCGCCCGGATCCCCCATGGGATTCGGCAACGCCATGTCGCCCCTCACGGATCAGATGCCCCAAGGCGGGCAGTCTGGCGCACGCGCGCAAGGCCAATCCGGACGGCAAGGCGATGCGCCCGGCGGTGGAGAACAGCAGCTTGGTCAACAACAGCAGCAAGGGTCGCAAGGCAGCCTGCAGGAACGCCAACAGGCGTTGCGCGAGAAGCTGCAACAGCTGATGGAACGCATGCGCCAGGCAGGCGGCGAACCGCCCGATCAATTCGAGGGCGCGCAGGAGGCCATGGGTGAGGCCGAGCAGGCCATTGGCGAGAAGAACTACGACCGCGCAGCGCAGAACCAGAGTCTGGCGCTCGACAGGATGCGCGAGGGCACCGAGTCCATGGCGCAGCAGATGATGGCGGAAGGCGAGATGGAGGGCGGTCAGGGGCCCGGCTCGAACGGCCGCGACCCGCTGGGACGGCCGGACCGCTCCAACCGTCCGGACCTTGGTCTGTCCGTTCAGGTTCCAGACGAGATCGACATCCAAAAGGCGCGGCAGGTCTTGGACGAGCTGCGCCGGCGCATCGGCGACCCCTCGCGGTCTACCCTCGAGCTCGATTACCTGGAGCGGCTCATTCGCTCCT
>Ga0316198_10000448_pt1 | contig 21673 bp, 21 predicted proteins | sample OudBieAanoxic_MG_FD_204935 | JGI IMG/M metagenome (GOLD analysis project Ga0316198, IMG submission 204935) | Coastal sediment microbial communities from Oude Bieten Haven, Netherlands - site A anoxic | ecosystem: Environmental > Aquatic > Marine > Coastal > Sediment | place: Netherlands...
TTAGTAACTCTTATGGCAGAAACAAAAACCTCATCCAAAACAATTTTCTTAAGGGCAGTAGTGTCAGATTCTTGTTGTTGAGTATAGGATTTTGCACCAATACAAATCATGAAAAAAATTAGTATAATAGCCTTCATTCTCGGTTCACGACGAATAACAGGGGTTCTATTCTAATTTTTACGGTTTTTTCTTTTTCTGAAGAGACAGAAAAAAATCCAAATGGCGATTTTCGCCTCCCTTAGCAGCATTACCTGCTCAGGTTCCTTGGGTATAATCTCAGCTTGTCCTGAAAATATTCTAAAAATCGTGTTTATTGTAAACAGATTTGAAGAATACTTTTTTCAAGAGGTCGCACCCCTTTTTGAGATAATACAAAATTACAATTGTAGTACCATTTTTCATAATAAAAAGACAATAATTAAAATTGGATATATTTTGAAATTTTTTCTTTCAAACGGACAAGTTTCTCTAAACTAAGTTACCTGATGTGTAGGCTTTAAGAGGTCATTTACCATTTTTACAGGATTAAAAGTATTTAAGGGGACTTCAACAAAAATTGTATTCCAAAAGGCCATTGCCCCGTTCCAAAGCCCGGGTAATTCAAGGGCTTTCAGCGCTTTCCCATCTTCTGTTTTTTGTGTGATAAAGCCCTGTTTAGTATCAACATAGTTCAATAGGTTATATTTCTCACCTCTAAAATTTCTGACTCCACATACAAGGTCGACCGGGTTAAAATGCGTTGAATTCTTTAAAATAGTCATTTGGCTTTCATCAGATGTATCCACCTGTGCAGATTCTACGATTTGTAGTGAAATATGATCATTAGCATCTCTGGTCCAAAAAGGACCTCCCCCAGGCTCACCTTCATTTTTAACCATCCCACAAATACGGATAGGCCTGTTGATCTTATCTTTTAATATTTCCAATTGCTCTGCGATACTAAAACTTGAAAAACTTTCTAAAAATCTAACATTAAGATCATTTTCCAAAAATGTTTTGATTTCGTGTAACTGTTCACCATTAATGTCATTTCTTTCCAGCTGATCCGCATAGGCAAATGCATGTTGTTGTACTTCCAGAAGCAAACCGGCAAGAACTTTCTTGCTATTTGCAAGTTCAGCTTCATATTTAGGTACTACTACATTATCAATGTTTTTTATAAAGATAATATCAGCATTTTGTTCGTTTAAGTTCTCAATAAGTGCGCCATGACCACCAGGTCTAAATAATAATGAACCGTCATCCTTCACAAATGGTTCATTTTCCAGAGTTACGGCCAAAGTATCCGTAGAAGGTTTTTGATTTGAATATGTAACTTCAAATTCCGTTTCTGTAGCTTTTGACACCCTGGGGCCAACGGCTTCAAATTCTTGAGTAAATAGAGATTGATGTTGTACTGAAATAGTAAAATGTAATTTTGCATTATTGTTTATGACAGCATAGCTGAAAGCTTCTTTTAAATGCTCTTCAAAAGGAGTAGAAGTAAATTTCCCATAATTATGAAAGGGTAAGAGTCCTTTCGGGTAAAAACCATAATTAAGGTTTTCTTTCAGTAACATTTCACACACAAAACGATATTTGATGTCATTTGCAGAACTGGATTTGTTTTCTATTCGTTTTTGAACAATCTCGTAAAAAGGGAATTTCTTAATTTGTTTGAAAAAGGTCTTTAAATCGGTATCATTTAATCTGTCTACATAGGCATCTACGTCTTCGCCCTCAGGATCATAATTCTCTAAAAAGTTAAAGAGGGATTTAAACATTCTCGAAGCGGCACCAGACGCCGGAACAAATTTGAGTAAACTTAAAAGTTGTTTTAGTTCTTCAAATTTACCGACAAACTTTTTTTCCTGAGCTTTACTTAATTTCAAAATCCCATCTGAAACTATTGCCGCCTTTTCTAACCTTACAAATGGTATCCCCTCTTTAAAGGTCTCGATCTGATCCAGAACTTTTTCTTTTGAGATTCCTTTTTCCTGTAGTTGTTTTAAATCCATTGGTGAAAACTCAATCATTTGTCCAGTAGTTTATCGATAGATTTAATAGCCAGTGCAAGCCTTTTACCATTATCCCCATTTAAAATAACATAATTCTTATCATACTTTTCCAATGTTTCCTTGAAATAGAGAAACATTCGTTCGCGTTCATTAGGTTTATCCCGAAGATCGTCTTTTTCCCAGGGAATATCTATGGAAGTTAGCAAATAAAGATCGTATGTATTTTGCAAAGCGTATTTTTCCAAAACAGGATCACAATAACCAAGGTAATATGCTTCAGAATATACTTTAGTTTCCAAAAGATCTGTATCACAAATAAGAAGCTTATTTGCTTTTTCCGCCAAGGAATTTTCCAATCTAATTTGGCCTTCAGCAATGGGTATCAAATCATGAGATTCACAAGTTTTTTGTTTTTTATTCCACTTTTCTTGCAAATATTCACGAGCGTATTCCGGCACCCATTCTGTTTGATAGTGATTTGCAAGTTCCTGAGCCAAGGTAGTCTTACCTGTTGATTCAGGTCCAAACAATACTACTTTAACAAGGTTAGCGGGCTTTTGTTTAAGTTTTTCTTCCATGCCATATAGCCATAAAAGGCGATTATGGTAAATAATAAATATTGAAGGGATGTAAAAATAAGTCCTTTATACAAATATAAAGGAACTGTAATTACATCACCAATAATCCAATAGATCCAATTTTCGATCTTTTTTTTGGCCATAAGCCACATCCCAACAAAGAAAATGGCAGTTGTAAGGGTATCCACATAGGCTGTCCAACTATTAAATTTATCAAATAAAGTATATACCAGTAAAACAAAAACAACTGCACCAATAAACAGAAATATGGACCAGTTTTTTTCTTTCCGGTTCATTTTTGTTATCGGGATAAAATGGTCGGCGTCTACTTTTCTTGTCCATAAGTACCAGCCTATAATACTCATGGAAAAATAATACGCGTTTATAAGCATGTCGCCCAATAGCCCATATACCCACAGGATATATACAAAGATACCAGTGTTGATTATTCCGGTAGGAAATACAAGGATATTTTCTCTTTTTGCATACCATACACTTAAAAACCCGAAAACAACACCAATCATTTCGAGGATGATTAAAAACGCAGGGGTATCCTGGTATTGAGCAAAAATCCAATCAAAAATCTGGCTCATAATTGCTTCGGTCTGTTTTTACAATTTTGATATACATTAAACCATTTTCCATCAATTCCAAAGCAAGTTTAATTTCTCTATTGAGCAGTTTCATTATATCTTCATAATCTCCATAAATCTGAGTACTTAAAGGATTTTCCAAAATGGTAAACCCAGAGGCCCGTATTTTTTTTATAAAATCGATAATTAGCTCTTCGTAATTATCCTGTAAAGGGGTTAAGGTCAGCTCAACAGATATATTCATAATTTGATAAATTTAATAGTTGGACAATCTTTATATTACCCTTCCTTTTTAATAGCATATACGCAGGTAAATTCTTCAAATTCCAGAAAAGAAATATCATATTCGGATGTGCACCCTTCATATCTGATAAGACCCGTGGTAGTATTTTGGGTGTTAATAAAATCTTCAATATAAATATGACTTATAAAACTCAACCCATGGGTGGCATATATCTTATATAGGGACTCTTTGGCTCCCCAAATAATTGTAAGCTTTTTAACTATTTCTTTTGCGTTTGAAATATCTGCATAGTCCTCCATAGGTGTAAACTTATGACCAATAACGGCTATCTTATCTCGTTGTTTTTCAATATCAATACCAACTTCATCTTTCTGACTTATAATTATTCCAGTAAATTGATATGAATGTGTTATGGAGATATGATTTCCATCTTTTAGATGTGGCTTTCCGGCCTGGTCATAAAAAAGATCACTATCTACATAACCCGCTAACCCCATTAAGTGGCGTATGCTTAAAAACCCTCTCCTATGCAATTCAGACTTCATACCGTTCACTCTAAGCTGGCAATTATTAGTGAGCTCAATATTTAAGGAAAGTTCTTTCTCAGACTCTGTAATCTTCCAAATGTATACCTTGGTATATGGGTTTACTGTTATTTTTTTGTAAAGAGGCATACAATATTTTAAGTTATCATTACCTTTGCCTTTTGAAAATGTAAAAGGACATTTCCAGGACGAATGTAAAAAATAAAAAAGATATGCGAACCAATACAATACCATACGTTCCATTTAAAGTCAAGGATATTACCCTGGCAGAATGGGGAAGAAAAGAAATAGAACTGGCTGAAGCCGAGATGCCGGGACTTATGGCCTTGCGTGAAGAGTACAAAAAAGAACAACCTCTTAAGGGTGCCCGCATTGCTGGTTGTCTTCATATGACCATACAAACAGCAGTACTTATAGAAACCCTTACTGCTCTTGGTGCAGAAGTTACATGGAGTTCATGTAATATTTTCTCCACTCAGGATCATGCTGCTGCAGCCATAGCAGCCAGCGGTGTCCCTGTTTATGCATGGAAAGGTATGAATGAAGAGGAATTTGACTGGTGTATAGAACAGACACTGTTTTTTGGTGAAGAACGTAAGCCGCTTAATATGATTCTGGATGATGGGGGCGATCTTACCAATATGGTATTGGATCAATTTCCGGAACTCACATCAGAAATTAAAGGTCTTTCGGAAGAAACAACTACCGGGGTCCACCGCCTATATGAGCGTTTTAAAAATGGGGTATTGCCTATGCCGGCAATAAATGTGAATGATTCTGTTACCAAATCCAAATTTGACAACAAATATGGCTGCAAGGAAAGTGCGGTAGATGCAATTCGAAGGGCCACAGATACCATGCTAGCCGGAAAACGAGTTGTTGTTGCAGGTTATGGAGATGTTGGAAAAGGCACAGCAGCTTCATTCAGAGGGGCAGGGGCCATTGTAACCGTTACAGAAATAGACCCCATCTGCGCTCTGCAGGCCTGTATGGACGGGTATGAGTTGAAAAAACTAGAAACAGTAGTTAGTAACGCCGACATTGTAATAACGGCTACAGGAAACAAGGATATCCTTAAAGAAGAGCATTTCAGGGCTATGCGTGATAAAGCTATAGTGTGCAATATTGGCCATTTTGATAACGAAATAGACATGGCCTGGTTAAATGATAATTATGGCAATACCAAAGATGTGATTAAACCACAAGTAGATAAATATACTATTGATGGAAAAGACATTATAGTGCTTGCCGAAGGCCGTTTAGTTAATTTAGGATGTGCTACGGGTCATCCAAGTTTTGTTATGAGTAATTCATTCACGAACCAAACACTTGCACAAATAGAACTTTGGAAACATAGTGATAAATATGAAAATAAGGTTTATATGCTTCCTAAGCATTTGGATGAAAAAGTTGCCAAACTGCATTTAGAACGTTTAGGTGCCGAACTTACAGAATTGCGAGAAGAACAGGCATCTTATATTGGGGTTGAAGTTAAAGGCCCTTATAAACCGGATTATTACAGGTACTAGAGAATAAAGCTTAATTTAGATATAGAAAAAACCCATTATGAAAACATAATGGGTTTTTATTTTGAGTTATTCAATTGAGTATTATGCCTCAAAAGGCTCTATAGAAACATAAGATTTTCCACCTGCTTTTTTTTGAAACTTTACAAGTCCGTCTACTTTTGCATGCAAGGTATGATCTTTTCCGATGTAAACATTATTACCAGGATTGTGTTTTGTACCACGTTGTCTTACAATAATATTTCCTGCAATAGCAGCTTGTCCTCCAAAAATCTTAACCCCTAAGCGTTTCGATTCTGATTCTCTACCGTTTTTAGAACTACCTACACCTTTTTTATGTGCCATGATATTATTTTTTATACCAGGTCTGGGCCGGTATTAGTTATTAACTTATTTATTTAATGCCTCAATAAGATCGGCCTTTTTCATAGAAGAAATCCCTGAGATTCCTTTGGCTTTGGCCATTTCCTTTAATTCTGCTACTGTCTTTTTGCTTAAATCGACTTTAACTTTAGGAGCTTCCTTCGCTTTTTCAACTTTAGCTTTAGGAGCTTCCTTCGCTTTTTCAACTTTGGCTTTAGGAGCTTCCTTCGCTTTTTCAACTTTGGCTTTAGGAGCTTCAGTTTTTGGAGCCGCTACTTTTACTGGCGCTGCTTTTACAGGAGCTTCTTTTTTAGGTTCGGCCTTAGCTACAGTTTTTTTAGCACCTTTGGCTACAATACTTTCGATAACCAATTCGGTCAGATACTGGCGATGACCATTTTTCTTTCTAAACCCTTTACGTCTTTTCTTTTTAAAGACAATTACCTTGTCTCCTTTAAGGTGTTTAACGACTTTAGCCTCAACTGCGGCTCCGTCTATAGCTGGGGCGCCAATAGTAATGTTTTTACCATCTTCCAAAAGAAGGACGTTGTGAAAAGAAACTTTTTTTCCTTCGTCTTCCTGCAAACGGTGAACGTATACTTTTTGGTCTTTTGCAACTTTGAATTGCTGCCCTGCTATTTCTACAATTGCATACATAGCTTAATATTAAATATTTTTATTTCCCTTTAAATGAGCTTTTTAGCAAATTAAACACCAAAGGCGCTCTAAAGGCGGGTGCAAATATACTGCTAAATTGGGAAATCACAAGAGTTTTTTTATTCTAATCAGATTTTTTTTGGGGGGTTCTTCGGAGTTTTAAACAACTGCATAAAAGTAAGTGTCAGGACCACGGTAGTGGCAAATCCCATAATTGCAACCGTAAAGAATACGATTCCTTCAAAATTTTTGAAATTATTAAACCAACTCGTTGAGAGTTCCTTTAAAAAGTCGGTATTAACCTCGGTAGCGTAAAAAGCAAAAAAGAAAGTAAAAATTAGTGTTGCCACAACACCGGTAACCATTCCTGCTTTAAATCCTACTCCATAGCTAAAGTTATGTTTTTCCTGAAGTCTAAAATATTTTATTGCCTCATATATTCCGAAACCCGTAATTACTCCATTAAAAAGACTAAAAAAAACATTGGTATGTAAACCAAAAAGAGATAAAATTAAAAAATATGCGATAAGACTCCCACTGGTTGCAATACCAAAGCGTATAGGTAGGGCAATTCGTTTCATTTTCTTTATTTTTATTCTTATGCCATTTAAAATAATGAATATTGTCCAATTATCATATAAAATCTTGTTAAAGAAGCAGAGTTTTCCTTCACATAAGCTCTAAAATATTATATTAGTCGCTCTTTAAATTCTTTTAATCGAGTACACAAATCAATCTATTAATTAAATTTTTATGAAAAGAAATTTTTACATGACTTTGCTTGCTTTCATTGCTTTTATCGCAATCAATGCGCAAGAAGTAACCTATGAGGAATATGACCTGGATAACGGGCTTCATGTTATTCTTCATCAGGATAATACAGCTCCTGTTGTAACCACGGCGGTAATGTACCATGTTGGCGGAAAAGACCGTACAGAGGGTCGCACTGGGTTTGCGCACTTTTTTGAGCATCTGTTGTTTGAGGGTACAGAAAATATTGAAACAGGTACCTGGAGGGAAATAGTCTCCTCACGGGGTGGTGCATTTAATGCTAATACATCGCAGGATCGAACCTATTATTACGTGACTTTCCCTTCAAACAACCTGCAGTTAGGTTTGTGGATGGAATCTGAACGCATGTTACACCCTTTAATAGACCAAATGGGGGTAGATACCCAACAAGAGGTCGTTAAAGAGGAAAAAAGACTTAGTTATGACAATTCTCCTTATGGCCAATTATTGCCAGTATTGGGTAAAAGTCTTTTCAAAGTTCATCCTTATAAGGATCCAAATATTGGCTATATGAAAGATTTGGATGCGGCAACGCTGGAGGATGTTATTGCCTACAACAAAAAGTATTATGTTCCCAACAATGCGGTATTAATAGTTGCAGGAGACATAGACATCCCTGAAACTAAAAAAATGGTATCGGACTATTTTGCTGAAATCCCAGCAGGGGAAGATGTAATCAGAAATTATCCAAAAGAGGTCCCAATAAAAGCAGAAGAAAAAGTTACGGCTTATGACGCCAATATTCAAATACCTTTAGTGGGAATAGCCTATAGAATTCCTGGTTTCACAGATAGAGATGCGTATGTCCTAAACATGATATCTACCTATTTGAGTGACGGTAAGAGCTCTAAACTCTATAAAAAAATAGTAGATGAACAAAAACAAGGACTTCAGGTTGGGGCTATAAATCTTGATCAGGAGGATTATGGAATGTATCTGGTCTATGCGATACCCGTTGGCGAGACTTCACTCGATGTACTGGTTAATGAAATGGAAGAAGAAATCTCTAAAGTACGTTCAGAATTGATTTCTGAAAACGACTATCAAAAATTACAGAACAAATTTGAAAATAATTTTGTGAACTCTAATTCAAGTATAGAGGGTATAGCAAATTCATTGGCAAGGAATTATCTGTTGTATGGCGATGCGGAATTAATAAACAAAGAAATTGATATTTACCGCTCAATAACAAGGGAAGAGATACAGGCAGTTACCAATAAATATTTGAATTCTAACCAAAGGGTAATCATACATTATTTACCAAAAGAAAATATTGACAATTGAAAATATGAAAAAATTATATTTTACAATCGCTTTTACATTAGCGGCCATTACCCTTAACGCTCAGGCAGACAGAAGTGTTATGCCCCAACCGGGTCCTGCGCCTGAGATTAATCTGAAGGATCCACAACGTTTTGAGATTACTAACGGCCTTAAAGTTTTGGTTGTTGAGAATCATAAATTACCCAGGGTATCCATACAACTAACCATAGATAATCCCCCTGTTGCCGAAGGTGATAAGGCTGGTGTGTCTATACTTACCGGAAGTTTGTTAGGAAATGGTTCTAAAACAATTTCCAAGGATGACTTTATTGAAGAAGTAGATTTTCTAGGTGCACGAATAAACTTTGGATTTCAAAGTGCCTCTGCCTCATCTTTATCCAAATATTTTCCAAGAATTTTGGAACTTATGGCAGATGCTGCAATTAATCCCAACTTTACCCTGGAAGAATTTGACAAAGAAAAGGCCAAACTGATAACTGGACTTAAATCTGAAGAAAAAGATGTTTCTACAATTGCCAGCAGGGTTCAAAACGCTTTGGCTTATGGCATAAATCACCCTTATGGTGAGTTTGCGACTGAAGAAACAGTAAACAATGTCACCCTTGCAGATGTACAAAGATTTTATAGTGAATTATTTGTTCCTGCAAACGCTTATCTAGTAGTAATAGGGGATGTGAAATTTGAAGAAGTTAAAGACTTAGTGACTAAATATTTTGACGAGTGGGTAAAAGCATCGCCTCCGGCATTAGGATACTCCGATCCACTGGAAGTGCAGTATACTCAGATCAACTTTGTGGATGTTCCCAATGCAGTACAATCAGAAGTAAGCGTTGTAAATCTTGTAAACCTTGAAATGAAAGATGAGGATTATCTACCAGCAAAGATTACAAACTTTATTTTAGGTGGAGCATCTGTTAGTCGATTAGAACAGAATTTAAGAGAAGATAAGGCGTTCACTTATTATTCAAGATCAAGACTTGGTGATAATAAATATGGGGCTTCTACATTTAAGGCATTTACTCCCGTAAGAAATATAGTTACTGACAGTGCAATTGTGGAGTTATTGGGTGAAATAGATAAAATTATCACAGATCCAATCTCTGAAGAGGAATTGAAAATTGCAAAATCTGTATATGTGGGAAGTTTTGTATTGGCTTTAGAACAACCTTCTACAATAGCCAGATATGCTCTAAATATTGAAACAGAAGGCTTACCCAAAGATTTTTATAAGACGTATTTAGAACGTATAAATGCAATTACAGTTGAAGATGTTCAGAAAGCTGCTAAAAAATACTTCCATATAAATAATGCAAGGATAGTGGTAGCCGGCAAAGGAAGTGAGGTTTTGGAAAGTCTGGAAAAAATTCCTTTTAATGGCAGAATGCTTCCTGTAAACTATTATGATAAGTATGCAAAAGGAGTAGAAAAACCAAGTTATGATATTGCCTTACCCGAAGGGGTTAATGTCCAGAGTGTAATAGACGCCTATTTTGAAGCAATCGGAGGAAAAGCGGAGGTGAAGAAGATTCAATCCTTAAAACTGGTTTACGAAGGTTCTTCCATGGGATCAATTATCAAAACCGAGGAAAAAAGGGCTGCTGATAAGTATGTGCAAACTACCTACATGAATGATGCCCCAATGATGGGTGTTATTGCCAAAGGAGATGAATTATTTATGAAACAAGGTGGCAACAAAGTTCCTTTACCACCAGAAATGCAGCAGGATATGAAGGCTGCCATTGGAATTTTTCCTGAACAGGGAATAGCTTTAAGTACTAAAGCAAAACTTACGGGCACAGAAGATGTAGATGGCAAAGCTGCTTACAAAATCGAAGTTCCCGGAGAAACGGTTCAGACTACTTATTTTTATGATGTGGAATCGGGGTTAAAAGTAAAGGAGGCCACAGTAATCAACATGAATGGTCAAACTCAAAATCAGGAGGTTAATTATAAAGACTATCAGGAAGTAGATGGAATAAAATTTCCTTCAATTAAAGTAGGTTCTATGGGGCCACAAATAATAGAGACCAAATTATTAGAAGCCGTTATTAATGTAGAATTAACCGCAGAAGATTTTGAATAATTGCTCTTTAGGGTATCCATAAAAGAAAAGAGAACCCGCCAAATGGCGGGTTCTCTTTTTATTAACTGAATTATAATTGAGGTTAAGTACTAACCAATTTTTCGAATGGATGCCTCGCCTATAACTATACCTGTATCTACTTCTGCATTTCCTTTGTATTCTATTTGAGATTCCCCATAGCATGTTACTTTCAATTTGTCAGAAACATTTACCTTAAATTCACTTTCACCATAGGCGGTAATTTTAGTGGATGAATTGTCCATCTTAAGTGTATTTACCTCACTTTCACCATATGCCTTATATTTTTGATGAGTGGCGGAGCCACTTTCAACTTCCAGATAGCTTTCACCATATATGGCAACAGAAAACTTTTGTAATGAGACCTCATTTAAATACACCCTTGATTCTCCATAAATTGTTAATTCTAAGTCGTTTTGCGCTATTGGGCTGCTGCATCTTATAGTCTCCTCTCCCCTAACAGATAGTTTTTCTAATGTTTTATAGGTAATATTAGCTGTAACCATTGTACCCTTGTAAATTTCTTCCCTTCCAGACCATTCTTCTCCTTTTACTTTTTTGCTTTTGGTATACATCTTGGCATCATCTAAATATATACGTAAGGTACCGTTCACTACCTCAACATTAATTTTCTCCCGTGGAACTTCGGCATTCTCAAGAACCACATTCTCCTGATCACCTTCCTGTAAATTAACTTCTATATGAGGACTGATAATAACTTTGGTAAAAGGCTCTACGGCAATGGTCGCAGATTGACCAAATAATTGTGGTAATCCTGTAAAAATGAGTGCAACTAACACTCCTGTCTTAATTATTCTTTGCATGATCTGAAATTTTTATTGTTAACACCTATTTTTACCAAAGAGTAGATTTTGACACCAATGTTACACATAAAATAGATTTTATTTTGTCTTTTGTCTGTTAATTAAGTAAACGCCAAATATTATTATGCAAGCAGCGAGGAACTGTTGGAATACCAAGTTTTCCCCGTCCACCAGGCCCCAAAAAATACCTACTACGGGTATTAAATAAGTTACGGATACCGAAAAAACCGGAGAAGAAATGTGGATAAGTTTATTAAACATTACTTTGGCAACACAGGTTCCAATCACACATAAAATAATTATATAACCCAGTGAACTGAGGAAGTATTGTCCTTCTATTACCTTTGCCTCAAATAGCCCCGAGAAAGGCAAAATGATTAAAGCCGGAATCAACATTATTGCAAAATTTCCTACTGCTATTCCTAATGGAGATACGTCGTATAATTTACTTTTAATAATATTTGCATTAAATGCATAGCAAATTGTAGCCAAGATCACAAAGCCTGCATACCAATAGTTTTGGTCAGGATTTATTTTCGCCCCAATAGAAACCAGCAAAATAGCACCCACCAATCCGACTATAACACCCAGAAGTTGATTTCGTTTAAAAGTGATGCGAAAAGCCAATGAACCAACAACAATAGTAAATAGTGGCACCAAAGAATTTAAGATAGACGCTATGCTACTATCTATTTGGGTCTGTGCAAAAGCGAAGAGAAAAACTGGTATAAAACTACCTACAATCCCGGATACTGCTACCCATTTCCACTCCTGTTTGGTAATTTGTCTTATTGCTTTAAAACCAATTAAAAATAAAAAGAGTGCAGCAATTATTATTCTTAGTACCCCTAACTGAATTGGCGTAAAGCCTTCTAAACCTTTTTTTATGAGTATATAAGAAGTCCCCCAGATAATGGATAGTACTATCAGGTACATCCATTTTCGGTTAAGGTCGCTCATTTCATTTAAAATTTGCTCAAAAGTCCTACTTTTTAATGGAATATGGTCTCAGTTTTTCTTAATTTTACCAACCTAAAGGCAGGTTATTATGAAAATAAAATATGCGTTTTTTACCACCATAGCATTGGTCTTATTTTTATCGTGTAAGGAAGAAGAAAAAAAGTCTGAAACCCTACCACAAATGAAGGAAGTTATGGCTATCCATGACGAGGTGATGCCTAAAATGGGGACAATTGGTAAGCTTGTTTCAGAACTTAAAACAAAAATAGATTCCACAGAAAAGGGGATTGAATATGACAAGGCCATGAAAGATTTACAGGCAGCTCATAAATCTATGATGGATTGGATGAAAGGTTTTGGAGATCGTTTCACTTCAGATGAAATCCTCAATGGTGCAGTGCTTACCGAACAAAAACAAGAGTGGTTGAATGAGGAAGAAAAGAAAGTTAAAGCATTAAAGCTACAGATCAATAACAGCATTGAAAATGCCGAAAAGTTACTGGAATAGTCTTTAAAAAGGTAATTGATTCAAATCTACATTACCGCCTGAAATAATGATCCCTATTTGCTGATCATGATAGTTCTCCTTTTCACGAATCAAGGCCGCAAGTGCAACTGCACTTGAAGGCTCAACTACGATTTTTAAACGTTCCCAGATTAGGCGCATGGCAGTAATTATTTCTTCTTCCGTGACACGTATTATATCGTGTACGTATTTTTTAATTATTGGAAAGGTTTTGTCTCCCAACACTGTTTTTAGACCATCTGCAATGGTGTTAGTAGTAAGATTTGATTCAATCCTGCCACTATGAAAGGAACGGTAAGCATCATCTGCCTCGTATGGTTCTCCGCCAACAACTTTGCAATTATCTCCAAAATAATGTGCCGCCAAGGCCGTGCCTGCAATTAACCCACCACCGCCAATAGGGGCAAATATGTAATCTAATCCTGGATAATCTTCCAATAACTCCATGGCTGCAGTACCTTGTCCAATTATTACATTGCTGTCATTTGAAGGATGAATAAAAGTAGCGCCCGTCACCTTGGCAATTTTATATGCCTTAGCTTCACGGGCTTCAATTGTTGGTTCACACACTACAATATTCCCACCGTATTGACTTACAGCAACTTTTTTAACCTCAGGCGCATTCGATGGCATGACTATATGTGCCTTTACGTTAAGACTCTGTGCAGCAAGAGAGAGTGCTTGAGCAAAATTCCCTGATGAGTGTGTAACAACACCATTGGCTCTTTCTTTATCTGATAATAACAATATGGCATTGGTAGCACCGCGCATTTTATAGGCTCCCATTCTTTGAAAATTCTCACATTTAAAGAACAATTTTGCACCGGCCATTTCATTTAATAAACGGGAGGTGAGTACCGGCGTACGATGCACATATGGCTTTATCCTGCTATGGCAGTCAAGAAGTTGATGTCTATACATAGATTACAAATCAGTTTCATATGCGGGGTATGTGCTTTAGTTATTCCTTCCATCGGAGTGATTCCATTATTCTCCTTATATCCTTTTGCAAATAGATAGCGGCAGGATAAATAGAATCATAATTGGGTTTCACTTTGAAATAAAGGGACCCTGTTACAAAATGCTGAGTACTGTCTGTTACATAAAATTGGGCCTGAGATGCGGCATCTCCCAATACTTCGTAGAACATGCCATACACTTTGTCTTTTTCATTAATAAAAGGCTGTTCCGTAATATTATCGGCCTTAACAACGTGTTCATAGGACAATTTTTGAGCATCTGCCAACAATTCTTCCAAATTATTCCGCACTTCCTTATAGGTTATAAAAATAGACCCTTTCATTAAAGGGTAGTCCAGGGTAACAGAAAAATTTTTACTTTTTTTTATTTGCGCCTGTGCGTTATACTCAAATTGGAATTTCTCTGTGACCATCAATTCTACAGGAGAATCTGGGTATTCTAATCGAAGCATAGCCTTCGGCTTTGGTAGAGTATCATCACCACATGACACAAATACTATACTGAATATCAGAGTAAATAAATATAACTTAGGATTCATTTGGCAAGGTTACTTTAATTTGCTTTAATCGTTTTCTATCCAGGCTCTCCACTAAAAATTGGTAGTCCTTAAATAATACAATCTCACCCCGTTTAGGAAAACTCCCTGCTATTTCCAACACAAACCCCGCTATGGTTTCCGACTCCCCCTTTTGTGCTTCAAAAACTTCCTCATCTTCAATTTTTGCTACCCTGTAGAAGTCCTTTAATGTTGTTTTCCCTTCAAAAATAAAAGTAAAGTCATCCAGTTTGGAAAAAATCAAATCTTCATCATCAAATTCGTCAGAGATATCCCCAACAATTTCTTCAATTATATCCTCTAAGGTAACAATCCCTGAAGTCCCTCCATATTCATCGACGACAACTGCAAGGTGGTTCTTTTTATCCTGGAACTCTAAAAGAAGGTCATCGAGTTTTTTATTTTCTGGGACAAAATATGGCTCCCTGATTAGCGTTAACCAATTAAAATTTTTCCTGTCTATATAAGGGAGTAAATCCTTAACATAGAGAACTCCTAAAACGTTATCCATATTTTCTGAAAACACTGGAATTCTAGAATATCCATGCTGTTTAATTTCTTCCAAAACTTCTGTGAATTTCATGTCCTCACTAAGCGCGAAGATATCAATCCGCGGTCTCATCACCTGTTTTGTATCTGTATTTCCAAAGGAAACAATTCCCTGCAAAATTTTTTGCTCTTCTTTCGTGGTGTCCCCTTCTGAAGTAAGTTCTAGTGCCTGTGAAAGTTGATCTACACTTAAACTGGATTTCTGTTTAGCCAGTCTGTTATGCATAAATATAGTCGCAGAACGCATCGGAGAACTAAGAGGGGTTAAAAGAAAATCAAGAATCTTTAATGGGTATGCCATAAAAATTGAAAACTCAAATCTATTTCTATTCGCGTAGATCTTAGGAAGAATTTCACCAAACATCAAAATTAAAAAAGTAGCTACCAAAACTTCCAACAAAAAACGTACCGATATCAATCCAAATAATTGATAATTAATTTTGGAGAATATGACGTCTCCAATGGAGCTAAACAAAAGAACAATCCCAATATTAATTGCATTATTAGAGATTAGGATTGTTGCGAGAAGCTTTTTTGGCCGCTCTAATAACTTAACCACTATTTTTCCCCTGGCGGTCTTCTTTTCTTCTATTTCATTTAAATCGGTTTGAGACAAACTAAAAAAGGCCACTTCAGCACCTGAAATCAGGCCTGAGCAAATTAAAAGCAGAAATAGCATTACAATTTTTAATGCGAAAGTGCTATTAATTACTACAAAATTTATAAATAAACTAAGGGGGTCAGGATCCAATAGTCAAAATTTACTTAATTTGTTTAGAATGGTAAATCATCATCCTGTACCTGCTCATTTACAGGTTTTGTTTCCCTTGTGGAATTTGGTTGATTTGCTTCGGAATTTGGTTGAATCTTTGGAGTATTGGCAGAAGCATTAGCCGTACTTTCCTTCTTGGTGGAAAGAAATGTAAAGTCCTGTACATGAACCTCCGTTGTGTATCTGTTATTGCCATCCTCTCCTTGCCACTGCCGGGTTTTCAATCTCCCTTCCACATATATCTTATCTCCCTTACTAAGGTACTTTTCACATATTTCTGCCGCCTTATTACGAACAACAATATTATGCCACTCCGTATTTATTACCTTTTCTCCGGTTTGCTTATTGGTATAAGTTTCATTTGTAGCGATAGGAAATCTTCCTATACAATTACCGCCATCAAAATAATGCATTTTTACTTCGTCTCCCAGATGCCCGATTAGCATCACTTTATTCAATGTTCCGCTCATAATAATTTCAAAAGTACGAATTTTTGAGGGTTTTTATAAAATCTGCAATTAAAACTGGTACTGGATATTTATCCAATTCCATAGGTGACAATCCATCTACTAAACGATCTGAAGTTTTCACTATCCAAAACTTGGTATGCAAGTGTTGATGAGACAATTTATGTACGATAGTTTTATCTGATGACTCATATACCAGATGGGGTTCCTCTAGAGTCAAAATTTCCGGCAATCTTTGTTTTATCTCTTTGACACTTATTTCCTCCCGGGTTTCTAATAATGGGAATTCATACAAATTCTGCCAAATATCCTTTCCCGATCTTTTTATAAGATGCGTATTTCTTTCTTCATCCAAAACTACCAGATAATTAAAAAAACGCTTTTTTACTTTCGCCTTTTTCAATTTTACCGGGTATTTATAAATACTATTTGTCTGAAGTGCCACACAGGTCTCAGTTAATGGACAGGATAAACAAAGAGGCCTTTTAGGAGCACACTGAATAGCCCCAAATTCCATAATTCCCTGATTATATTCTCTAATGTTCTCTGAGCTCAAAACTTTCCTGGCCAGGTTTTTAAAAAATGTTATTCCTTCAGAACTATTAATTGGAATATCAACGCCAAAATATCTTGATAATACTCTATAAACGTTACCATCTACAACTGCTTCAGGTAGGTTATAACTTATAGAGGCTATTGCACTTGCTGTATAATCTCCTACTCCTTTTAATTTCAATAATTCTTTATAAGTATCAGGAAAGTTTCCATTGTGTTCTTCAACTATTTTTTTCGCTGTAAAGTGCAGGTTTCTGGCACGGGAATAATACCCAAGTCCCTGCCATAGTTTTAAAACTTTTTCTTCACTGGCATCCGCCAGGTCATAAACAGTTGGGAATTCTTCAATAAACTTAATATAATAGGGTGTTCCTTGAGCCACTCTTGTTTGTTGCAACATTATTTCTGAAAGCCATATCCTGTATGGGTCGGTCGTATTTCTCCAGGGAAGTGACCTTTTGTTTTCAGAATACCAAAGAAGAATTATTTTCGAAAACGTCATCACTTAAATACTAAGGAACAAAAGTAACAGTTTATATACTTAAAATTAGTTGATTAAGATGAAAGAATGAATTTAATTTATATATTTGCAAGCTTGAAAAACTTACAGAAATCTAAAATACTAAAATGACGAAAGCGGACATTGTATCGAGAATCTCAGAAAAACTGGGTATAGAAAAAGGAGACGTACAAGCAACTGTTGAAAGTTTTATGGAAGAGGTTAAATCTTCCTTAGAAAATGGAGATAATGTTTATCTCAGAGGATTTGGCAGTTTTATTATTAAAACAAGAGCGGAAAAAACAGGTAGAAATATTTCAAAAAATACTACTATAAAAATACCGGCTCACAACATTCCGGCATTTAAACCTGCTAAGGTCTTTGTAGAAGGAGTAAAAAGCAACGTACAAGTAAAATAATAACAGTAACAAAAAGTATATTTTCATGCCGAGTGGTAAAAAAAGAAAAAGACATAAGGTAGCTACCCACAAACGAAAAAAACGGAGGAGAGCTAACCGCCACAAGAAAAAGTAGTTAGATAACTACTTTTTCATTTTATACGTTCATTGACATAGAAATTCCAAAAAAGAATTTCAACGGGTTTATACAACCTGTAACAACTATTGTTTAATCCATTCGTCCTATTTTATAGGTGTCGAATATAAATTGAATCAGGTGAATAGAGAATTAATCGTAAGATCGAATTCTGATACCGTTGATTTTGCCTTATTAAATGATGGAAAACTCATAGAACTTCATAAAGATGAAGACGATAATAATTTCAATGTTGGCGATGTTTTAATCGCCAAAGTCAGGAAACCGGTTACCGGTCTCAATGCCGCTTTTGTTAACGTAGGTTACGAAAAAGATGCATTTTTACATTATCATGACCTTGGACCACAATTGTCCAGTATGTTGAAGTTTATTAAATTAGTGAGTACGGGGAAATTAAAAGATTTTTCCCTTAAAAATTTTCCATTTGAAAAAGATATTGATAAACATGGCAGCATTAATAATGTAATTAAAGCCAATCAATCTCTTTTAGTGCAAATTGTTAAAGAACCCATTTCTACCAAAGGCCCCCGAATTAGTTCGGAACTTTCCATAGCCGGACGATATTTGGTTATGGTCCCTTTTTCAGATCGTGTTTCCGTATCACAAAAAATAGGAAGCAATGAAGAGAAAGACAGGCTGAAAAGGCTAGTAAAAAGCATTAAACCCAAAGGGTTTGGGGTAATTATAAGAACAGTTGCAGAGGGCAAAAAAGTAGCAGAATTAGACAAAGATCTTCAGAACTTGCTGAACAAGTGGACAGCAATGTGTAAGAAATTGTATAAAGCGCCGACACCTTCCAAAGTATTGATTGAGCTAAATAGAGCTTCCTCAATCTTAAGAGATGTTTTTAACGATTCATTCAGCGGTATCCACGTTGATGATGAGACGCTTTATGACCAGATTAAAGATTACGTGCAAGAGATTGCACCAAAAAAAGAATCCATAGTTAAGTTGTATAATTCTTCTGTGCCAATTTTTGAAAAATTTGGTATTGAAAGACAGATCAAGACCTCCTTTGGACGAACAGCATCCATGAGCAAAGGTGCCTATTTGGTGATAGAACATACTGAAGCGCTTCATGTAATAGACGTGAATAGTGGTAACCGCTCCAACAAAGCAAAAAATCAAGAAGATACTGCTTTGGAAGTAAACATCCTGGCCGCCTCAGAGATTGCAAGACAATTACGTTTGCGAGATATGGGTGGTATCATTGTTGTCGATTTCATAGACATGGTAAAAGCCGATCACAGAAGAAAACTTTTTGATCACCTGAGGGATGAGATGAAAGAAGATAGAGCCAAACATAAAATATTGCCGCCTAGCAAGTTTGGTCTTATACAAATTACCAGGCAAAGGGTACGTCCCGAAGTAAATATTAAGACAACTGAGGTAAATCCCAGTGGCCAGGGCCAGGAAGTAGAGGCTCCAATTGTTTTAGTTGAAAAAATGAATGTAGATCTTGAAAGAATAATGAAAGGACCTGCAAAGGGCAAAGGAATTGTGCTGAATACACATCCTTTTATTGCCGCTTATTTGACTAAAGGATTCCCCTCACATCGTTCCAAATGGTTTATGGAATATAAAAAATGGATAAAAATTCAGCCAAGAGATGCTTATACATATCTCGAATACCATTTTAAAGATAAAGATGGCAAAACCATTAGATAAAAAAAAGCGACTTCCAAAACGGAGTCGCTTTTTTTTTGCCATATAGGGAACCGTGACAAAATACTCCTTATCAAAAATTTGTTTCATCCTATAAGGAATTTATAAATCTGCATTTATTGTTTTTTGACCGTTATTCATAAATTTGTTCTTAATAGGTTTTAGTATAAAAAATAATTATGAAAAATCCCGCCAGTATAATTTTACTAATATTTTTACTGATTATTTCTTGTAACTCTGCCACTGACAATAATGATTTTTCTGAAATAATAAAAGACAGTCCTTTTATAAATGGTAAAAGTGACTATTTAAATTCTCCTTATGTTACAGCAGGGGATAGGGTGTATATGGTGGGTCACCAAATTGGATCTTTTCCTGATTTGGGATGGCATGTTAAAGGTGAAATGGGCGGTATCTGGGATCACCCGATTAAATTAATGGATGGGTTTGAGGTAACACTTAATTGGCAAGATCAAAGTTTAAAACTAGATTCTGCAACTTCTTTTGTTAACTATCCATATGCAAATAAACATACATATAATCTTAGTGAAAATAATATGCAAATTGAACGCTTCCAATTTGTGCCTGATGGCAAGGAGGGAATTCTGATTCAATATAAATTGAAAAGCCGATCGGACGAAGTACAAAACTTTGATTTTGTATTTAGCGGATTTTCCGATTTAAGACCTGTTTGGCTAGGAGAGCGAACAGGGATGATAGATAGTGAAGACAAGGCAGAATTTTTAAAGAATTCTAATGCATGGCTTCTAAAGGACAACAAAAATCCATGGTACGTGATTTTTGGCACACATATGCAACCATCTGAATACAGTTTTGAAAAAAGTATTCATCATGGTCTGGGAATATCAGGTAATTTGACTTATAAGATTTCCCTTCAGCCCAATGAAATTAAAATACTGAATTTTACCATAGCTGGTTCTTACCAATCCAAAGAACAAGCATTGGCTACCTATGATTCCATTCAAAATAAAAGTACAGATTACCTTATATCGAAAAAACAACGGTATAGTCAACTTGCAGAACAATCGAAGCTGACAATTCCGGATAAGGAATTACAAAATGCATTTGAATGGTTAAAATATAATTGTGATTGGTTAATTAGGGATGTTCCTGAAATTGGAAGAGGAATAACTGCAGGAATTCCTGACTATCCGTGGTGGTTTGGGGTAGATAGTGAATACGCCCTGCAAGGCTATATGGCCATTGGTCAAACGGATATCGTTTATAAAACAATTCATCTCCTGGATAGTGTTTCAGAAGCAGTTAATGGCAATGGCAGAATCCTTCACGAAATGTCTACAAATGGTGCCGTCTATAACAAAGGAAATATTAACGAAACCCCACAATTTGCATCATTAATATGGCAGATATATCTATGGAACGGAGATTTACAATTTTTGGAAAAGTATTTCCCAACTATTCAGAAAGGACTAAACTGGTTAATGTCTGAAAATGATTCTAACAAAAATCTTTTTCCCGATGGCTTCGGCATGATGGAAATACATGGCCTTGATAGTGAAATGATAGATGTAGCTGTTTATACCCAAAGAGCTTTTGCTGATGCCTCTAAAATGGCAAAGGAACTGAGAGAGGATTCATTAGCCTCAAATTACGGAAAGATAGCTGGTACATTAAAAGACAAAATTAATAAAGAATTTTGGGCTGAAGACTTTAACTCCTATGCAGACTTTATAGGGACAGATAAACAGGCCTTGCATTTAATAGACGATGCAATAATTAGAGCAGATACCCTTAATAAGCCATGGGCAATTGAGGAATTGGAAGAGACTAAAAAATCTATCCTTGATAATCCTTCCAGGGAACTAAAGCCATTTGTTCTGCATCATAACTGGGTAGTAAATACACCTATGGAAATGAAAATTGCAGAGAATAATAAGGCTATTAAAGCGCTTCAAACATCTGAGAAATTTGTAAATCCTTTCGGTGTTTTTGTAACAGGAATAGACAGAGATGCCTCCGCAGGTTCTGATGACGGTTCCTTCAAAGGAAGTAAAATCTTTTCATATACAGGGGCGGTAATGACACTACCAACAGGTGTTTTA
>Ga0316198_10000449_pt1 | contig 21671 bp, 23 predicted proteins | sample OudBieAanoxic_MG_FD_204935 | JGI IMG/M metagenome (GOLD analysis project Ga0316198, IMG submission 204935) | Coastal sediment microbial communities from Oude Bieten Haven, Netherlands - site A anoxic | ecosystem: Environmental > Aquatic > Marine > Coastal > Sediment | place: Netherlands...
GCGTGAGTCCACTCAGATCCATGATGGAAAAAGTGACCAGAATACCGATCGGTATCGCGGTGCCAATGATTAATGTTCGAATGATATTTCCCAGGAACAGGTATATGACGATCATGGCGAGGACCGCTCCGCTGAGTGCAGCCAGACTGGCATTACTCAAGGCATGGCGCACATAGGTTGACTGGTCGCTGACTGTTGTGACTGCTATATCCGGAGGAATCAGCTGCTGATTTTTCAGCACTTCAAGCCTGTTGAGCACCTCATCGACTACGCTGACCGTGTTCGCCTGGGGCTGCTTTTGCACGGACAGTTTAATGCCGGGCTGGTGATTCAGGCGTATACGAATTCTTTCATCAGCATGAGAGTCAACCACGCTGGCGACATCTTCCAGGTGCAACACGCTGTCAACGCGGTTCGACTCGCTGCTCCATAACGGCAGAGCCCTGATCGATTCAATGCTGTCAAAGCGACCACGGGTCCTGGTGGCTATTTCCTGGGTGTTGCTCATCAGGCGGCCACCCGGTGCATCAGTATTATTGCGTTTTATCAGCTCGGCCAGGTCAGTCAATGACAGCCCGATGCTGGCGAGCATCTCCTGGTCGGCAGTGATTTGAACTTCGCGCTCCAGTCCGCCGCCGACTTCAACAGAGGCGACACCGGGCAGGTTGAGAAACCAGCGTGAAAAAGTAAAGTCGGCCCAGCTGCGTAATTCAACCGGGTCGCGCTCACTCGAGCTGATGATTAATTCCATTACGGAAATCTGCGAAGGGTCGCGCTTGTAGATGATTGGCGGCTCTACAGTGTCGGGCAGAAAACGGCGTGCCCGGTCAAGCCGCGTACTTGCATCACGCAGCGCAATATCAATATCAGTGCCATAAGGAAAGCTCAGGTCTACATTGCTGCGGCCCTCGCTGGATTTTGACTGTACCTGTATTGCGCCTTCGGTTATGGCCAGCTGTTCTTCAAGCTGGCGGGTGATTTGATCTTCCATGATTTGTGCCGGCACGCCGGGTTCCAGTACACGTACCCGTATATCCGGGTAGATGATGTGCGGCAGCAGGTCAATGCTGAGGCGTTGTAATGCGAAAAAGCCAAGCACAACAACTGACAATGCCAGCATGGAGATGCCAACAGGGTGATTGATTGACCAGGCAGCAAGGCCGCCGGAGCGAAAGCGATGCTTCATAATGAGTTGGCTATACCCTCATCGGCCTCATTAACATCGTTATTATGCACCCTGACTTTTTTGCCATGTCTCAAGCCATTGAAGCCTTTTATAACGATTGCATCATTTACTTTCAGACCACTGGTGATTGCGATAGTCTCACCATATTGCACGCCTTTCTGTACGTATATTTTACTGGCCTCGTTTTCTTCGTTGACCACGTAAACGTAAGCGCCTTTACTGTCATGGTGCAGCGCATGTGCGGGTACAGCCAGCTTGTCGGCAGGACGTGTTTTCAGGTAAACACGTGCAAGTTGTCCTGCCTGTGCGCCAAATGGCGCAGGTTGAAGTTCAATTTCAACCGTGCCTTTTCGTGTGCTTGCATCGATTGTCGGGTGAATGCGCTTGATCTGTCCGGCATGAATGGAGTCAGCCAGAGCATCGATCTGAACATCGACCCTGTCTCCGCTTTGTATCAATGGGATCCATTGCTCTGCCAGGTGTATTTTCACCCGGAGAGATTCGGGATCAATCATGCTTAAAATGTGACTGTGCATGGGGACGACGTCACCGGGTTCATAGTGACGTTCGGTGATCACACCATCAAACGGGGCTTTTATTGCTGTTTTGTTCAGACGTGTCTGTTGAAGTTTTTCGTCAGCAACGGCGATATCGTATGCAGTATGTGCACGCGCGATTTCCTCATCCGATGCCAGCTGCTTTTTCAGCTTGTTTAACCGGTCGTAATCAATTTTTGCCTGTTCCCGGCTGGCAGTGGCTTTATCAAGCTCGGCCTGTATGACCTCGTCGTCAAGCCCGACTACGATCGTGTGTGCTGCGACGGCGTCGCCCTGGTGATAGGGAAGGTACCTGATTTTCCCGCTGACCTCGTTGTATAACCTTACCCTGGTTCCGGCTTCTATGGTGCCAGAGGTAGTAAGCTGGCTCTGTACCGACTGCATCATCGCCCGCGTTGTTTCCACCACATGCGGCGGAGCCTGTTTGGCTTTGCTGGAACCGGCCTTGCCGGCAGTGCCGGTTTTGTCACAGGCCGCGGTAACAAGCCCGCTGAGAATCAGCAGCGGGATTAATACAAACCTTGCAGGTAAATTCGATATAATCATGTTTTTTATAATTTCACTGCAGCAACATTAGACATGAACTGATAGTGTACAAGTTGTTGTCTTTATTGCATATATGATTATGATGCATCGCCAGACCACCAAGCCGCATTCTGACAGAAAAGACTGGAGGAATCTTAAAAGGCTGTTTCCTTTCGTATGGGAGTTCAAGGGCAGGGTGGTAATCGCCCTTGCATGCCTGGTCCTGTCCAAACTCGCTGTTGTTGGTATGCCGCTGGTGTTGAGAGATATCATAGATGGTCTGGACAGTGAAAGCGGCACCCTTGTACTGCCGATTATGCTGTTGCTGATCTACGGGGCATTGCGACTGGTGAGCAGTCTGTTCAACGAATTACGCGATGCGATATTCGCCAGGGTTCGTTATCATGCGATGCGCGGTATTTCACAACGCGTTCTCAGTCATCTGTATTCATTATCTCTACGTTATCATTTAGACCGGAAGACGGGCGGCATAATCCGCGACCTTGAACGTGGCACCAACAGCCTGAGTGCCATCCTCAATTACCTCGTATTCAATATCGTTCCTACAGCAGCGGAATTTGTCCTGGTTGCTGCGATATTGCTTGGACAGTACGAAGCAAAATTTGCCATCGTTACCTTTATTACCGTTGTCATATACATCGCTTTTACACTGTCAGTTACTGAATGGCGTATGCATTACAGGTTGAAGATGAACTCGCTTGAATCCGAGGCCAACACCTACGCCGTCGATGGCATGCTTAATTACGAGACCGTTAAATATTTCAATAACGAAGATTATGAATTGTCGCGCTATGACCAGACGCTGAAAAGCTGGGAGGGTTCAGCGGTTAAAAGCCAGAACTCGATGTCATTGCTTAATTTCGGCCAGGGAGCCGTAATCGCAGTTGGCGTAACCTTTATGATGATTTATGCGGCACAGGGTGTGGTCAACGGCAGCATGACACTCGGCGACCTGGTACTGGTTAATACCATGATGTTGCAGTTGTTTTTACCATTGAACTTTCTCGGCGTTATATATCGTGCACTCAAGTATTCACTGGCGGATATGGACATGATGATGCGCCTGCTTGATACGCCGCAGGAGATATCAGACAAGGACCGGGCCAGGCCGTTGATTGTCAGCGACGCGCACGTGCGTGTTGATCGCGTATCGTTCTCCTATAACGAAGACAGGCAGGTGCTGAATGATGTCAGTTTTGAAATCCCTGCGGGTAAAAAAGTTGCTGTCGTTGGACCGTCGGGTGCGGGAAAGTCAACCTTGTCGAGATTGCTGTTTCGCTTTTATGAAACAGACTCGGGCCGTATACTGATAGATGATCAGGACATCAGTGATGTCACCCAGGAAAGCCTGCGTGAGAACATAGGCATCGTCCCGCAGGATACGGTTTTGTTTAACCAGTCCATTTTTCACAACATTCATTACGCCAATCATGATGCGGGTATGGATGAGGTGATCGAGGCGGCCAGGGTGGCAAATATTCATGAATTCATTCAAAGCTTGCCGGATGGATATGAAACCATCGTAGGCGAACGCGGCTTGAAACTTTCCGGTGGTGAGAAACAGCGCATCGCAATCGCTCGTGTTATCCTGAAAAACCCGCGTGTTCTGGTATTTGACGAGGCGACATCTTCTCTGGATTCGCGCTCGGAGCAATCCATACTGTCATCACTTAAACAGGTTGCGATGAAACACACCACGCTGGTGATTGCGCATCGGCTGTCAACAATTATCGATGCTGACAATATTCTTGTGCTGGACAAGGGCTCTATCGTGGAACAGGGTACTCACCAGCAATTACTGGTGAAGGATGGTTTATATGCGCATCTATGGCAGTTGCAACAGGAAAAACGGGAACACGAGATTGCGCTTGAAACAGTGGCCGATGCGATACAGGTATGATTTCCTACCGCAGAGACGCAGAGAGATCTTGTGGTGTGTTCGTAGGAGCGGCTTTAGCCGCGAATTCAGTTTCGTTTAACCGGGCTGTTGTTCGCGGCTAAAGCCGCTCCTACATCTCTGCGGTTGAAAATATCAACAAGAACAGCTTCACTTGTTAGGCAGGAACTCAGGCATGTGCTTGCGTATATCGTTCGCATTCAGATGCGACAGATTCTTGGCGAGCTCCAGGGTAATCATTTTTCGGGTTTGATCATTCATCTCACCGCGTAAGTTACCCAGCAATCCCGGCGCGGCAACAATAACCAGATTCTTGCACCTGTCGTCTTTGCGTGAATCATCGAGAAAACCGGCAATCCGCTTTGCAAATCCCATATTCTCATATTCTTTTGCATCAGTTTCAGTCTCGTAAGAATGCCGTGAACCGCCTGAACCTGCGCCGCGTCCTGGTAAGTCGCTGGTGATATCTCGGTCGTGCATACGGCCTTCGGGATGAACTATGGAATCGATTTCGATTAAAGGTGACGATGGTGTTTCTACAGTGAAGATTCGTGCTCTGCTGTTATCAGCTACTAATACCCATGTTTTTCTCATTTATTCCGAGCCTCCTATGTTGTCTTCTACTTAAATTAGACACTAACCAGCATTATGTTGTTTTGACTCTGATCAAGTAATATATCATGTATCCATTCTACTGCAGTTCAATTAAATCCAGCACTTGCCCGTGTTTTGCAATTGTGACCGGTGCGTCCAGGTCATTCTTCAGGGTGTTGCTCAAGGTCTCAAGTGCGGCGGTTTCGCCATGCACCAGCACCACGCGTGGCCGTCCTTCAAAGTTTGCATACCAGTTTTTCAAGCCGAGCTGGTCAGCATGAGCAGACAGGCCGCCAATGGTGTGGACCGCAGCTGCGACACGGACGGTCTCACCCCACAGGCGGATGTATTTTGCCCCGTCGACCAGGCTGCGTCCCAGTGTTCCCCGTGCCTGGAAGCCGGAAATGATGACATGACATTCACGCCGCCAGATATTGTGCTTCAGGTGCTGCTTGATCCTGCCGCCGCTGCACATGCCGCTGCCGGCAATAATAATTGCGCCTGAATGGACCCGGTTCAACGCCATTGACTGATTTGATGTCCTGGAGATATGCAGACCGGGCAAAATGGATTGGGCTTTGTTTTGTCGCCATAAATCCACCATGTCCTGATCGAACAGGTCACTGTGCCGGGTAAATACCCGTGTTGCTTCTATCGCGAGCGGGCTGTCGAGAAAAATCTGCCAGCGCTCCAGTTTCCACTTCTCGTAGTATCTGGCAAGCATGTACAGAATTTCCTGTGTACGCCCGACTGCAAATGCCGGTATTAAAATATTCCCCCGGCTCTTAGTCGTATTGTGCACAATGTTTTCTATTTCCGTCAGCGTTTCATCCCATGAACGATGCAGGCGGTCACCGTAGGTGCTCTCCATAATGACGAGGTCGGCCTGCTGGATGAAAACCGGGTCCTGCAGAATGGGCATTCCAGGGCGTCCCAGGTCACCACTGAATACCAGCTTGCGTACCTGGTCTTCATCTTCGAGCCATAATTCTACGATAGAGGAGCCCAGGATATGGCCGGCATCGTTCAGGCGCAGCGTTACCTCAGGCAATATCTTGACTTTTTTCTGGTACACGAGGCCTTTGAACCGGGACATGGCCAGGCGCGCATCTTCGACCGTGTATAAAGCTTCAACCGGCTTCAGGCCTTTACGCAGGCGTTTGCGGTTTTCCCACTCAATATCCTTTTCATTGAGAAAAGCCGAGTCCTTCAACATGATGCGGCACAGGTCGCGGCTGGCGCGATGGGTATAAATGGGGCCACTGAAGCCCGCTTTTACCAGCATCGGCAATCGACCGGAGTGGTCGATGTGGGCGTGGCTCAATACCACGGCATCGATGGATTGTGGATCAAACGGGAAGGGGTCTTTATTGCGTTCTTCGTCCTTGCGCCGACCCTGGATAAGGCCGCAATCGAGCAGTATGCGTTTGTTGCCGACGGTCACCAGATGACAGGAGCCGGTGACTTCTTCAGCGGCACCGAAAATCCGGACTTTTATCGACATATCTGCAGTTGGTTATTTTGAAACAGAGCAGTATCCGGATCGCCTAGAACGCCGCGTCGAAACCCACCAGTGCGTAGTTCTCACCGGTCAGGTGCCCCGTGTAATATGTCCCTGTCTGGGCAACCTCATCGAGCAGATCATAGTTGACTTCGATAATGCCTTTTACATTGCGCATGAAGTAGTACGAGGCCGTGAACGTAAGTGTATTCATATCGATGCCTTCATAAATGGTGTCGGTATTCTCAAAGTCATTCGCATCGGTGTAGTTATAAAGCAGGGAATAGGCCCAGCGGTCACTGTGTATATAGTCGACGCCGATAAAACCGCCGAACCATTTATAATCGGTGCCTTCCTGCAGGAACTCGTTCCACTCGTTCTGCAGCAGCTGGGCGAACCAGTAGGTTTTTCCGCCAACCATACCGGACAGGTCGATGCCATAGGAAATCTTGTCGGTGTCACGGTCACCTGTTCCCGTACCTGCAGGATTGTCTATGTCAGTAAACGCGTTCTTTTGCGAACCGGAATAGCCGAACAGGCCGAAACCAACACCGGCTACTTCACTGCCGATGCGGCCGAATATCGCCTTGCCGCTGTCGTTGTCGAACAGGTGATCCGGACGCCTGTAGCCGGGGCTGTTGATGGTGAAGTTTTCTTCGATGCCGTTGCCGTTGACCCAGCCCAGGCCGAGGTCAATGGGGCCGGCGGTATAATCGAACAACACGCCGCGGTCATAGGTCAGACCGGCCATGCGGTACACCATGTAATCCTGGAACGGCAGCCTGACTTCACGTGCGAACATCAGGTCGGAGACCTGGAACTGGCCCAGCATCATGCCGATCTCGGTGCTGAAAATATCGTCGTGCCTGAACCAGGCGTCTTCGACGATGGCTTCTCCATTGCCGCCTTTTTCGGCAAAGATCGCATAAAAGTAGTAGGTGATGTGGTCGGATAGCGGTGCGCTGGAAAGCAGTTTGATCAGGTAGGGCGACTGAATATCGGTATCAGCAGATATTTCTTCGCCGGTTTCAAGATCAGTAATCGTCGTTGCCTCACGTTTCTGCACATAGGCCTGCGTCCTCAATGCCAGTGGCACCGTGTCGGGTAATGCGAGCATGTCATCGCCGCCCGATATGGTGGTATCTTTCCAGTTGGGCAGGCGCATGTTGTCAGCGGCAAACTGTTCACCAAATTCATTGAGTTTGGGGTAGGCTGCATGGCAGGTAAGACAGCTCATATCATATTTACGCGCGAACACCGGCATTGCGCCGCTCTTTGTCGGTATCAGCGTCAATAACAGCAGCATGATGAATAACAGCAATATAACAGTGACAGACGGTTTGGTAAGCAGGCGTGATGTTGAGTGCATTTTTTTGCCCTTGTGAGTGATAAGTTTAGTATTATGATCCGCGCCAATAGATATAACATTGACGTGAATAAAAGAACCTGACTTCTATCAATTTTGCGGCTTGTTATAGCCTGGGAATTTCTTTTAGGGTGGCAGAACTAAAAACGGGACACCGATCTTTGAGGATGTGATCGATATCCCGTTTTTATGGATCAGTTTAGTAACCGAACCGTGCGCAATGAATTTTGTTAGTTTTGCTAAAAGCTGTTTGCTGCTAACAACCAACGATTGAACTTTAGCGTATACAACCTTAAGCTACGCTGACACGCGGCTTAAGCTTCGCTTAAGGTTGGGGTGTGCAAGATTCATTTAGAAATCATATAGTTAATGAAATGCGTCCTGTCGCCATACAGATCTCTCTAGATTAACGGATGAACCCTGTTCTAGCGGCAATCTCGGCAATCCAGAATGATCAGTTAAGGCCACAGTGCTGTACAGAATTCGAGCCTGAATCGGGAGAAAATCAATGAAAATTCTTGTTGTCGAGGATGATCAACAAGTTGCCAGACAGATAGAAACCTCGCTGAAAAACGCAGGATATGTCGTTGAAGTCGTGCACGATGGCGAGGAAGGTCTATACCTGGGAAGCCATGAGTCTTTTGACGCTGTTATCCTTGATCTGGGCCTGCCGAAACTTGATGGCATCAAGGTACTTCAACAATGGCGGAACGAAAACAGGGACATGCCGGTACTGATTCTGACTGCCAGGGATACCTGGCGGGAAAAGGTTGTGGGTTTGCGCGCTGGTGCTGATGACTACCTGGCAAAACCATTTGAAATCGAAGAGGTTCTGGCGCGTGTCGAGGCCTTGATCCGCCGTGCAACCGGACACAGCAAGCCTGTACTGACTTGCGGGCCTGTAGAGTTTGATACCACGACCAATCGTGTTTCACATAATGGTACTACAATTGAAATGACTGCACTGGAGTTGGGCATGTTGTCTTACCTGATGCATCACAAGGGTGAAGTGATTTCCAAAACAGAACTTACCGAACATATTTACGATCAGGATTTTGATCGTGATTCCAATGTAATTGAAGTTCTGGTTAATCGCCTGCGCAACAAACTGGGTTCCAGACTAATCAAGACGCATCGTGGACTGGGTTATCAGTTAATCGAACCAGATGATTCGTAATACACTCACATTCCGCCTGTTAATAACATCGATCGCCTGGGTAACGCTGACCCTGGCGATTGTCGCTGTATTGCTGACCATTCTTTTTCAGCGCCATATTGAAGAATATTTCGATGCTTTCATGTTCGACCATATCGAAGAGAGTATTTCGGCCGCGAGAGTTAATGAGCAGGGACAGATATATTTAACCTGGGTTCCCGCCGATCCCAGGTTCATGAATCCGCATTCAGGATGGTACTGGCAAATTTACGAGGAAGATAAACTGGTCGCGGGTTCCGAGTCATTGCTCAAAGACACGATTGATTTTATCTTGCCGGGAGAAGAAAAATATACACAAAAGCAAAAGGTAACCGGACCGGGTAATGAGGCCTTAAGAGCACTGGTGCTCGATGTTAAATTGAAAGGTTCCAGCAAGTTATACACGTTTGCTATTGCAGGTTCTGTTAACAGTATCAGGCGGGATGTCGAGGGCTTCACCTCCAAACTCGGAATAACGCTGATCATCCTTGGCACAGGACTACTTATCGTCGTGTTACTGCAGATTCGCTTTGGCCTGAAACCGCTGCGTTTTCTCAAAGATTCATTAACAAAAATCCGCACGGGTAGAGAAAATCGCCTGCCTGAAAATTTCCCGACCGAGATTCAACCAATCGTTCATGAGTTGAATGCGCTGCTTGATCACAGCGAGGGCTTGCTCGAGCGGGCCAGAACCCAGGTGGGAGATCTGGCGCATGCATTGAAGAATCCGCTTACTGTAATCAGAAACGAAGCCGGTGAAATAAAAGATCAGCGTGGCCAGCTGATACGTGAAAAAGCGGATGCTATGGGTGCATATGTAGAACGTTATCTTTCACGTGCGCGTGCTGCAGGTTCGGGCAATATCATTGGGGCGAGTGTATCGGTACAACCTGTAACGAAAGATATCTGTTATCTGATGGCGCGTATGTATCAGGATAAAAATATCGACATTGTGCTGAAAGATTTACAGGGGCTTTTTTTCAAAGGCGATGCGCAGGACCTGGAAGAAATGCTGGGCAACCTGATGGATAATGCGTGCAAATGGGCAAACAGCAAGGTTATCGTCAGTGGCGTGCAAAAAGGCACACGCTTGATTATCAATATCGATGACGATGGTCCGGGTATTCCGGAAGATCAAAAAGATGCCGTTTTACAACGTGGCCAGAGACTGGATGAAACTGTACCCGGTAGTGGATTAGGACTGGCTATCGTGATTGATCTGGCTCACCTGTATAACGGTTCTTTGACACTGCACAAGTCAGATGCAGGGGGACTGGACGCAAGGCTGGAATTGCCTTCCGCTGAAGAAGTCGGTTAATTATTTATGTTCGTTTGCTCTCAAGCAATCAGACAGTGCGCTTGATTTTTTCGCCATACCTGTTCAGGTAATGTTGTACCGGCTTCTGTACCGGTTCAGCGACCGGCTCTTTCTCCACCTTGTAAGCTGGAGCAATACATACACCCAGTGCGAAACTGCAAACAAAAAGCAATACAGGTTTTGTAAAACGTTTCATTTTATTCACATTTAGTCATGCTATACGTGAGTAATCCAGCAAGTCTTATGCCACGACAGCTTATTTCATTAAATAACAATAACTTACAAAGTTTACTGAATTTTCGTAAGCCCGGCAATGTCGATTTGTGTAAACAAAATCGACATAAATCACGTGTTAGAGACGGTGTATCAGCCGGATTTGTTAATTATTCAGAACTGATTATTGTCGTAAACGGCCATGATCGTTTTAAGCTCCCTCAGCACCCGTTGTTGATCGCTTTTATCCAGTGCACGTGTTTCATCGACTGAATTTCCGCGTTCAAGCACATCAATGATTTCATTCACCCTGTCACAGCCAAGCTCGCAGATCGATTCGATAATTGACTGGACATGAGCCGGGGGATCGTCTGGTAAGTGCGAAGTCATGTTTCGGACTTATGGGGTTTTTCCAGGTATTCTTTCGAACGCATTTCTATCAAGCGGCTGCTGGTACGATTGAATGCAAATTTAAGCATATCTCCAGTGTACAATTTTTCAGGCGCTGCGTCAGTGCTGATAACCAGCTTTACGCTGCGATCATAGAGTTCATCAACAAGGTATATAAAGCGCCGCGCCTTGTCGTCCATGTTTTCATCCATCACCGGTACGTTCGACACAATTATGGTGTGGTAATCGTGTGCAAGTTCGATATAGTCCGGCGTTGCACGGGGTGCGCCGCAGAGTACGTCGAACTCAAACCAGGCGATTTCATCGGCATGCATAAGCGTTTTTATCGGACGCTTATGTATTGTCAGAACATGATCGTAGCTTATCGTGCCGGGTGCCAGCGATTCCATACGTTTTATCAGTTTGTCATCAGTATTGGCTGTAATCGGTGTGTAGTAAACATCATCCTGTTCGAGCAGCGCGATACGGTGATCGGTATCACCCTGGATATGCATCACATGAGTATGTTGCTTGATCAGCTCAATCGCCGGTAGAAAGCGTTCTCGCTGGAGGCCGTTCTTGTATAAATCATCCGGTATTCTATTGGATGTAGCCACCAGTGTGACGCCATTATTAACCAGCGCTTGCAGCAAGCCTGAAAGCAACATTGCGTCAGTTATATTGGTAACAATGAATTCATCCAGGCAAAGTACCCGGTATTTTTTTGCGAAATCACTGGCAATGACAGTTAACGGGTTTTTCAGGTTGTGCAGCTGTGCCAGTTGTCCATGAACATCAAGCATGAAGTGGTGAAAGTGCAGCCGTAGCTTGTTTTCAAATGGCAATGATTCATAAAAAAGATTCATTAACCAGGTTTTGCCACGCCCAACGCAGCCCCAGATATACAGACCCTTTACCGGCACTGCGTAACGGTTTGTAAACAGACAATGCAGACGCTGAATGAAAGTAGTTTTTGCAGTGGCGTTGGCGACCAGTTCATCATACAGAAGTTGAAGTGCGTCGACCGCCTGTTTCTGTGCAGGGTCGCTTACAAATCCGTTTTTTTTCAGGCCGCGATGGTAACGCTCTATCGGTCGCATGAATGCCACACTATAAACATATAAAAATCAATTAGATAGAATGTGTTGTTAAAAGTCCAGGCCATCCGTGTTGCAATGTATCTGCAATGGTGTTTTTTATTGAGCGTTTGAGAACAGGCATATCATTTCCATTTGAGACAATGCGTGATAATTGATACTATAGCCTCCCATCGAGACCAAAGCATCCATGCTTGGTTGTTTTAAAAATAACCCAAGGCGTTTCCTCATTCATGACGCGATATATTTTTATTACCGGTGGTGTCGTTTCTTCATTAGGTAAAGGTATCGCTTCCGCTTCTATCGGCGCTATCCTAGAAAACCGCGGCCTTAAAATCCGAATGCTTAAACTGGATCCTTATATCAATGTGGATCCCGGGACCATGAGTCCTTTTCAGCATGGTGAAGTTTTTGTCACTGAAGATGGTGCAGAAACAGACCTCGACCTCGGTCACTACGAGCGATTCGTGCGGTCCAGAACCGGCAAGTCCAGTAATTTCACCACGGGTAAGATATACGAAAGTGTTATCCGAAAGGAGCGTCGAGGTGAATACCTGGGCGGTACCGTACAGGTGATTCCACACATCACCGATGAAATTAAACGTTGCATCGTGGATGGCGCGGATGATGCCGATATTGCCATGGTGGAAATCGGCGGAACAGTTGGCGACATCGAATCACTGCCGTTCATGGAGGCTATTCGCCAGATGGGTGTCGAGCTTGGACACGAGCGTGCGATTTTTATCCATCTGACGCTTGTGCCTTACATTCCGACTGCAGGTGAAGTTAAAACCAAGCCAACCCAGCATTCCGTCAAGGAGCTGCGCTCTATTGGTATTCAGCCTGATATCCTGCTATGCCGCTCCGAGCGATTACTGCCTGAAGAGGAACGTAAAAAAATTGCATTGTTTACCAATGTAGAACAAAAAGCGGTTATCTCTGCAAAAGATATGGGTAACATCTATGAGATACCCATCTGGCTGCATGATCAGGGTGTCGATGACATCATCGCCAGCAAGATGCACCTGGATTTGCCGGAAGCTGATTTATCAGACTGGCAATATGTTGTTGATTGCATGAAGCACCCGGAGCATGAAGTGAACATCGGCATGGTTGGTAAATATGTCGAATTGACCGAATCATACAAGTCACTCAACGAGGCACTGTCGCACGCCGGTATCCACAACAAATCGAAGGTCAACATTCACTACATCGACTCTGTCACTCTGGAATGCGGTGATTTCAGTTCACTGGTGGGCCTGGATGCCATTCTTGTGCCTGGCGGCTTTGGTGATCGGGGTGTTGAAGGCAAGATCGCCGCGGTCAGGTATGCCCGTGAAAACAATATTCCATACCTGGGAATTTGTCTTGGCATGCAGGTGGCCGTGATTGAATTCGCACGCCACGTGGCAAAAATCGAGAATGCACACAGCAGTGAATTCGATGCGAACACACCGGACCCGGTTATCGCGCTTATCACGGAATGGATGACGGAAGACGGCGGTATAGAAAAGCGTCATGAAGGTTCAGATCTTGGCGGCACCATGCGGCTTGGCGGCCAGACCTGTAATATCGTAGCCGGTACCCTGGCACATAAGGTGTATGGCAGCGATACCATCGTTGAACGCCATCGTCACCGTTATGAATTTAACAATACCTATCTGCAACAGCTTGCAGAAGCCGGCCTGATCATCAGTGGAAAATCCAGTGATAACAGCCTGGTTGAAATGGTCGAACTGAAACATCACCCCTGGTTTCTCGGCTGCCAGTTCCACCCTGAATTTACCTCGACACCGCGTGACGGCCACCCCTTGTTCAGTTCCTTCATTAAGGCGGCACTGGAACACCATCACAGGCACGCAAGATCTGGCGAGGTGGCGGCCTGATGAAACTTTGCGGTTTCGAGACCGGACTGGATCAACCGCTTTTCCTGATCGCAGGCCCATGTGTCATAGAGAGTGAACAACTGGCACTGGATACTTCCGCTGAGCTGAAAGCCATTACCGACAGGCTGGGCATACACTTCATTTATAAATCGTCCTTTGACAAGGCCAACCGTTCTGCCGGCAACAGTTTTCGCGGTCCCGGGCTGGAACAGGGTCTGCGTATTCTGCAGAAGGTAAAGCAGGAAACCGGTGTGCCTGTGATTACTGATGTGCATGAAGACACGCCCATCGATGAAGTTGCGGATGTGGTCGATGTGCTGCAGACACCCGCTTTTTTATGCAGGCAGACAAATTTTATTCAAAAGGTCGCCTCGGCGGGCAAGCCGGTCAATATCAAGAAAGGCCAGTTTCTCGCACCATGGGACATGAAAAATGTTGTAGACAAGGCGCAAGCGACCGGAAACAAGCAGATTATGGTTTGTGAGCGGGGCGTTTCTTTTGGTTACAACAACCTGGTTTCCGATATGCGGGCGCTTGCGGTCATGAGGGACACGGGTTGCCCGGTTGTGTTCGATGCCACACATTCAGTACAACTGCCTGGCGGCCAGGGCACTTCATCCGGCGGTCAACGCGAACATGTGCCGGTACTCGCGAGGGCTGCTGTTGCGGCGGGTATCTCTGGACTGTTCATGGAAACACACCCGGATCCGGACAAGGCACTGAGCGATGGCCCCAATGCCTGGCCTCTCGATCGAATCGAATCTTTGCTGAAAACGCTCACAGCTCTCGACAACATAGTAAAATCAGATCAGTTTGAAGAAGCGCGTTGAAAGCGGGCTAATCCAACAAATACGTCATTTAGGGTAAATCATGTCAAACATAATAAATATTCACGCACGTGAAATTCTGGACTCACGTGGAAATCCGACTGTTGAAGCCGAAGTCACATTAGCCGGAGAAGTTGTAGGACGGGCTGCGGTACCGTCTGGCGCTTCAACGGGAGAAAGAGAAGCGCTTGAATTGCGCGACGGTGACAAGAACCGCTACCTTGGCAAGGGTGTTACCAGGGCTGTCAGCAACGTCAATACCGAGATACGCGACGCCCTTATCGGTCTGGATACTCAGGATCAGAACGCGATCGACAAAAAGATGATCGAACTGGATGGTACTGATACCAAGGAACGTCTCGGGGCCAATGCAATTCTTGCAGTTTCACTCGCTAACGCACATGCGGCAGCACTGGAAAATAAAAAACCGCTGTACGTGAACCTGGGCGAAGATGCATACACCATGCCTGTGCCAATGATGAATATTATCAATGGCGGAGAGCATGCGGACAACAGCGTCGATTTGCAGGAATTCATGATTCTTCCTGTAGGCGCTCCGAGTTTCAAGGAGGCTTTGCGTTACGGGGCGGAAGTATTCCATACGCTGAAGAAAGTGCTGCATGCAAAAGGAATGAATACCGCTGTGGGTGATGAAGGCGGATTTGCGCCGGATCTTTCATCCAATGAAGAAGCGATTGAAATCATACTGGAAGCTATTGCTAAAGCCGGATATGAAGCCGGTAAGGATATATATCTTGGTCTGGATGTGGCCAGCTCGGAATTCTACAAGGATGGAATTTACACGTTGTCTTCGGAAGGCAGGGCTTTTAATTCGTCAGAGTTTACCGACTACCTGGCAGAATGGGTCGAGAAGTATCCGATCATCACTATCGAAGATGGCATGGCTGAGAATGACTGGGAAGGCTGGGCGATTATGACTGAAAAACTCGGTGACAAAGTACAGCTGGTTGGCGATGATCTGTTTGTCACCAATACTTCAATTTTCCAGGAAGGCATAGAAAAAGGCATCGCAAATTCCATTCTGATCAAATTCAACCAGATCGGCTCGCTGACAGAAACGCTGGATGCGATATACATGGCCCATAAGTCAAACTACACAGCTGTTGTATCTCACCGTTCCGGTGAAACAGAAGACAGCACAATTGCAGACCTGTGTGTGGCAACACAGGCCGGTCAGATAAAGACAGGCTCATTGTCGCGATCAGATCGTATCGCCAAGTACAACCAGTTGCTGAGAATAGAAGAAGCGCTTGGTGATACTGCTGTTTATGCCGGTGCAAGTGCGTTTAAACATCTAAAATAAGTTGAAACTGATTGTCGCCATCCTGTTTGTATTGTTGATATGGTTGCAATACAAGTTGTGGCTGGATGATGGCGGTATTCCTGAAGTGCTCGAACTGGAGCAGGAAATCGAGACTGTCCAGGCCGAAGTGAATACACTGCAGGAACGCAATAAGGCGCTCAATGCGGAAGTCATGGACCTGAAAACAGGCATCGAGGCGATCGAAGAACGTGCGCGCAGCGAAATGGGCATGATTAAAAAGGATGAAATTTACTATCAGGTCATTGATAGTGAATCTGATGTCTCTATAGAGGACGGTCCAGGTGAATAGTGGCTGTGATATCTGGGCTGTAATACCTGCCGCCGGTATTGGCAAGCGCATGCAGTCAGACAAACCCAAGCAATACCTGAGGTTAATCGACCGCGCGGTGATCGAGCATACAATAGACCGGCTACTGGCAGTCGAACAGGTGAAAGGCCTCGTCGTTTCCATACAGCCTGATGATCCTTACTGGCCGGGTATCCGGATTGAATCAGATAAGCCCGTACTTGTTGCAACTGGCGGTGAGGAACGTTGCTACAGTGTAATGAGTGCACTCGATGTAGTGTCAAAACAGCCGGCTTATAAACCCCAAACCATGTGGGCGCTGGTCCATGATGCCGTACGCCCATGTGTCAGCCTTGACGATATCCGGAATCTGATAGAAACAGTCGCCGGCACTGAGTCAGGTGGTTTACTGGCAGTGCCCGTGCGTGACACCATGAAGCGCCAGGATGATGACCAGCGGGTTAAGCAGACTGTCGACAGAACCGGGCTCTGGCATGCGTTAACGCCACAGCTTTTTGCATGCGATCAACTGTCCCGTGCGCTTGAGTCAGCTCTGGCAGACGGGTTCCTGGTAACGGATGACTCATCGGCAATGGAACATGCGGGGCATCGTCCGAGACTGGTGCAGGGGCGTGAAGACAACATTAAAATTACGCGCCCGGCTGATCTGCTTCTGGCTGAACTCTATTTGAAGTCACTATCTGAAAAATCTGGTACTGGAGAGTGCATATGACTCAACTGGACCCGCCGTTTCGTATCGGCCATGGTTTTGACGTTCATCGTTTTAAACAAGGCGATAGCATTATGCTGGGCGGTGTGAAAATACCATATATACATGCATTTGAAGCACATTCCGATGGGGATGTGTTGATACATTCAATTTGTGATGCCCTGTTGGGTGCTATAGCCGCTGGCGATATAGGGCAGCATTTTCCCGATACAGATGAAGCTTATAAAAATATCGACAGTTGTGTGCTGTTAGCAAAAGTTAACACTATGGTTGCAGAAACAGGTTATAAGCTCGGCAATCTGGATGTCACGGTTATTGCACAGGCGCCTCGACTTGCTGCTTTTATTCTGCCAATCCGCGAACGTCTGGCAGCCGAGCTCGATACCGCTATCAGTCAAATCAATATAAAAGCGACAACGACCGAGAGACTTGGCTACCTTGGCAGGGAAGAAGGTATAGCTGTTCACAGTGTCGTTCTCCTCGCCAAACGATAATATTTCATTCGTAATTTCGATTTTTACTGTTTTTTTAGGGAAAAAACGCATTTTTTTAACGAAATGTATTTACATTCCTGAGATAAAGGTATAAAAAAAGCCCACTGATTTTTATCACGAAACACCAAAGGGTCAATAAACAATGTCACCAGTAAAGAAAAAAGTAACAAAAAAGAAAGTTGCCAAGAAAAAAGTTGCTAAAAAACGCGTAGTAAAAAAAGCAGCACCAGCAAAAACAGTCAAGGCAATCAGCGCGGGCTACACAAAATCTCAACTGTTTGGTCACATCTCTGAAGAAACAGGTATTGCACGAAAAGATGTTGCACAGGTATTCGATGCACTTTCAGATGTCATTGAAGGCCACATCAAGAGTCGTGGTGTTGGCGAGTTCAAGCTGCCGGGTTTACTCAAGGTTAAAGTTAACAAGAAGCCGGCAACCAAGGCGCGTAAGAATGTTCCAAATCCATTCCGTCCGGGTGAGTTCATGGACGTAGCAGCAAAACCGGCACGCAAGGTTGTTAAGGTGCTGCCGCTTAAAGCTTTGAAGGATATGGCTGCCAAGTAACAAAACGCCACAACACATCTTGCTATAAGATGCCGACAAAACCCCTGTAAGACATTGTTTTACAGGGGTTTTTTATGGTCTGCGCATTTCGCTTTAAAGGCTGGATTTGATGTTGCCGGTTGCGTTTATAATGTAGTCCGTCAAGTTTTTTGAACTGTCACCTGCTCAAGAATGAACAAGATACTTTATCTGCATGGTTTCAACAGTTCGCCTGATTCACGCAAGGCCAGGGTGATGCATGACTATATGAAACGCGCAGGCCTGCCGGATCGAATCGATATACCGGAAATTCCACATGCACCTGCAGATGCGATTGAACTTCTACAGCAATATGCAGAAGAAATTACCAGGCAATATTCGTTGTCATTAGTCGGTAGCTCTCTTGGCGGTTTTTATGCAACCTGGCTGGCGGAGAAATATAGTTGCCCGGCAGTTCTGATCAATCCTGCAGTCAAGCCACACGAGCTGCTGAAAAAACATTTGGGCGAGAATATAAATTACTACACCGCCGAGCGCTGGATGCTCAATGAGGTACATATAAGGAAATTTCGTGAACTCTATATCGACAAGGTATCAAATCCACAACGCTACCTGTTGATGCTGCAAACAGGTGATGAAACACTGGACTATCGTGAAGCGCTGGAGAAATACAGCACTTCTCCATCAATAGTCGAACAGGGGGGCAGCCATGAATTCAGTGAATTCGAAAACCATCTGGATAAAATACTCGACTTCTGTAATGTTACATAATTTGAATTGGGTGATTCAGTAAACATTCAGCCAAAGATTTCACAGAGATTTATTGATGTAGGAGCGGCTTTAGCCGCGAATATTCAAAATGTAATTGTCATCTCGAACGAATGTGAGAGATCTCCTGAATCCATGGAGATTTCTCCCTTTGGTCGAAATGACAAAAAATTTTCGAGGCTAAAGCCGTTCCTACGTCGAGAACAAAAGGCCATAACAAGTATTAACCTCTGTGTACTCTGTGCCCTCTGTGGCAGGTATTTGATTACACCCGTCCAATCAGGAGAAACGCCTTGGTTATTAACTCAGTGCAGGAATAAATGATGTCATTAGGCCCGGTAATGATGGATCTTGAAGGAACAAGCATCTCTCGTATAGAACAGGAATTACTTGAAAATCCCCTTATCGGCGGGGTGATTTTATTCACACGGAATTTTGAATCGATTAATCAGATCACCGAGCTGGTTAATGCAATACATGCTGTACGTTCTCCCCATTTGCTGGTCGCTGTCGATCATGAAGGTGGGCGCGTACAGCGTTTTCATGAAGGTTTTACCAGGCTGCCTCCAGCCAATGTATTTGGCAGGATGTACAGGGATGATGCGGACAAGGCGCGTAAATATGCAGATCAGGCCGGTTGGCTGTTGGCGGCTGAACTCAGGTCGATCGGTGTCGATTTCAGTTTTGCGCCTGTGCTTGATCTGGCCCATGGTGTCAGTGGTGTGATTGGAGATCGTGCCTACCATGCCAGGCCGGATGTGGTTGCAACACTGGCCTATGCCACCATGCACGGCATGCTGCGCGCAGGCATGCAGGCTGTCGGCAAACATTTCCCGGGACACGGCGGTGTCGCTGAAGATTCACATCTTGCGCTGCCGGTCGATCACCGGGAAATGAGTGTTCTGATAAAGGAAGACATCGTGCCGTTCGCAAAGATGATTTCGAATGGCTTGAGTGGCATCATGCCTGCACATGTTATCTACGACAAGGTGGATAACAGGCCAGCGGGTTATTCAAAAATCTGGTTACAGGACATATTAAGAAAAAAGCTCAACTTTCAGGGTGTTATTTTCAGTGATGATCTGAGCATGGAAGCTGCCGGTGTTGCCGGCGATTACGGCAGTCGTGCACAGCAGGCGCTGCAGGCCGGTTGTGACATGGTGCTTGTCTGCAACCATCCTGAAGCCGTAGGCGAAGTTGTAGAACAGTTGCAGGGCTATAGCAATCCGACGTCACAAATGCGCCTGATTCGTATGCATGGAAAGCGCGATGTATCGTATACAGAACTGCACAACAGTTATGACTGGAAACAGGTTTCTGCAATGATAGCCGAGCTCGATCAGTCTCCATGGATGGAAATGGATGTTTAATGTTTAACCGGCGATACTAAGATGATTGATGATGCTCATAATAATATGCAGGAGCTACAGCAGGTTCTTCAGCAGGCAGAACTCATATTCGACACGGCATATATTGACTCGGCTATAAATAAGCTTGCACAGCGTCTTACAGAGCGTCTGGGAGATGCCACACCGCTCGTGCTCAGCGTAATGCAGGGCGGCCTGATGTTTACTGGAAAGATCATGCCGCTGCTGCCACTGGATGCTGATTTTGATTACATACACGCAACGCGTTACCACAACACGACACAGGGATACGAGCTCGAGTGGAAGGCATATCCGCATAACAAACTCGAAAACCGCACAGTACTGATACTGGATGATATTCTCGATGAGGGATATACACTTGCTGCAATTGAGCAGTATTGCCGGCAGCAGGGTGCAAAAGATGTCATTTCTGCCGTATTGTTACAGAAGAGGCACGATCGCCTGAAGCCAGCTATGGGTTGTGAATATGTCGCACTTGAGGTTGATGATCGCTACGTGTTTGGCTATGGAATGGACTACAAAGGTAAATTGCGACACCTGAACAGGATTTACGCAATATCAACCTAGAAAAACAGACAAGAGAAAACAATTATGCCTAAAGTCGGTGTCATTGGCGGCAGCGCCATGGATACGATAGAAAACCTGGAAGTCAGCCACCGTGAAATGGTGAATACGCCCTATGGGGCCACATCCAGTCCGCTGCTATTTGGAAAAATGAATGGTGGCGATATTATATTTATTCATCGCCATGGTTTCGGTCATACCATCGCACCCCACGAAATCAATTACAGGGCGAATATCTGGGCATTGAAAGAACTTGAAGTAACACACATCGTAGCTACTGCAGCTGTGGGTGGCATTACTGAACACATGTCGCCGATAACACTGGTGGTTCCAGACCAGATCATCGATTACACGCATAGCCGTAACCAGACGTTTTATGAAAATAACCAGGAACCCGTCGTTCACGTTGATTTCACCTGGCCATATGATCAACAGTTGCGCACGGTGTTGAACACTTCTGCCGTCAAGCTGAATTTACCGGTGGTATCCCGAGGTGCGTACGGGGCCGTGCAGGGGCCACGGCTGGAAACGGCCGCAGAAATTACACGACTCGAAGGTGACGGTTGCGACATCGTGGGCATGACCGGCATGCCAGAAGCGGTACTGGCGCGCGAGCTTGATATTTCATACGCCTGTTGCGCCGTGGTCGTGAACTGGGCAGCGGGTAAAGGCAGTCAGGAAGACACGTTGATCGACATCATCAACAGCAACATGAAGACTGCGAAAGCCCGTGTGCACAAACTTCTCGCAGAAGCTTTGCCGATGATAATGGAACTCTGATACACAAGAGTGGCAGACAAGCTCTTTATAGCTGTACAGGCGCTGGGCGGGCTGGGTCTGTTTCTTCTCGGCATGATGATCATGACCGAGGGACTGCGGGAAATGGCTGGCGATGCAATACGCTCTGCCCTGATGCGCTTTACCTCGAGCCCGACATCCGGTGCCGTTAGCGGTGCCATCAGCACGGCGATTCTGCAAT
>Ga0316198_10000451_pt1 | contig 21655 bp, 22 predicted proteins | sample OudBieAanoxic_MG_FD_204935 | JGI IMG/M metagenome (GOLD analysis project Ga0316198, IMG submission 204935) | Coastal sediment microbial communities from Oude Bieten Haven, Netherlands - site A anoxic | ecosystem: Environmental > Aquatic > Marine > Coastal > Sediment | place: Netherlands...
TTATTAACACAACTGTTAATAACATAACTGTTTAAATAAAACAAGCAGTCGAATATGGCGAAAATCATCTGTCATAGCAACTTATCGCTGGCAGATGGCAATGATAGCTTTTCGGTTCTGTATTTTTATAAAAAAATTTGCTAAAATCCAGATTAAATCAAAAGAAGGAATGTTTTCGTATATCATTTAACAAAGTTATTAGGTGAGGAAGATTTCAAGATGTTACTAAATCAAAAACTATATTACCTGCTCGCCAACAGGGCCCGGGAGGTTAAAATTGAGATAGTGTGCCTTGGGCTCGGCTATACTGCGGTAACATTGTCCGACGGCGGTATCGGGCTTGCGTACACCCATTTTGAAGATAAAAAATCCTGCATGCTTCTCAACAAGCATATCGATTACGAAGGCCAACCGGCGGTGCAGCTCCTGGAAAAGATAAAAGGTGACCATCCTGTCGAAAGAAGCATGGCCCTGGCCCTGGTAAATGCCCTGAATCACAAAGATGCGCTAAAATTTCCTGAGGATAAAAAAAACAATATCTTATTCGAACACTTTAAAATCGGCCAGGGAACCCATGCGGCCATGGTGGGTTTTATCGGACCGCTTGTGGATTTACTCAAGCGGAAACAGGCCGCGGTAGAAATTTTAGATACATCGCGGAATATGGGACACAAAGATGATTTTTATGCCAAACTGGGCAACTGGGCGGATGTGCTGATTTTAACATCTACCTCCCTTTTAAACAATACCACCGAAGAAATCCTGCAACACGTCAGCCCAACGGTCAAGACGGTCATGCTGGGCCCCAGCACCCCCATGGTGGCCGAAGCCTTCCGACACCTGCCGGTGCACATGCTGGCCGGCACCGTTCCCATCGATCAAGAGAATGTTTTAAAGGCGATTCGTCACGGGATGGGGACCCCGGTGCTGCAAAAGTTCAGCCGCAAGTCTTATTTAAGCCTGTAACGGTTAAAAACGCTAGTTTATAGCAATCAGGATATATTTTGCCGCAACAATAAATACGACCGCCCCATGGATAAGTTTTATCCACTTCACAGAGGTGTATTTTTGCATTTTAGCACCAAAGTACATGCCTAAAAGCCCGCCTGCTCCGAGTCATTCGGACCCGAGATGAGGCTTTGATGCCAATTTCATTTGCCGAAGGGACAGTGGGGGTAGGTACATTCCGGGCAATCTTTGCACAGTCCCCCGTGCCCTAAAAACGCCAGATCCGCCTTGCCGATGTGCTCGCCGGCCAGAATGCGGGGAAGGATCAGGTCCAGCACCGTGATGCGGTGATACAAGCCGCAGGCCGGTATCCCCAACAGAGGAATCTCCCCGATGTAGGCCGCCAGAAACATGGCACCGGGCAGCACTGCCGAGCCGTAGTTCATTTCCGTGGCCCCGGCCATGCGAATCCCCTTGCGCGTGACATCGTCCGGGTCCACACTCATCCCGCCGCTGAGCATGATTAAATCACAGCCCCTGTCCAGATGATTGGCAATCGCCTGGCTGATCAGTTCTTCATCATCCGGGGCAAAAACGATTCCATCCACTTTAGAACCTAACGTGGTCACCTTTTCGCTCAATACCGGTGCGAAGCGATCTTCGATCAACCCATGGAAGACTTCGTTGCCCGTGATCACCAGGCCAACTTTGGCCTCTCGCAGGGTTTTGACCGCAAGCACCGCACCGTTCTGGCGGGCGATGGCGGCGGCCCGTTCGATGGCAACCCGTTTCATGACCAGGGGGATGGCCCGGGTGGCCGCCACCTTTTCTCCCTTTTTGACCAGGGTGTGATTGTGCAGGGTGGCGCACATGACCTCATCCACCATATTAAATGCCGCTAATGCTGTCGTGTCGACCTTAAACAGCCCGTCGGTGGCCGCCAGCAGGTTTATCTTGCCCTCATGGGGTTCATCCTTCCAGGCAATACCCTCCCCGGCCAGGGCGTTTGCCAGAATAGCGGCTGCCTGGTTTTCGTGGATTTCGTCTTCTTCCAGATCGATCAGGTAGAGATTATTCTTGCCGAGTTTCTGCAGATGGCACAGGTCCTCATTGCAAACTGTGTGGCCTTTGTGAAAGGCGGGACCCTTGAATTCACCGGGGCGTATCTCGGTAATGTCATGGGCCAGTGCGGTGCCCACGGCATCTTTTAATTTGATTTTCTTCAGCATGGTTGAGCTCCCTAATCCGATGTCAATTCTTATCTGGCAATTTCTGTCTCTTCATTTTTTTCCATAGCTGAACTTTCTAGCAGGGAAGTGAAATTTTGCATTTTTCCTCACCTAATGGCATATGTTAAAATTAACATAACAAACGGTAAAAAAAATCGTGCTTGGATCATGCAGTGATTAGATCAGTCTAACTGAAAACAAATCAACAATGTCCTGAGATCGATTCGATTTCAGCAGAGTTTTCTGGATCAGACGACCCGGAAGTCAAGACCGAGGATATTACCTGGTAATCGTCTTTAATAAAGGTTTCCGTCGCCCGGGCCAGGTTCCGGTAAAAGGAAATTGCGGCGTTTTGGATAACTTTGTCTGCAAATTCATGGACCCAGGCTCCCAGATGAATTTCTAGAAATGACTGCTGGTTTATCAGGCTGGCGACGACCTGATCGCCATCATCCTGACCAGCTGCTTCCACGGCCTTGAATATCAGAAAGTGCATGAATTCGAGTTCAGCCGCAATGTGATCGGGGGCATCTTTGAAATCATCAGCCACAACAAGCCCGGATTGGCGGTATCTATTGATCACATCCATGGTGGAGTTTCCCATGATCCTGCGTTCTGGTTCCAGATAGACGGAACCATAAGGTGGTGCCAGCAGGGTATAGGGTCCCACAAAAAGCCGCGCATACTCCACTTTCAATTCCTCAATGTTACCGACTTTCAAAAATTTCTTTCCACCCCAGTTAATATCTTGCCGGGCTTGGAGGCCAGCCAGCCTGAGCTTTTCGACCAGATCCGTTATTTTGCCGGACAATGCTTTATCCGGCGTATAATAGCATTCAGCCAGAAGTTTATATATTTCAGATCGGATTGCTTCATGCCGCACATACGTTTCGGCTTCCATAGGTACTCCTTCAATATCTGTACATTCAGTTAACAACCACAGCCGGCCCGAAAAGGTCCGACTGCGGTTGATACTTGTTCGAGGGGTCGGGGAGTTTTTTAGACTTGGGCCGGTCCGCCAGGGCCCCTAAATTATTCCGGTGTTTCGGACAGCTTGAAATGCCGCTCCCCTATGGTGTAGACGAGAAGCAACACGGCCAGCGCAAACACAAAAACAAACACTTCCCAGATTGTTGGCCAGTAGCTGACAAATGGGGGCTGTCCTTCTGCCTTGGGGCCGGTGGGCATAACCAGACCGCTAAGTACCATTTCCAGGCGCCCGGCAAACATACCGACCAGGAACAAAACAGCGGAAGTCACCTTTCCCCAGCCGGCTTGTCGCACCGATGGGGCGGCGATCATAGCAAGGGGGATGATCAAACCAACCCACAGCGCCAGGTGATACCATCCCGAGCCCAGCATATGCCTGAACCCACCGAATTCGACGGCGGTTGCTGAGGCGCCTCCCACGATGGTTCGCCATATGAAAAAAACCAATGTCAATGCCACAACGAAGCCAAAAACCTTGCTGAGGTCTTCGTAAAGGTTTTTGTCCTCCTCGCTCAAAGGATTTTGCGCAAAGTGATGGTAACCCAGGCTAAACACAATCACGGCTGCCAGCGCGCTGGCAAATCCGGTCAGCGGTAAATACATGGCCAAAAAGGTGGCGCTGAACACAGGCCTCGCATCCGGAAGTCCAAAGAGCCAGCCCAGGGCTGTGGAGGTGGCAATCGCAATGATGAATGTGAATATCCCGAGTCCCCTGCTGACGTTGCCCGCTTGGATTTTCCTAAATGATAACAATATAACAATCAAGTAAAGCCCATAGAGCATACCCAGCCACCAGAGAGGTGAAGCAAAGTTTGGGGAAAACAAATAATAGTAAACATTCCACGGCGATCCGAGATGTAAGAACAGACAGGTAAAGGCCGCAAACAATACGGCAATTTCCAAAAATACCGTTCGCTTTTCAAGGGCCTGGTAGCGCTTGACACCAAAGACCACGGGAATGGACGAGACAAAGGCAAGCCCCGAGCTTGTCAACGAGAAAAAGACATAGGCGGCAATGGGCATGGTCCAAACCAAAATATCTGTCTTGGCGTACAGGACAAAGCCGGTGGTAAACACCCTGTAAGCGGTGATCAGGCCAAGCAGAATACCCAGCCCAAGTAGCCCGTACCACAACTGAATTTTTATTGCTTTCATCTAGACACCCCCTTTCGTTGGCTTATAGTGTGCCGGATTAAAACTTCGAATGTAATAAACGTTGGGCTGTGTGCCGAGCCGCTCCTTCAGCCGGTAGGGTTTATATTTGCCCAACAGCTCGTTGACCTTGCTGTCCGGCTTTTCCAAATCCCCAAATACCCTGGCGTCAGCCGGACAAGCCACCGCGCAATAAGGTATTTTGCCCACGTTGATTCGGTGGTCACAAAAAGTGCATTTTTCAACAATGCCCTTCGATCGATTCTCCGGAAGGGTCTGGGCCCTTTCGGGATTGCTGTATGGCGTTCCGTTGCCACCGTTGACCGTCTGAGCCACTTCTTTAGGGGAGCTTGTGCCGCCATTAATGACAGGCCGCCCGTCCTTCCAGAATTTATGGGGGTTTTCCCAGTTGAAATAGATCACCTCATAAGGGCAATTGTACATGCAATACCGGCAACCGATGCATTTGTCGGGATCGTGCATGGTGATGCCGTTATCCAGCTTGTGCATGGCCTTCGTCGGGCACCCCCGCGCACAGGGAGGATTTGAGCAGTGGTTGCAGAGCGTCGGCAGATAATGGAACCGCACATTCGGGAACGTGCCGGAGGTCTCCGTAATTTTGTTGGACCAGTAGATGCCCTCTGATACGTTGTTCTCGTTTCGACAGGCGATGCTGCAGGCGCCACAGCCGACACATCGCTGTAAATCTATTACCATGGCATATTTAGGCATGGTTCACCTCCTAAATTTTTTCGATTTTAATTCTGGTGGTCGCATAGAATGCCGTGCTGCCACTCAAACGATCGTACTGAGCCGGGATCAAGTCATTGCTGCTGCCGCCCCGGGGCACCTTGCCAAATTCTTTGGAGGCCACCCGGCCATAGGCCCAGTGGCCCTGGCCATAGCACTTTGCGATTGTGCCGGGCCGGACCCCTTCCCACAAACTTGCCGTACAGGTCAGGCTTCCGGATGGAGATGTCAGTTTAACCTCATCTCCATTCTTGATACCCAGTTCTTTGGCATCTGCCGGGTTGATCTTGGCCACATCCTGCCAGGGCACATCACCCGGATCGAGATCTTTAAAATCATGATACCAGGTGCAGTTGGCCGAACGGCCCTCACGGTTGAGTCTGGATTTGTAGTCTACGTGGATGAAGGGATATTCTTTTTCATTCCCTGCAATAAATGCTTCTTCATAATGCGGCACGAACGCCCTTTCACCGCGGGCCTGATAGTTGCAGACCTCCAGAACATGGTCGACCGTGGTGTTATGCTTTTCAGCATGTTTTTCCAGCGCAGCCTTCAGTGTTTCGCTGTAGAATTCGAACTTCTTGGTTTTTGTTTTCATGTTGCTCCAGCGTTTACGGAATGGATACGGGTTAGAATTCCAGACGCCGGCCTTGAGCAAATCCTCCCAGCCGTTGAATTTGTCACCGCCTTTGTATTTGGCCGGATCCCACAGATTCTGGGTGGCATGTTTAAGGGAATAGAGCGCAAATTCTTTCTCGTTGGTCGGGGTCTTCCCGGTCTCCGGATCCTTGTATTCCTTGAAATGGCGCAACATGTTGTCAAATCCCCTTTCCGCCAGTTTTTCCGCAAGCAGCCAGGGGATTTCGGTTTCATCGATCTTGAAATCTCCCACCGGCTTGATGATCGGCTGCATGAGGGTCACATGCCGGTATCCGTTGCCCATGGCCTTGACATAGCCCCACTTTTCGAACATGTGATGGGTATCGGGCAGCAGGATATCGGCAAACCAGGAGAACTCCGAAGCATTGGTGGTGATGTGCACCAGAAACGGTATCTTGGATAGGGCCCGCTCCCAGCGCTCGGGCTGCGGACAGGAAAAAGCGAAGTTGTTCATGTATCCGATCGCCACTTTGATTTCATTGGGATCCTCATTGAGGATGCCCTCGGCTGCATTGTTGGTGACCACGCCCCCGCCCGATTTTCCTTTGTTCAGCGCGGGAAACTCCAATCTGCCTCGCTGGTCGATTTTTTTATGCTTTTTACCCTTTTTGGCAATCTCATCCATAAAATCATCGGGTTTCGGAAACTTGGAGGTGTATTCTTTGTTGCTCTGCTGGGTCCCGCCGACATTGTCCACTGCCCCGACGAGGCCGTTTAAGGCATGCACGGCCAGACTGGCGTAGGCGCCGCGAACCTGCATACAGGGTCCGCCGCCCAGCCATGAAATGGCATGGGGCGCTGCCTGCCCGTAACCGATCGCTACCCGTTTAATCTGCTCTACCGGCACGTCGGTTATTTTTGCAGCCCACTCCGGTGTTTTGTCTTTCAACTCCAGGTTCCACCACGCGACAATGCCGTTGGTGTGTTTTTCTTCAAACATTTCCGCATCGACATCTTGTCCGGCCACAAAACGATTTTCACCGTCGGTAAAATCGCCGACAAAGTCCTTATGCCATAATCCCTCGGTGAGCAGTATGTGAGCAATGGCAACTGCCAGGGCACCGTCCGTACCGGGCTTAACCGGCAGCCACTCGTCGGCTTTGGCCGCGGTGGCCGAAAGTCGGGGTTCGGCAATTGCAATGGTTGCAGAATCAACCGCGTCCCCCCAGGCAGCAGAATAATAGGATACCTGCCGGTTGGCAGCCAGAGGGTCGGCGCCCCATAAAATAATGTACCGGGCTCTTTGAACATCATACTGCCGATAGCCCCAGTAGCCTTCCGTGAAATAAGGACCAAATTTCTCCGCTTCAGCACAGATAGCGCTGTGGGAGATGTTGTTGGGCGAGCCGATAATTTTGGTCATGCGATCATAGAGAATATCCCGCATATAAGAGTATCGGCCCCGCATGAGCATATACTTGTGGGTTTCGTCGTTGTTTCTAAGCTCCATGATCTTGTCGGCGATGGTACCCAGGGCCTCATCCCAGGATATGGGCACGAATTTGGGATCCTCGTTGCGTCCCTTTTTTGGATTGGTCCGTTTCATCGGGGTTTTAATACGGTCGGGATCATAAACCTGCTGCAACGCCAGATGGGACCGGGGACAACCCGCAGTGCCGTTGACCTTAGAATTCGGATTTCCCCGGACCTTCACCGCCCTACCGTCAACGACATAAACCTGCTTCGAGCACCATGATGTGCACCCCTGACAGGTGGCAGGCTTCCATTCTCCCATTTCACCCGCCGAAACCTCCCCGGACGCCGCCAACGCTCTGAAAGAAGGCTGCAAACCTCCAAGCGCAACGGCTGTGCCGGTGGCTACCGACGCTTTTTTTATGAATGATCTTCTTGTCAAAACAAAATCGGAAAGAAAACCATCCAAAGGCGATTGGTTATTGTTTTTTTCCTTTTTCATATTCCCTCCCTCTGGTTTAAATTGATACATAAGGACATAGATAATGGTGGTTTATAACCGGCCCGAAAACGCCTGGCTTTCAGGTGTCCGGTATGCTCTCCTCCTCGTATATACTTTTGATCCAGAATACGAGCTCATCCGGATCCACCGGCTTATTCAGGCAGGCATAGATGTGGTAGCAAATGGCGTCCTTCAGCTCGGGATGAAACCGATCCCTTGATGTGCACAGGAATCTGACGCCGGGGTATTTGAGCGCCATGGTCCGAATCGTACGGTTGTCAACCTGAACCGAATCAATATCGATGATAACCGCCACATACTCGTCGGAATCAAGCAACGCATCCAATGATGATAATGCGTGCACTTCGGTAGACGCATAATTCGCGGAATTGAGTATGCCGGACAATTCTTCCATGCTGTCGGGGTCGGCGGCCATGACGACGATTTTCTTTTTCATATCTCTTGGTTATTTTCCATCTCTCCATTTTAGATGATTTGGGGGATGTTATGAGAATTCCGCGGAGGATCAGCTGAGATATTGCATTATTTAGCAAGTTCAGTGCCACATTGTGGTGTATTCACTGATCAAGTGGTACATTCAAGAGGGATGGTTGATCTGGCTGGAATATAAACTATTGAAATAATTACTGATTTTAGGTACCATCGCATGGTTAGGAAACAAGACAATAATGCAGAACATGGATTCGGGGATTGGTTCTGAATTCAGGAAAAAATGTCCGATATTCGGACACCTGGCCATGGATTTAAAAATTTACTGGAATATCAGATACATGTATCTGTCCGAAATTCAGTCACGTTTTTTGAAGCGAACACCGAAATTTCCGGAAAACGGGCATTGAACTGTCGAGAGATCATTGCATCTTTAGCAATTGCTTCAGAACGGATAATGCGAGCGGGGGAAGATCATGTCACGGGGCCGGTTACCGGACAAAAATGAATGGTTTAAACTTTCTAATGAACGGTGGGTTTGGTGATATTGTATTTTTTAAGTTTTTCGTAAAGCGTACTGCGGCTGATGCCGAGTCTGGCAGCAGTTTCTTTTTTGTTCCAATTGCATTCAACCAGGACTTCTTTGAGCAGATTGATTTCATTTTCTACAATTGATCGGTGGGATCCATTTTCAATTTTGGAAACCCTGGGCTTTGACTGCTGAATGACTGCCGGCAATTCCGAGACTTCGACATATTTCCCCTTAACAACAACGGTGGCGTGCTCGACGCTGTTTTCAAGCTCCCTGACATTGCCGGGCCAGTCATAGTCCAGGAGCAGCCGCATGACTTCAGGGCTAAAGCGCCGAACAGCTTTGTTTTGCTCGTCAGCAAATTTTTTCAGAAAATATTTAGCCAGCGAAGGGATATCGTTGCGACGGCTATGCAGCGGGGGAACCTGGATGGGAATGACATGCAAACGATAAAATAGATCCTCCCTGAAATTACCAGCCTTAACTTCCAGCTGCAAATCCTTGTTGGTGGCGGCCAGAATACGGGTGTTGGCCGTCAGGGTTTTTTCACCTCCCACGCGCTCGAACTTACGGCTCTGCAGTATGCGCAGCAGTTTTATCTGCGCTGTGGGGGAAATCTCACCGATTTCATCCAGGAAAACGGTTCCGCCGTCGGCCTGTTCAAACCGCCCCGCTTTCTGACGAACGGCCCCGGTAAAGGCGCCTTTTTCATGACCGAAAAGCTCACTTTCCAGAAGTGTAGCCGGATAAGCTGAGCAGTTAATCACGATAAATGGCGAATCTTTACGCAGGCTGTTGTTGTGGATCGCCCGGGCCACCAGCTCCTTGCCGGTGCCGCTTTCACCCTGGATCAAAACCGTCGCATCAGTGGGGGCCACATCCTCGATCAGTTTATAAATAATCTGCATCTGAGGGTCTTTACCGATCAGGCCGCCAAAACCGCTGGATTTTTCAATGCGGGTCCTCAATTCACGGATTTCTTCCTCATGGCCAATCGCCCTGCGGATAGCACCCGTCGACTGGGCCAGAATTATTTCAATGATATCCAGATCTTTGGTTACGCAGTTGCAGCCGCCGGGGCAGGCGACCAGCATGGCCCCTAAAGATTGCCCTTCATGCCGCAAGGGAAACGCAACCATTCTTTCAGCGGCCTCATAAGCGTCGGGCAGAAAAACCATCTTATCCTGATCGTTCTCGATAAATGTCGTTTCTTTTATTCCTTCCAATATTTCCTGAGCAATTCTGGAGTGCTCTGCCGACCAGGCCTTACACTCCTGGCCGGAATAACAAAAGAGAGTACTACTGCTACGATTGAACACCACGACCGCCATATCATTGCAGGTGACAATGGATTGAAGCTTTTTAACCAGATAGGCACACACCTCATTGAGCGTGGTAAGAGCGTTAATTTCTTGCGAAATAAGAAAGGATATGCGCGTTTGATGATGGGCGCGGTCCAACTGCTGGTTTTTTTCTTCCAGATTTCGTGTGTAATCTTTGATCCGCCTGAGCATCTTATTAAAAGAAATTGTTAATCTGCCGACTTCACTGTCCAGGGGAATTTTCAGATCAAGATCAAGGCGTTCTTCACCGATCTTTTCGGCCGCCGTTGCCAGAGCGGCTAATGGCCGCGTGACGCGTCTGATGAAAAATAGACTTCCGCCGATGGCCAATAAAAGAATCGCCAGGGTCAGCGCACTCATTTGCAGCCATAGTTGCATAACCTGGTCCCGGAAGGGCTTTTCAAATACGCCGAGACGTAAAGTGCCTGCCTTTCCTGAAAAGATAGCCCAGGCAATGTCGAAATAGCGCTCACCTTCGGTGGAAATGATTTCCTTATTATGACTGTAATTATCCAGAATAATATCGTTGGCCCCTATCAGCTCGACAGGCACACCCCGGGGGAAAGTATGCGCAAGAACCTGGTTTTCCCGGATGATAAAAATGTAGGCGGCATGGGGGGTGCTGGTCATATGGTAATCGAGCATTTTTTGAAGCGCCACCAGGTCATTGGTCAGGATTTTATCGGTGGCGTCGAGAGCGATGGCCTGGGCCAGGTTTTCCGCCTGGGCCGTCATGGATTCAAACAGGCTTTTGCTGTAACGGTGGGTGGCGAGCAGTGAAATAAGCAGCCCGCTGCCGACCACCAGGAGCGCGACGATGATCAGTAGCTTACTTTTAAGGCTGTGCGGCCGCATTGGGATCTTTCTCCATGGATGCCAATTTTAAATTTATCTGCCGGATGCTGTCGTACCACTCATCGCGCGGGTTGACGAACCGATCGATCATCAGCTCGCTGATGATCTTTTTCCCGTTGGGATCCCGATGCATATCAAACAGGGCCTGGCGAATACGTGTTTTTAATTCGGGAGACAGGGCCTCGGATACCACCAGGGGTGGAATGCCGTAAGGTTCCGACTTTCGGATGATGCGGGTTTCAGATGTGAAGACAGGATTTTTGCGGTGATAATATTCCCAGATGAGTCCATCAATTGCGGCTCCATCCACCAGGCCTTTGGCCACCGCCAGGATTGCGTTGTCATGGCTGTAAGTGTAAGTTGTTTTGCTGAAAAATGTCTCGGGCTTCTCATTGATTTCACTGAGCCAGAAGGTCGGCACCAGTTTACCGGTGTTGGAATCCGGGTCGGTAAAGGCAAACACGTGACCACGGAGATCTGTCAAATCCTGAAACTCACTGTTTTTATTGACAATGAGATAAGAGTGATAAAAATGGCTGTTCTGAACTTCAGGCGTTGCCAGCAGCTCGAAGCCGTGCTTCTCCTTGCCGACCACATAGGGCCCGGAGCATATAAATGCCATATCGATCTGTCTTCTGGCCAGCAGCTCATTGATCTCGCCATAGGTTTTGCGCTGGATGAACTGGATTTCACGCCCCAGTTTCTGACCGATATAATCCAGCAGCTGGCGATAGTAGGCAAAGGTTTCTTTGGGTGAAATCATAGCACCGACGGCGACTTTTAGCTGATCCGACTCGGACTCTGAGCTGATCGGACGTTCTACCGCAACGGTTTGGTTAAAATCAACCACAACGGCATCGCTGTCCCGGCCGCAACCGCTAACCACAACTATGGCAGCCAGGATTAAACCGCAGATCAAAATAGCTATTTTTGATTTCATGATCGTAATGTGACCTTTCGGATAATCAGGGTTTTTAGGGCTTTGAAGATAAATGGCTCTGTGTCCGGAAATCGTACAGACACATTTCATTTACCACTATGTGGTAGTATTAGTCAATAACAATTCTGCATGGCTGGAAAAAGCTATGGGGTAAGGACAAGGAAGCCGAACCGAATGGCCAGCCAAGGGACAAATTCTTCAGACGGCAAAAGTCCTGCCGGGGAGCCAATTGACACCCCCAAAGTTCCAGGAGCATCGGGATTTTCAGTGGGTAGACATGAGCAGATGTTGCTCTTTTGTCATGCCGGATCAAGTCCGGCATGACGATCAGTAATTGGGTATTTGCAGACCTTCTGACATAGTCTCTTCGTGGCAATGACAAGGGTTGAATGAAAAATACCCCGCATCCCTCAACTTTTTACCCACTGAAAACCCGGAAGCCCCAAAGTTCCACGGGGTTGTGAACCATCCGCAATTACCGCCAGTTACCCCGTACGGTGTATCACCCGACATATGCTTCTTTTAATATTTCAACAGGATGCTGCACCCTGTATGGCAGCAATTGATTGAACTGCAGGCGGCAGCTCAGGCAATCGGTCACCAGCCACTCGGGAGCCAGTTCCTTTATTTTGTCCATCAGTCGGCGGCCCAGATGAATGGAGGTTTCGTGAAAATTCTTTTTGAAGCCCATAATGCCGGCCATGCCACAACAGTATAAACTGCCGTCCACGGACTCCAGGTCGATCCCCGGTAACAAATTCAACAGGTCCTGATAGGGCCGGCCGATGGTCTGCTCCCTGAGGTGGCAGGGGGGATAGTAAACCAGGGGACCGGACACCTCTCCGAAGGTTGTCTTCAGGTCCCCGGCCTGGTGAAGACCGATCAGGTATTCTCCCAGATCGTAATTATTTTCCGCGACCATGATGCGCTTCATGGGATCAATGGAAGAGAAATACCCTTCATCTTTGAGAATATCCTGGAACATGGATTTCTTAAGCACATTGAACTTTTTCCCGCCGGGATTGGCCGACGCCCCGGCAGTCGGAATTTTTAGATAGGCGCCGTCAGCGCCCACCGAGGCCTGAAATTCAGGGGAATAATAGGCATTCTCCTTCAGGACGTTTCGCAGCATGAATCCGCAGGTCGGGCAGGAACAGACGATGTCATAGCCCGATGCCACCGCCTCGGCCAGCATGTCGATATTGTACCCCGCAAACTCCAGCGTCAGCTGCCGGTCGCCCTCAAGCATGAAGGGCATGCCGCAGCATTTTTGAACCGGGTAAAAGACATCGATCCCATTATGTTGAAAAACCTCGACAGCAGCCCGGGGAACTTCGGAAAAAAGATAGTTGGCGGTGCAGCCGGCAAAATAAGCAATCTTGCGGCGCTCGCTTTTTTCAGGCCGGGTATTCAGCTTCTGTGTCTTTGCCCACTGGGGGAAGCTCTCCTCGGGGAAGAGGGGGATATGACGCTCATGATGAATGCCGGCGACCTTTTTTATCAGGCCCCCGGTGGCCTTACCGCGCAACAGCTTATTGGCAAGTTTGGGAAATGACCCGCAGAGCCCGGCCACCCGCTCGACGTCCTCCAGGGTGCGCACCCCGAATTTCAAACCGTCGCGATCGATAAACCGGGTCTTGGCTTCGATGATGTTCGCGCGCACCGGCGGACACGGGCACAGGGCGCAGAAGTTGCACAAATCCACCAGATTCCGCAGCTCCGCGGAGCTAATCTCCTCTCCGCTTTCCTTCTCCCGGTCATAAAGCCGGTATAGCTCCGGGAACAGAAGGCAGTCGGAATCCATTAAGAAGCGACAGACGTCGCAATCCGCGCACTCGTCCACAACTTTGCGGGCTTTTTTTTCCGGACTACTTTTCTCCATTAATGATCAGCTAAAAATTTCAATATCTGAAAAATATTTTTTATAAAAGCCACGATCGCGCGTCAAAAGCCTGTCGGCAAACATTCTGGCATGGGCAGCAATTAAAAAATCCGCCAGGACCCGGTAGCGTGTTCCTCCAGTTTCACGATATTCTTTCCATATCATTCCGGCGTTATAAGCGGTTTCAAGATCCAGAGAAACAATTCGAATACCCAGAACTTTTAGGGTGTCGTCCAGGAGATCTTTTCCGGCAAATTGCGGTGCGAGCTCCGCATAGATGATTTCATTAATAATAAGAGACCCCTGAACATAAGCCTGATTTAGCGAATTTTTCGACGTTTCGCCCCACTTTGGATCCGGCAAAAAGACATCCAGCAATACATTGGTATCAACAAATGTGATCATCTGCCTCTAATGGCCTCAATATAATTGTCCGTGCTCGCTTTTTTCTTCAAAATACCATATACCTGCTCTACCGGGTTTGAGTGAAGACCCTTTTTCTTGATCAACACCCCGTTTTCTTCGGGCACAAATTCAACCTCAATGTAAGGCATGAGTCCGTATTTTTCGCGAATATTTTTTGGAATCGTAACTTGACCCCGCTCTCCTATTTTCATATTTTAATATCCCTATTTTCATATATTATTTTACATATTATTTATTATAATAAAAAATGTCAAGCACGGACAAGAAATAAAGGTGGGGCACAGATATTGTGTCCCCTTTTTGTTATTTATTCACCAAGACCCATCCAACTGATCTGCCTTCGCTCTTAACCGGACCTTTCGGTGGTTTCGAACCAGTGCGTTGTTTTCAGGCAGATTTTCACCAGCATCAGCATCAGCGGTACCTCGATCAAAACCCCCACTACGGTGGCCAATGCCGCCCCTGAGGATAAGCCGAAGAGCATCGTAGAAGTGGCAATGGCCACTTCAAAGTGATTTGAAGCGCCAATCATTGCCGCCGGGGCCGCATCGACATAGCGCAGTTTGAGCAGCCGCGCCAGACCATAGCCAAGCCAGAAAATCAAGACGGTCTGAATAAAGAGCGGGATGGCAATCCACAGGATGGTCAGTGGATTGCTGATGATTACTTCGCCTTTAAAAGAAAACAGCAGCACCAGGGTGATCAGCAGGGCGATAATTGTAATGGGAGTGAGCACGTGCAAAAACTTTTCTTTAAACCATGTTGCTCCCCTGGAGGCAATCAGCCATTTGCGGGAAAGATATCCGGCCACCAGCGGCAGGGCCACGTAAATGCCGATGGACAGCAGCAGGGCCTGCCAGGGTACCGGCAGTCGTCCCACTCCCAGCAAAAATCCACCCAGCACCCCATAGAGCAGCAGCATGGTCAATGAATTGATCGCCACCATCATCAGGGTTAATCCATCATTGCCCCGGGACAGGTAGCCCCAGACCAGCACCATGGCCGTGCAGGGGGCGATCCCCAGAAGGATGCATCCGGCCAGATAGCTGCGCCATAACGGCACCTCCAGCATTTTCACACCGTCAACCAAAATCACTGTACCGGCACCGTGGATCGCGCCCGCCGGCAGGTCGAGGCCGAATGGCATCTTGACCAGATCCACGGCATCCGGACCGATAAAATTGTAAAACAGCGTGCCAAGGAAAAAGCTGGCAATGCCATACATGGTGAAGGGTTTGACGGCCCAGTTGACAAACAGGGTTAGGAACACGGGTTTGCCGCTTTTGCCGGCCTTGATGACTTCACTGAAATCGATTTTGACCATAATGGGGTACATCATGAAAAACAGGCAGATAGCAATGGGAATAGACACCACCGGCGCCCCCTTGACATAAATGGCCATACCGTCAAGGTATTGGGCCACGCCCGGGGCAATTTTCCCGAGCAGGATTCCCACGATAATGCACAAAACAACCCACAGTGAAAGAAAGCGTTCAAACATACTGGTCATTTTGCGGTCATTGTTTTGAATTGCTTCATTGCTCATGGCATGTCACTCCTTATCAATCGCTCTGTTTAGCATCCTTGCAAAGGATCGGGGTTGAGGCCGCACATTGTTTTGACTACCAGATTAAACGTCAATTTCATATTGGCTCATGTATACTTCAAGCCGCTGTTTGTTCACGGCACCCAACGACGGACAATCCTCCGGGCCTTTGACGCCCTCGGCCATGCGGAAAGCAAATACCATGCAGGTGGGGTCGCCACATTCTTTGCAATTGGACTTCGGCAGCAGCTTGAGGATTTCAATCAGTTTGGGTTTGGGTGATCCTTCATAGCAGGGCACAATGCTTTCGCGATTTTCCCAGGCCTCGTTGATTTCACGTTTCAGCCATTCAAGGATCTTGTCGGCCTCGGCTTCATCCCGCAAAGCATTAAGCGCAATCTTATTGCCGTGGACTGTGACCAATTTGCCCTGGGAACGAAATATGACCGCCGGCGGGTCCTTGAGATATTCATAGCCCCCGAGGACGGTGTTGAGATAGGGGAGTACCTCGGAGACATCCTGATTCAAGTGGGCGATGCAGTGTACGGACTCGAACCCGGGATTGCACTCGGGTCTGAAAATTTCTTTGGAATAGCTTACTAGCAGCATGCGCGATCCCTTATTAAATAGTAGATTTACTTTTACAAAAGTGGGTAGAATTTGAGTCCTCCGACCCTTTGAAACTATATATCCCCCGTCAGGATAATATAAGCGGATTAAGAATAAAATACACGCCCAGTAGAGCAATTACTAAACCGGCCGCACGCTGAAACCAGGTGCCGGTTCCTTGCCAGGTGCTGTTTTCCATTAATTTTCGAATGGCGGCCGTCGAGCTGCCCGCTAATACAAGGGGTAGACAGTGACCCATGGCAAACAGGAGAATAAACAGAATGCCGGCGGCGATTTTTTGCTGAATGGTGATAACCGCTAAAATCGGGGCAATGAAACCGAATGTGCAGGAACCTGAAAGAACTCCGTAAGCAAGGCCAAGCACGAAGGCCCCCGATAAACCCCTCAGATTCAATCGATATAGCAAACTGCCCGAAAGGGAGCATTTTTCAACCCCCAGCATCCCCAGCGCCACCCAGATCAAAACGGCTCCCACCAGAATTTGCCAGTAATTGCCGACATCCCCCAGCATGCGGCCCAGCAGCGCGCAAACGATACCGATCAGAGCAATGCTGATGAACAGGCCCAGGGCAAACAAAGATGAATAAACTCCTGCTTGCTTCAGGTTTAAGGCTCGCTCCTGACCACCGACATAGGCGACGATCAAGGGGATGGAGGCAAGGTGGCAGGGGCTAAACAGCACACTGATCATACCCCAGGCGAGACACCCGATGGCGGCGATAGCGGTCCCGCTAATCATCCATTCATTTACAGCTAAAAATATTGATTCGAGCAAACTACTCAACCCCCATTTTCTTCAACTGGTTGATAATTGCCTTTTCATCCATGAATCCGACATGACGGTAGGCTTCCTGGCCGTTCTCATTATAAAATATCTGCGTCGGGATAGCCCGGATTCCGAACCGCCGCGCCTGCTCATTGTGTTTCCATACATCGATGAACACGATGGCGGCTTTACCTTCATATTCTTTCTCAATTTTGGCCATGATCGGGGCCATCATTTTGCAGGGGACGCATTTATCGGCCCCGAGATCGATCATGGTGACCATGCCTTTTACCGGCAAAGCATCAAATTCTTCAGCATCGGCCGTAACCGCCCGTGGACCAAGCAGAGATGCAAGGCCTGATAAAAGTATGAAAATTGTAATTTTCCGAAACAGGGTCACAATCAATACTCCCTCAGTATCTATTAGGCCAGTAATGCAACAGGCCGGTGTTACCGGCCGTTGTCTATCCGATTCGCAGCGACGTCAGTTAAAAAGGGCCCTCTGATCAGATCAAAGTCCGACGGCATTCTTTACGGTAAAATCCGTTTCACTATATCTTTCAGATCAGTGACACAATATTTGCTGTTCTGAATACTCTCAAATTGCATCCTGTCGGAATGGATAACAAACGGCAGACGAAAATCGTCCGGATGTTGACTGCCATGAATTTTGCCATGACCGGCATGATCGCTTGTAATAATAATTAGGTAATTCTTTTGCTCTTTCACCAATCGTATTACTGGCGTCAGGTACTCGTCTATGAATGACAGTTCCTCCATGTATTCCGATGACAGCCATCCGTACTCTGACCCAACGAAATCCAGTCCGCTGACGTGCAAAAACACGAAATGGCGTCCAGGCTTTCTGACAAAAGCTTCGGCGAGATCAATGGCATCTTCCCGTGACCACCGGTAGACATCCACGGCTTCATTCACCAGATAGCCGAGTTTTTGTTTGGAATAGTAAAAGCCGGTCTGAAAACCCTTTTGTTTGGCGCTGTTAAAAATTGTCTGGCGAGCAATGGTCGGTTCACCGGGTTGCCATTGATTATCCGATTTCCCGCTTTTATCGGGACCCAGTCCTGTCAACATGGCGAGATGGGAGATAAGAGTTTTAGGGGGATTCGTACTTTGTCCATCCAGAGTATAAGCGCCTGCCCTCATTTCCTTGTAGATAACAGGTGTGGTGATCTCATTCAGCGCCGCCGGATGAAGGGCATCAATTGAGATGATCATCACATTCTTTAGCGGCGCGGCCTGCAGGGAAGCAGTCCATAAACAAAAGATTGCGGTACATAGAAAAATCTGTTGGCGCATAAATCCTCCAAATGGATTTTATTTGCCGAGCCATGTTTTGATATCTGCTTTTTTCGGAATCTTGCCCACGCTTTTAACTTCGCCGTCCACCACCACCGCTGGGGTTCCGAACACGCCGTAGCCTGCGATTTCCATTGTATCCGTAACTTTTTCGATCCGGGCATCCACTCCCGTTTCCGCCACGGTTTCTTTGACAATTTTTTCGGTCTGCTGGCATTTCGGGCAGCCGGGACCTAAAACTTTGATATCCATATTTGTTACCTCCTAAGTAGTTGTTGTTAAGCAAAAAAATGACCAAAAATCATCCCGCTGATGGTGGCCATCACCACCACCAGGCTCACAAAAGCCGCCGTCTTTTTTGTACCCATAACACTGCGAATTACCAGCATATTGGGCAAACTAACCGCCGGCCCAGCCAGCAACAGAGCAAGTGCCGGTCCCTTCCCCATGCCGCTGGCCAGCAACCCCTGCAAAATCGGTACTTCTGTCAAGGTAGCAAAGTACATAAAGGCGCCCGCGAGCGAGGCAAACATGTTGGCTCCCAGAGAGTTGCCACCCACCAAACTGCTGACCCACTCCGCAGAAATCATGCCTTCGGACCCGGGCCGCCCCAGCAGAAGTCCGGCAATAAGGACACCCGCTAACAATAAAGGCATGATCTGCTTGGCAAAATCCCAACTGGCAAGAAACCAGTTTTCGGTCTCCCCCCGGGTCGTGGTGGTCACCACCGCCAAAGCAATGATCCCCGCTGAAAAGGCAATCAGCGGCTCGTACGGAAAAAGGATCGTCAGGGCAAAAACAGCAGCAGCGGCCGACAAAACTTTGTAAAACTTTACCTGGAACCATTTTATCAGGAGAACGCCGAGGGCAATCGCAAAAAAACCGGTCAGCAACCACTTGACGCTGTAGATCGCTTTCCACAAACCCTCCGATTCAGACGGTTGGCCCCAGGTTGCCGACACCAGGATGCCGACCAAAACGGTGAAATAAATTACGTTCTGCCACAGGGGTCGCTCCACTTCAGGTTCGGGCATGTGCAGGGCCGCATCGGCTTTGGCCTGCTCCTCTTTGCGAAACAGCAGGTGCATGATAAGCCCGATAACGATACTGAACACCACGGCCCCCACCGCCCGTGCCAGACCGATCTCGGGGCCGAGGATCCGGGCTGTCAAAACTATCGCCAGCACATTGATGGCCGGGCCGGAATACAGGAAGGCAATCGCCGGACCCAGGCCCGCGCCGCGCTTCCAGATCCCGGCAAACAGCGGCAACACCGTACAGGAGCAAACCGCCAGAATGGTGCCCGAAACCGAAGCGACACCGTAGGACATAACTTTTTTAGCCCCCGCCCCCAGGTATTTCATCACGGCCGCCTGGGACACAAAAACCGAAATGGCGCCGGCAATAAAAAAAGCCGGTACCAGGCACAACAGCACATGTTCCCGGGCGTACCACCTGGCAAGGGCCAGGGATTCGATCACAGCCCCGGTAAAACGGTCGCTGTCGATGGGCAACCAGAAAAAGAGGGCAAAAACACCGGCAATGATGCCCAAGGGCTTCCAGATGCTGTTCCAATCCATCTGACTTTCCGGTTGTTCTTCCTCCTGAATTGCGACGGACTCATCAATGGCCGCCCGCTTGCCTTCCAGGGCAACTGCCTCACTCATTTCAACGTCCTCCTTGCTGCAGGTGCGGGGTGAAAATGACATCACGTCGTTGCACCCGGCTAAGATATAAATAATGCTTCATATTCTTATTTAGTGATATAATATCCAATAAAATTATTTGCCGCACAGTTCTTCGCGATTTAAAAAAGGAACTTTTTTTACCAGTTCAGCAATTTCCGGATCATCTTCCAGCCAGTGCTTCAAATTTCCCAGCAAACAGGCCGCATAAGGGCTGTTCCGACCATCCGCCAGAAAATAATTGACCCACAGACCATCTTTCTGAAAATCCACAAATCCCGCATCCTCCAGAATTTTAAGATGCTTGGATACGGTCGGCTGAGCAATCTTTAATGCGCCTTGCAGCTCACAGACACACATCATTTTTTGCTGCAACAATTTTATAATTTTAACCCGGTTTGGATCCGACAGTGCTTTCATGACTTTGAGAAACGGTTTCATCTCTATTCTCCATTAATTCTATATATTCATATATCGGAATATATAGAATTAATTACCTGTTGTCAATCGTTTTCTTAAACAGAAATGAAAACGTATAAGCGCTTTCTCAAAAATGCAGGTTGCGTTCAGTGGGCCGCTTCAGGCGAATCGATTTAATTAAATACGGAGCGCACATGTCGTGGCTAAAAGCCACTCCCACTTCTCATTAACCAATTTTGATAACTTGATTTAGCTTTTCAAAATAGACTGTGGGAGAGGCTTTTAGCCTTGATTTTCCTTTTTGATACAGCCTCTATTGAAATTCCAGTAGTTACCATGCTAAGTTCATTGAACAAACCTACCTATAATCTGGAATCAAGAAAGGAGGCGCCATGTATCTGCCTAAAATTTATGAGAAATTCTCCGGAAAATTCCCCGAGGTATTTAAAGATTTTAAACAATTGGGCCAGACCTGCCGGGAAGCGGGTCCGCTGGATCAAAAGTCCCAGAATCTTGTCAAACTGGGGATTGCCATCGGCGCCAATTCCAGGGGCGGGGTGATGTCCAGCACGCGCAAAGCTTTGGAGGCCGGCGCTTCAGCCGATGAAATTGCCCATGCGGTCCTGCTGGCCATGACGACCACGGGTTTTCCCAACATGATTGCGGCCCTGGGCTGGGTGGATGAGGTGCTTGCGGAAGCTTAGTGTGGTATCCAATAAATACTTTAAAAAAAAGGATTGTCATTCCCGCGCAGACGGGAGTCCAGAAACCACGATATCAAATGGATTCCCGCCTGCGAGAGTGTGTCACATTTTAGAAAATCGCTTATTTTCTGACCGTCATGCCGGACTTGATCCCCGCTGAAGACGGGATCTTCGACCGGCATCCAGTTGTATATCGAGTTGAAAAAGCACTGGGTTCCGGGTTAGGCCCGGAATGACGATAAGGAGGTATTTGTGGCAATTTACAATTGCGACACAGTCTCCTTCGCGGGAATGACGAACCGATATCATGCTCGATTAAATTGAAAACTTTTTGCAATGTTTCAATGACGCTACACTAGTGGTTTGAACAAAATGAAACTCCGCTCCAAGATACCTTGAAGCGGAGTTTTTTTCTAGATGCTGCCTCTGGCGTGAAAGCCTTGCGCTATTTCCCGAAAATTGCCTCGGGGCGCTTGGTGTCGCCGGTGGCGTTGGGATAGGGATCCCATCTATAG
>Ga0316198_10000452_pt1 | contig 21642 bp, 17 predicted proteins | sample OudBieAanoxic_MG_FD_204935 | JGI IMG/M metagenome (GOLD analysis project Ga0316198, IMG submission 204935) | Coastal sediment microbial communities from Oude Bieten Haven, Netherlands - site A anoxic | ecosystem: Environmental > Aquatic > Marine > Coastal > Sediment | place: Netherlands...
GTTCCGCTGTTAGTCGGTCGGTCAACCGCTATAATCAAACAGGGATTGTACTTGATATAAAAACTGTTGTTACAAAAACGCGTGCTTGAAGAATCCGGGTGTACCTGTTCCACCCTGTACCACAGGAGACCTTCTACCACGGGAATATTTTACAATGATTGAGTGTATCCATGACTGAGTCAGGTATTGAAACCGGGTGGATGCGAAAATGCGCCGTAGTGATGTGTCTTTTTACAACACTGTGGGGTGCGCTGGTGGCAAAGACTGGTGCGACCGTCACCAGGCCTGCGGCTTTATCGATAGACCTGGGTGACATACCTGCTCGTCCGGTATCACCAGAGTTTGCCTTTGCAGCCGATAACCGCTCCATCTATTTCCTCCGCAGTGACGGACGGGTAGACAATGTTTTCAGCATGGACCTCAATGGGCGATCGGTGCGTCAGCTGACACACTTCAGCGAGTCGGTGAGCAGATTTCTGGTTGATCACCAGGGGCGCTTTCTGATTATTGTCAAGGACAAAGAAGGCAATGAAAACTATGATCTGTACCGCTTTGACCTGCACTCTGCAGAGCTGCTGCGGCTGACTGCGGCCGGCGCGGGCGATACCACCATGGTCTGCGGTTTGTCACCGGATGACCGCTTGTTGTACTACGCGCAGACGCGTGACCAGCGGCGTGAGGCTGGACTGTGGCAAATCGAAATCAGTACTGGAAAGCTACGGCAGCTGTTGCCCGGCAGAGGACGCAGCCTGGGCCGTACCGTCGAGTATTTCGTCTATGATGACGAAGGACACGGTTTCAACCGTTTCGAAAACGAACGCCTGGCCTGGCAACGCCTGGTGAATTTTCTGCAACGTCACTCGCGTTCCAGCCAGGGTAAGGGGGTAAAGGGTCCCAATGCCTCGCGCTGCCACCACTGCCCGGTTTTTTGACGTTCCTCCGGCGTGCTGAACCGGTATTTATAGGCCTCGACGCGGATATAGCGTGGCGGCCTGTCGGGAAACGGGTTGCGGCGCAGCAGCGTGGTGACCGCCGGTGAATTGTTAAGCAACGCCTGCAGGAAACTGTGGAAGAAGTGCATGTATTTCGGGTGCTGGGTGACGAACCACATCTCCCAGTCCAGTCGCGGCTGGTGTGGCAGCACGATGGCAGGCCGCCCGCCCGGGTCGCCCGGCTTGTACCTGAATTGATAATTTTTCCATTCCCTGCCGTCATGTGAACCCGACAGTTGGAGTTCAATACGTTCGCTTCTCATCGTGGGGAAGACGTGGTATTTGTTGACGACCCGGTAGGCTTCCGCGTACTCGACCAGCGTGCCGATGGCTCCTGTGGCGTGTTGCATGGTGGACAGTTCCCAGAACTGTGCACTGCTGGCCAGCAGGATAAAGGTGGCGAGTATCACCACCATGAGTCGCCTGGCCTCGGCCCGACCGCCGCTGGCCGCTGGCACGGGCTGCCTGCCCAGCCAGATTTTCACGCGCTGCGGCAGGATGGATTGTATGGCCTTGTCGTCGAACAGAAACAGGCACAACACGATGGTCAGTATATTGAACCAGTTGTGGTTGCTGGTGAGCATAATCAGAAGCTGCCAGATTATCGTGATCCAGGCGGCGATAAAGCGCCAGCGCCGCGGCAGGAACATCATCAACGGCACCAGTATTTCTATGACCAGCGTGGTGGCTGTTGCGGTTTTCAGCAGCCAATCAGGTAGCTGATGAGCATACCAGGCCAGGGGAGTGGGCAGGGGCTGGACCTCGAAGTAGCTGTTCAGTGCTGTGAGGCCGGACCAGCCGGGATCCTGCATCGTCAGTTTGGAGAGCCCGGACATGAAGCGCAGTCGAAACAGCAACCAGCGAAACAGCAGGATGACGATGCGTGAACCGGGGGTCAGGAAAATCGCCAGGAAACCCGCTTCCAGCAGTAAGCCATCCCACTGAAAGTTGAGAAAAAGCTGGCCGGCGGTGTACAGGGATAGATAGAGTATGAACGCCGTTATGAGGCACAAGCGCGACCAGCGGTCGAGTATGATCAGCACTGATACACCGCACCCGGCCATGGCTGCAGCTGTCAAAGCCATGTCACTGGCGTTCAGCCAGAACAGATTGGGCACCAGGAAATAGCGCTCCATACCCATCTGGCCTTCGAAATAAGCCAGTTCCTGGCTGAATGGCAGGATACCCTGGCTGCCCACCAGGCCTTCAATCTGTACCCCGATCGAGGCGAAGGCGATCAGGTAGATAAAACCGAGCAGGCGCAGGAACAGCGTCGCCACCAGCTGATAGCTATGGTTTGAATCTGCAGCCATGATTGTTAATCATAGTCAGGATAACGGGGGTTGCTGGATTCCCTGGATAGCGACGGGAGCTGTTGAAACCGTGACTGGCATTCGTTCAGGAATAAGTATTGCTGTCGTGCTGATGTTTACGGCCCGGCTGGCCTACGCAGTGCCGGAATACATCCAGAGTGAACAGACCGCAGCGGACAGTGTCGATGAATCCGTCGAGTCAACCGAACACGCCTTCAAGCTGGCTGAACCGGCACAGGTATTCTCACGTCTCAGAGAAGTCTTCCGCGAAGGTACGCTGGATCTTAAACTGCGTAACTATTATTTTTACCGCAGGCGCGATGCCGATCCCAACGTGGAGGCCTGGGCGCAGGGCGGAGGACTCACCTATGCCACGCCCTGGTGGAAAAACCATCTGCGTCTTGGTACTACCCTTTACACTTCACAGAAACTCCATGCGCCTGCCGACAAGGACGGCAGCAAGCTGCTCGAACCGGGACAGAAAAGCTTCAGCGTAGTGGGGCAGGCCTACCTCGAAGCACGGCTGTACGGCGATCTGTCCTTAAGAGTCTACCGCCAGACTTTCCAGTTACCTTATTTGAACGGCAACGACAGTCGCATGGTGCCCAATACCTTCGAATCCGTCACCCTGTATGATTTTTCGGGAGAGCATCTTGTCTATGGGCTTGGACAGACCTGGCGTATGAAGAAACGCGATGCCACCAATTTTATCAGCATGACGGAAGCGGCCGGCATCGACGGTCCCGATCGCGCGCTATCCACCGCCGGCGCCCGCTATACCTTTTCCAACGGTGCCAACGTCGGCCTGGTAAACCACTATGGCCGAGACTTCATGAATATCCTCTACGCCGAGGCTAATACTCGAAGCAGAACGATCGCGGGCATAGGTTTCCATTTCTCTGCGCAGTTCACACGCCAGAACGCGGTAGGTGACCAGTTGGGTGGCGATTTTGATACCCGATCATGGGGTGCCAAACTGGCGACCAGTTACGGCGGTGTGGTACTGAACCTGGCGCACACATCGACGGCCAACAATGCCGGTATCCAGAGCAACTGGGGCGGAAAGCCGAGTTTTCTCTCGCTGATGATCAGGGATTTTGACCGTGCCGGCGAGGACGCCTGGCTGGTCGGCCTGTCATCCGACTTTCGCTATTTCGGTGATAACGCTTTCAGCGGTTTCATCAATTATGCCCGCGGCGATACACCGGATCGGGGACGCAACGCCAGCCCGGACCAGTCTGAGCTCGATCTGACCCTGGACTATAAACCCGGCACGGGAATGCTGAAGGGCCTGTGGTTCAGGTTGCGTGGTGCTTTTGTGGATCAGGATGGTAGCGCCGCCAAGGACCTGAGGGATATCCGTTTTATTGTTAACTATGATTTCTCCATCCTTTAGATGGCTATTGGTACGCGGTTGCAGGAGCGCCGCCCTTCGGCGCAAATCAGGGCCAGGGAGGGCGCTTGTGCGGAAAGATTCATGTAATGACAGGGTTTACATGACGCTGCGTCAGCGATTGCGGTAGCGGTTCAGATCGAACAGCCCGGAAAGAACCGGTTTTTCGCGTGCATATCGCTCGTGGAACCAGTCGGCGTGATGCCAGAAATTTTCATTACTGCGGCGTACACCGTAGCGGGCGACGAACTGTTCGTAGTCGTCGCGTGTCTGAATACTGCGGTAGTGTTCGGCGAACTTTTCGATATCTTCGATATCGATCACGAAGAAGAAATTCGGATAGGAACCTTCCAGCCAGTCGACCACGGTCAGGCTGTCGTGTTCGAAATCCCGGTTTGCTTCCGGTGAAGCGTCCTGAAACATGTATGTGACGTGTGTGTAGGCGTTATTGCGTATCAGCGTATAGGCCATATCGTTCAGCGGGTCGTCACCGTTGCGAACGCGTACGAAGGCAACGTCCGGGAAGGCCGCGAGACTGTGCCCACTGGTATTGGCAACCTTCTGCATGGCCAGGTCAACGCGTTTGCGGTAATCGCTGTTGTCGGCTTCGATACAGGCTTGCAGCTGGCAGCGATCCAGGTCGTGTTCCGGCCGGCCGATGGCGTGGAAGCGCTGTTCGAGCAGCCGGTAGAGTTCACGTTGCGGGTCGTCGGTCTGGTAGCCCTTGACCGACTCGACGTCCAGCCAGTCCATCGGGACGTCAAATTCTTCCGGCATGTCAGAGCGTATACCCTTGTACCATGAGTCGCGGATAGGCTTGCGGCTTGCGGCCGGCAGGAAGGCCAGAAAATAATCCTCGCCCTCCATGCGCAGGAAGTCCATGTACAGCCTGGTGTTTAACTGGTGGCCGACATTGCCGTAGACATCAAAGCCTGCCACCAACAGGTAATGGATGCGCTCCAGTAAGGGGTAATCGATGATCCAGGCCGTTTCCGGGTAGTCACCGATCAGGCCAAAACTGACCGAGGCGCTGTCAAGGTGCCTGAAAACCGTCAACGCAGCATTTGGGTTGCTGCCGTCACCGTCCCAGATGTATTCCAGCGCTTTATCGAGGGGGGCTGTATGCATGGTCTTGAAATAGGCGACCTTCTGAGCGATATACTTTTTCTGTCGTTGCCAGTAGTCTGTCCAGATCGTCAACAGTCGCAGAGTATTGCCACGGTCGGCGGGTAACTGGAGATCATCGGCCATCCTGTCGAGAAATGCTGGCTGCTGGGTGAATATGGCGTGGTCCGGATCGAAAAACATGACCCAGAACTGGTCTTCGATGACGTTTAGTGCGATCTGGCCCCGGCAGACAGGACCTTTGATGAAACCCTCGATGAAGAATCCGGCATCATCCAGCAGAAATCGATAGCGGGAGTCGGGTGGAAGTGCTCGGAATACCTTGAACGGATTGGATGCGATGCTGGTCTCATACGGCGGCAATGGCCCGACTTCGAATTCGGGGTCGATAAAAAGCTCGTGGTAACGCTGCAGGCGCTCCGGGCTGAGTTCATAGACCACGTGGTCCTTGGCGACGATATCGGGGTGGTACGGTAACAGGCGGTAGAAAAAGGTTCCGCCGGGGTCGTCGAAAGGCCGCCGCGCAGCAATTTCGTCAACCGGCGTTCCGCTCGCGGTGCGCGAACGAACCAGGCGGTAGAATTCGCGGTCGCCGCTGCCGGTGAAATGCAGGTGGGCCTGGAACAGGTGCTCGTACAGGTAACGACTCACCAGTCGCTGTTTGTTGCCGGCCGCGTTAAAAAATGCCTCCCAGCGTTCGATTTTTTTCCGGGCCTGGTCGTCGGGTGGCGCTGACGGGGACATGGGCGCGCCCTGGGCGAGCCACTGCACCAGGCTGCGGTATTCGTCATCAGCAAGGTTGGGCATGCCGTAGGGCATGCCCCAGTCGGGATGCTGGCGGGCAAAGTCATCGAACTCCTCCAGTGTGGCGCAGGTCTGCTTTCGATTCAGACCCAGCTCCAGGGTGTCGGGCAGCATGCCGACGCGTGGTTGAGGATGACGCTGTTTCAGGCGCAGCATAAGGTACAGGACTGAGTTTTCGAGGTTTTTTCTGGGTTCCTCGGTGCCTTCGTTCAACACTGCGTGGAAGTTCTTCTCCCTCCATTGCGCAGTGTTTTTCGCGTCGATAAACAGGCGGGTGGGCTCGGCCGCCAGGATACGCGAACCGTCATAGACCTTGTCCTTGTTTCCACCGCGCTCGATACCTTGCGGAGACGACAGCTTCAACTGGCAGGGCGCGTCGTAACAGCCGTGGCATACGACACAGCGGCGGGCGAGGACCGGCCTGACCTGTGACTGGTAGGATATTTCATTTTCCGGCAGTGTCAGCAGCAAATCCAGGTCCACCCTTGCCTGGTCTTCGGTCAGCGGTTTTTCGCTGCTGACGGTACAGGCTGCGAGTGCGATGATGGCAATGCAGCTGGTACAGACCAGAATCAGCCTGCGCCGGTTCGAGTATGCTTGTTCGTCCTGCCTCATGGTGCTTCCCCCGCTTAGATTGGGCGACGGGCCGCTCCAAGGTCTACGCTGGCTGGGGCAGGACCGACCGCGGAAGGATACTGTCCGCTTGCGCAAATAACAAATTGCCGCGATCCGTCTGCCAGGGTGTTAAATACCCCGCGCGCAGGTTCGCGTGTCGCGAATTCGAAGTCGTTACACCAGAGGAGGAACGAGGCGGCGGTAAAAAGCGTTAGCTTCCCGGTTTGTCCAGTTCGAGAAGTTCGGTGATTTCGCTTCGAGCGTTGAGACCATCCTGGTAGCCAAGTTCAATCAACTCCTGACAGAACCCTGACTCGAACAGCAGATAACTCAACAGCGGGCGGCTTTCGTGCGAGAGTGCGCCCAGGCTCCTGAGCAACAGTCGTACCGAGCGCGGAAAATCCTTGGTGTGGCGTTCGGATATTTCGCGAACGTCCTTGCTGGGTGAGATCATCAGGAACTCGATCGGCCGCAAGGTTGTATCTTCATGCTCGATATATTTGCTGCGGGTTTCACCGATAATGTGGTTGACGCGATTCATGCGTTCGATGTCCGAATCCAGTCTGTCCATGAACAGCGTGTCCAGCATATAGCCCGTGATCTGGCCGATGGTTGGATAGGGCACCTTTTCGCCGGCAGCCGGCTTGGGGTCGGGCGCGGGATTGCGTACGCCGATAATCAGCAGGCGGTCGGCACCGAGATGAATCGCCGGACTCAGGGGCGCGCTTTCGCGCATCGAGCCGTCGCCATGATACTCGTCGTCCAGCCAGACGGCTGGAAACACCAGCGGGATGGCTGAGGATGCCATGAGATGATCGATAGTGATTTCTTCGGCTACTCCCTGGCGGCGGGTGCGTTGCCAGGGTCGCAAACCGTCGATGGACTGATAGTAGTTGAACGACAGACCGCTGCTGTAGCTGGATGAGGTGACGGCCAGGGCGCGCAGTGCGCCTGTGTCGATGGCGTGTTGTATACGGGCCAGACGGATATGGCTTTCGATAAACTCACGCTGGGGCGTGTTATCCAGCAGAGCGGGTGGCGCAGCCCGACCAAGTCCTGCTGTGGCGAAGGACGAAGTCCAGCGCAAACCGCTTTTCAGCGCCGTCCAGCTGTCCACATGGAAAATCTTTCCGCAATGGAAGTTTTCCCAGATCCCGATCATGCGGGCGATCCCTTCGCTGAACTGGGTGGCATTACTGGCCAGTATGGCGGCATTGAGTGCGCCGGAAGAGGTTCCTGAAATAACCGGGAACGGATTTTCCGCACCAGCAGGCAGCATTTCCGCGAGCGCTTTCAGGACTCCAGCCTGGTAGGCATTTCGCGCTCCGCCCCCTGGAAGTATCAGGCCATTGATGGGGGGAGTCTCTTTCTTTTTACGCGAAAACCAGTACACAGCATGAGTTCCTGAGCGGCGACTTTCAATCAGTACCTGTTAACGGCAGATGTCCGGGGCTCTGCAATGTGCTGGCCCAGGCTGGTTTTAAAAAATACTAATTAAACATATCGTTAAGGTAATTTATTGTCATGCAGTATGAAGTTATAATTTGACGATAACGATTTTCCCCCTGGCCCTTGTCGGGTGCAGCCTGTTACTGGAGTCTCCGGGGCTCAGCTCGCATAGGTCTGTTTACGCCTGGTGTAGTCGGCTACCAGTGTCTCGACCTTATCAGCATCAAATGCGCGCAGGCCACTCAGGATCATATTTTTTTCACCTTTGCCGACGATTGTCTCAGAGGCCTTGAGCTGGAATTCGAGATGGACTGCACCTCTTTTCCCCCTGACTTCAAGACTGGATCGAGTCAGTTCAAGTTGCGGATCTGTGATATCCAGTCGTTCCAGGTTGATGGCCATGCTTTCGTAAATGACCAGCGGGCGGTCCGGGTTGATCATAACCCCCTTGGCAGACATCAGTGGTACCAGGATGTGCGGAAAGGTCTGCCCGGAAAAACGTACATAACTGGTGGTCAAGGCCCGTATCAGATTCTGGTCATCTGATGTGTCGCCTTCGCGGAGCAGGCTCAGGTAGGTCTTGCCAGTGTCGCCATCGATGTCCAGTTCAGCGGATGCGGAGTCCGGTAGACTCAACAGCACTTCGTCGCTTACCAGTTCCGAAAAGGTAAAACGCATGCGTTGACTCAAGCCGTATTTTGACATCACCAGCGCGAACAGCAGGTCTCCCGGGACGCAAAAGCGTTTGGCTTCAGGGTCATGGATCGGATTGAAGTCGCCGGCAATCTCTTTTGCGAAGCGGCTTGCCTGCTGGCGGGAGAAGTGGATCTTTTTGTTCTCCTCTGAATAGTAGTTTTGCAAAAACATGGTGTGAATTCCGCAGTCGTCCATGGACACTAAGGGGGAATTATATCCTAGTCCCGCCAGACTGTGGGGTAAGCGGGTATCAAACGGTGTTCTGTGGCGTACATCGGCGATGAACGCGGATGCCTCGGTCGGCTGATACCTGTCGGGATATGGAGACATCTGGAAATATGTCGCCTAACTCCCTATCCTTCGCAAGGCTTTCCGTATTTTCATCATATGAACCATAGTGTTCGAGGTATAATTTATATGAGTAAACATCTGGCGGCATTAATTGTGTCAGCAGGACTGATAGCGCCCGGCTCGGTTATTCAGGCAGAGCCAATTGATAACACCAATACACTCCCTCCCGCTAAACCCGGGCAGTGTTACGCCAAAGTGATGATTCCGGCGAAATACGAGACCAAGGCAGAGAAAGTCCTGGTGCGGGAATCGGCGGAAAAGATCGAGACCATCCCCGCCAAGTATGAATGGGTGGAAAAGCAGGTTACCCTCAACGCGGCACATACCAAGCTGGTTCCCGTCGCTGCCAAGTACGAAAAGGTTACCGAGAAGGTTGAAGTGAGCCCGGCGATGCAAGTCTGGGTCACCAGCATGAAGAAAAGCGCGCTTCCCGTCAGTCCCACTCTGCTGAGCGCCGCCAAGGCGTCGGGTGTCGCATTGACTGAGGCGGAATCCGGTATGTGTTTCCGTGAGTATTACCAGCCTGCCCAGTTCAAGACCGAAACCAAAGATATCCTGGTCAAGGAGGCTTCCGAAAAAGTGGAGACGATTCCGGCCAAGTACGAAGAGGTTGAGGAGAAGGTGCTGGTTAAGGAGGCTTCCCGCAAGATCGTCGAAGTTCCCGCCACCTATGAAGTGGTTACCGAGAAGGTCCTGGTCGAGCCGGCGAAGACGGTATGGAAAAAGGGTTCGGGTCCGATAGAGCGTATTGACAACACCACTGGCGAGATCATGTGCCTGGTGGAGATTCCGGCGAAATACAAGACCCTACAGAAGCAAGTCATCAAGACACCGGCGACTACCAAGGTAGTTGAAGTTCCGGCTGTTTACGAGACTGTCAAAGTCAGCAAGCTGGTGACGGCTGCCGAAGAAAAGCGTACCAAGGTCCCGGAGGAATTCAAGCAGCTTGCCAAGCGTGTGAAAACAGCAGACGCTTCCTTTTTCTGGCATGCTTCACACGATGCGAGCAAGCCGCAAGGCGCTCCGACCGGACAGCAGATCTGTTTGAAGGAAATACCCGCCAAGTACAAGACTGTCGAGAAGCAGGTGGTAAAAGTGCCGGCTTCATTCACGAAAGAGGACGTCCCCGCGGTTATGGAGACCGTCAAGGTTCGCAAGCTGGTGGCAAAAGCCGAGGAAAAACGGACAAAAATTCCTGCTGAATACAAGGAGGTCTCGAAACGGACCAAAGTCGGCAATGAGCGGCTTGAGTGGCGTCAGGTGCTCTGCGAGACCAATATCAACAAGGATATCGTGAGTCGTGTACAGCAGGCGCTGATAACCGCGGGATTCAACCCGGGAACGCCCGATGGCGTTATCGGCGGAGCAACGCTGCGGGCTGTGGACGAGTATCAGCGTAGCAAAGGGCTGCCACGCGGTGGCCTGACCATCCGCACGCTGGAGTCACTGGGCGTAAAAATATAGTCCTTAATGTCGTTGTGGGGACAGGGATGTCCCCGCTCTGACAATCATCACTGAATTCTGGATCCTGCCCGCCAGCGCCTCAAGGCTGTCGCGACCGCTTTTCACTACGGTCAACCCGGCTTCCCCCGCCTGCCGTGGTACGTCAAGCAGCAGTTTTTCTATACGGTCGGCCTTCAGGGCGTAGTTGATATTCGCTATCGGCCGGGTCTTGCCATCGGCAGATTCCATGGTCCCCAGCATCGAAGTGATGATACCGACGACTTCGCCCTGCATGTTGAGCAGCGGTCCGCCGCTGTTCCCCGGCTGTACCGAGACTGAAATCTGGTAGCTCGCAGGGTCATCGTACAGTCCGTTTACGCCGCTGATAATACCCAGGCTGAGTTTTGGTGTCGTACCCATGACATCAACCCGTGGGAAGCCGATGGTAAACACGCTGGAACCCAGCCGGGCACTGGAACAGGCCAGGGGTAGAGCCGCTGGCAGTCTGGCGGGATCTTCCACGCTCAGCAGGGCGATATCATTCAGCTCGTCGCTGGCGACCACCCTGGCAGCAATTTCTTCGCCCTCACTGTTGATCAGAACAATAGACGGTTTGCCGGCTACGACATGATGATTGGTGACTGCATAACCGCTGGTCGTTGGCCAGGCTGTGCCGGTGGATAGGTCAGGTTGCAGAGAGCCGTGCTGGTCGGCAAGCTGTGATTCGAGTTGTAGAGACAGTTGATGAGCTGAGCTGATTTCCCGCAGGGCAGCCACCGCAGAGCGGGCACCATCGCTATCGCCATGGGACAGATAGTTCATTCCGGCCTGATACAGCCATTGCGGGGCCTCGGCTATTTTCACCTGACCGGCGACACCATCAGCGTACATCAGGCCGAGGCGGTACTGGGCGTCGGCATAATTTTGTGCCGCTGCTTTGAATAACCAGTAAAGGCCGTCTTCATCATCCGAGCTCAGCATCTCCCTGTCCGCCAGAAACAGGCCCAGGTTATACTGGGCGATAGCGCTACCCTGGTGCGCTGCCGCCTGGTACCAGCTCAGCGCATGATTAACATCCTGAGCCACCCCTGTTCCATGGTCGTACATGACGGCAAGATTGATTTGCGCGCTCACGTGGCCCTGCCGCGCAAGTGGCAACCATGAATCAAAAGCCTGCGAATAATCGCCGCGCTCGTATGCGCTCCAGCCGCGCTGAAGGGCGTCGTTGCCACTGGCGGTTGAGGGCCTTGCAGCCAGCAGCAGCGTCAGCAACGCCGCGCCGGCCAGGCCGTTTAACTGGCTGCCCGTCGGTCCCATTGCTATCCTGTTCCCACCCACCATGCCGATAATGATTCAGGCAGCTGCCGAAAGAAACAGGTCTTTCTTTTTTTATTCATGTTTAATATGATTAAAAACAATGTAATAAGGTCATTAATTAATGTAAAATATATTTTTTGTGGGGCTCATATACAGGGTAACGGCAGCTGGCCGGCCGGGCTTCACATTGCGGGAGTGCTAGTCATGGCTGAAAAACGCAAACATGTTCGTACTGAATTCAGCGGGCGGGTGAAATTGATGCATGCGCGTTTGGGCTCGTTGGAAGTCGAACTGCGAGACCTTTCCAACGGAGGTGCTTTCCTGTTCACCGGGGATCAGTTTGGTTTGGGGGTGGGGGAACGTGTCCGTATTCAGGCGCAGGACATTGAGGATGCTCCGGTGCTGAATGCAAAGATCGTGCGTGTCGAAGCAAAAGGTATCGCGTTGATGTTCGAGGAGGACTAGCCCGCATTTCTCACCGGGCGGCCGGCGAACGACAGATGGTATTGAAGTTGTGAAGAGTTTTGTGATTAAACGAGAAACTGGGTGTTTTCAGGGCAAGCCTATCCCGGCTCTGACTTGATCTCGCGCGCTTGCACTTGTTCTTCACTCAAGTGGTAGCTACGGCTACCACTTTCGCTCCAGAACGGCGTCCAAGCACACGAGCCCGGCGCCAGCATCCGGGATCCCCGTGAGAAATGCGGGCTAGGATCTGTCAACCGCTCTAAAACGGAACCTCACTTACAAAGCACAGCTGCTCCCCGCTAAGCGGGTGCCTGAAACTCAGTGATGTGGCGTGCAGTAGAAGACGATCCGCTTTTTCCCGAACTGACTGGCCGGCATAGAGCGTGTCGCCGAGTATTGCATGGCCCAGCGTTTGTAAATGTATCCGCAACTGATGGGTACGGCCGGTCTCGGGAGCCAGATCAACCCGTGTCGTGTTTTCCCGGGCGTCATGATGCATGACGCTGAAACGTGTTGTGCTGGGTTTGCCGTTCTGGTAGTCGACTTTCTGTCGCGGGCGGTTGGGCCAGTCGGCGGTCAGCGGAAAAACAATTTCACCGGCGCTCTGTTGCATTCGTCCGTCCACTACGGCGACATAGTGCTTGTGTACCCCGCGTGCCTGAAACAGCCGGCTCAGTTGCCGGTGTACGGACCTGTCACGTGCCATCACCATAATGCCGGAGGTGTCCATGTCCAGTCGATGCACACTCATGGCTTGCGGATATTCCGCCTGTACCCTCAGGGTCAGGCAGTCCTGTCTGTCCGCTCCACGTCCCGCTACCGAAAGCAGGCCGCTGGGCTTGTTGAGCACCAGCAGTGCATCGTCCTTGTGCAGGATAGCCAGTCCCGTGTGCGGGGGAGGGGTGTAACGGTGTTGGTTCAAACTTCGTTTTCCTGCAACATAATCCGGGTCCCGCCGAGGGCGAGCGCATGCTCGTCGATGAACTTGAGGTTCAGGGAACCCAGGGCAAGCATATCACCGTGCTTCAGCAGTTGCTTTTTTACCCGCTTTCCATTCACCAGTGTGCCATTGGTGCTGGCGAGATCTTCGACACAGACCTCCATGGTGCCGTCCAGGTAGGGACTGGGGGTCAGCGACAGTGAAGCATGATTGCCGCTGACACTGGCATTGTCGGGTTGCAGCTGATTACCGGGATTGCGTCCGATAGCAAAAATGTTTTCCCTCAACAGGTGTTCCCTGGTGACATTTCCATCAACGATTTCAAGTAGTTTATACATCTCTTCTGACCTCTTCCGGTTATCGATCAGGCCGTCTTGCGGCGGCCACCTCTGACCTGTGCGCGGCATTTGCGGATGGCTTCAGCCATCATTTCACCATCGGCAAAGCGTTTGGCGGGATCTTTTTGCAGTGCTTTCATCACCAGTCGGTTCACGCAGAGCGGCAGGCCGGGGCGGAGCTTGCGCATCGTCGGCGTTTTCTGGTTGGCAATCTGGTACATCATGGTGGCAACCGAGTCGCCGCTGAAAGGCAGGTTGCCGCTGAGTAGTTGATACAGTGTGGTGCCCAGTGAGAACAGGTCCGAACGTCCGTCAGTCTTTTTACCGGCGACCTGTTCCGGAGACATATAAGAGGGGCTGCCCAGAACGGTACCGGTGCGTGTGCGGCTGGCGTCGAGAATGCAGGCGACACCGAAATCGGTAATCTTTACCACACCGTTGCCGCGGTCGTAGATAATGTTTCCGGGCTTTATATCCCTGTGCACGACTTTGCGGCCATGTGCATACGACAGGGCGTCTGCGACCTGAGCAGCGATCTCCAGTACTTCCCACACCGGCAACAGTTCTGACTTTCCGGTCCAGGCATCGAGACTCTCGCCCGCGACGTAGTCCATGGCTATGTAGGCGAGATCGTGCTCCTGACCGGCATCATAGATGGTGACGATATTGGGATGATCAAGCCGGCCGACTGCTGCGGCCTCCTTGAAAAAGCGTTCAGCGGCCGGATCCTGTTCCTTGCCTTCGCCAGCCTGCACCAGCGGCAGTGTTTTTATCGCCACGTCGCGGCCGATGGTTGGATCGGTGGCAAGATATACGGTGCCCATGGCACCTCGCCCCAGCTCGCGCTCCAGCCGATAGCGACCCAGTAACGGTAATTCCATGACCGGGGTGTCGAGTACCAGTGTTTTGCCGCTATCGGGCGTGCTGGCGTTCGGAAACCGATTTGACAGGTCGGCCATCTGGCTGCGGCGCAGTGTCGAATCACGGTAGCCCTGGACCGATTTTTCCAGTTCAGCATAAATAGCCTGAGCCCTGTTCACCTGACGGCGACGTTCGTACTCGAGGCCCAGCGTGTAGAGCGGTTCGAGTACCGCCGGCGCGGGCAGGCACTGAATGAACTGATCCATCGCCAGATCGAGCTGGCCCTGTGACTGCAGGCTTGTGCCCAGCGCGACCCGTGCCTCCACGGAACTCTGCTGTGCCGCTATCAGTCGTTTATGACTGCGCCAGGCCAGGCTCAGCAGCAGTTGTGCGCTGATCAGGAATAACGCCGGTCCGATCACCGGCAGCCAGAGTCCCTGTACCAGCAGGGTTAGCAGGCCCGTGTTCAGCAGTACGGCTGCCAGCAGGCCTGACGCCACAAGCCCGCGTACACCATGCCACGTCGCAGGCATGAGGATAAGGTACAGTGCAAACGTGACCAGCAGCGCCCTTTGTAAGGCGTAGAACCATCGGGGCATGGTGAAAGCGTGATCATGCAGCATGCTCTCCAGTACCTGGGCCGACCAGGTCACCGGACTGTATGAGCGTCCGGCGGGGCCTGTTAGCTCGGGTACGAGAGCAGCGGCTGTGAGCCCCAGCAGCACGATTTTGTTGCGCAGACTGCCTGCCAGTCTGTCGCTCACCATGATCTCGTTCAGCGAATGAACAGGGGTGGCGGCGGCTGGTCTTGGGTAGTAGTTCAGATCAGCCGAGCCGAGCATTTTATTTTTCTGGGTGAGTATGCCTCTTCCAGTGTCTATTATAATGTCGCGGGTACGGAAACCCTGCGCCACCGCCAGCAGCGAAAGTTCGAATCCCGGCAGATACTGCCCATTTGCCTCAACAAACAGCGCGGTGCCCTGTACCGCCCGCTCGTCGCTGTCAAAATTGCTGGCGCCGACACCGGAAACTGTGTCTAGAAACAGGGGTAGTGGTGCGCTGAGTTCCAGGGTGTCTGGGGGCGGTGCTGAGCGCAGCCGTTGCAGTGCGGTTCGGTACCACGGCAACGTTTCGTGCTCTGTGCCGATGGTGTATCGTTTCAGCTCCCGTGGCAGCGCTGTCTGCACGTTACCGGCGCGGTAAGGAACCACAAGTACTACATTTTTTGTAGGTTTAAAAGCCCGTGCCAGCCTTGAGTCGGTATCGAGTTGGCCCAGCCAGGTTTTGGCCTTTTTGCGCAGCGAAGTGTCCAGGCTATCGATTTCTTTTCTGATAGCGCCTACAGCCGTCGCGGTTTCTGCTTCATTCAGGGGTAACATGTAACCCAGCGCCTTTGGATTAAACCGCTTCAATCGTTTGAGAACCCTGGCCAATTGATCCCGTGGCAGCGGCCAGGGCCCGTATTCCTGCAACGTGGCTGTATCGATTGCCACCACCGCCACAGCGTGTGCCTGCGCCACTTCAGGCATAAGGTAACTCCCCCAGTCGAGCAGCAGGGCCTCCAGCCGCTGAGCCCTGGGTGAGAAGCTTGCCAGCAGGGCAACAGCCGCGGCTATGGCAACGGCGAGACGAACTGTTTTCCAGGAGGAACTGCTCACCTTGATTGCGACCTCGACGGGGGCCTGTTGCGGACAGTACAGTAGCTATCGGTCGTGATCGGGCAGGCTTGCGGTTTTGTCCTTCAGGCCGCGCAGGCTGCACGCAGATTTTTGAACGGGGTCTCATTTTTACGGTTAGGGTGGGGTAGGGCTCAGCCGTACCCGCCCCCGCCCCGGGGTGGGTTCTTGCCTGCGCGGTTACTGTTAAACTGCGTCCCCATGTTGCAATTCAATAATCTATCCCTGCGACGCGGGGCGCGGCTGCTGTTTGAACAGGCCAGCCTGCAGATTCACCCGGGTCAGAAGGTCGGTGTCAGCGGTGCAAATGGCACCGGCAAGTCCAGCCTGTTTGCGTTGATCCTGGGGGCGTTGCACGCCGATGATGGAGATCTCCGTTACCCACGAGACTGGGTGATCGCCCACGTAGCCCAGGAAACACCCGCTGATGAGCGTGCGGCAATCGAGTATGTACTCGATGGCGACGCTGAACTGCGCGCTGTGGAAAGACGTCTTGCACAGGCCGAGACTGAAAACGACGGCGAACGACAGGCTGTACTGCACGGCCGTTTTGACGCCATTGACGGTTACACTGCGAAAAGCCGGGCAGCGCAGTTGCTCCATGGGCTGGGTTTTAGTACGCATGACGAGGCGCGGCCGGTCAGCGAGTTCTCAGGTGGCTGGCGCATGCGCCTGAACCTGGCTCGTGCGCTCATGTGCCGATCCGATCTGCTGTTGCTGGACGAACCCACCAATCACCTGGACCTGGATGCGGTAATCTGGCTGGAAAACTGGCTGCGCGTCTATCCGGGTACCTTGTTGCTGATTTCCCATGACCGCGATTTTCTCGACAGCGTGACCAGCCATATTGCCCACTTCGAGCAGCAGCGAATCACGCTTTACACGGGTAACTATTCAGTGTTCGAACGCCTGCGTGCCGAGCGCCTGGCCGGCCAGCAGGCCGCTTATCAGAAACAGCAGCGGGAAATTTCACATATCCGCTCCTATGTTGACCGCTTTCGTGCCAAGGCGACCAAGGCGAGACAAGCACAGAGCCGACTGAAAGCCTTGCAGCGTATGGAACAGATTGCGCCGGCGCATGTTGATTCGCCATTTCACTTTGCCTTGCGCGCAGCGGAAAAGAATCCTGACCCCTTGCTAAGGCTGGACGGGATTTCTGCCGGTTATGCGGATACCGTCATTATTTCCCAGGTGAAGCTGAGCCTGTCACCCGGTGACCGTATCGGTCTGTTGGGTCCCAACGGTGCGGGCAAATCCACACTGATAAAATTGCTAGCCGGTGTGCTGTCGCCCCTTCAGGGAACAAGGGAAACGGCGAAGGATCTCAAGATCGGTTATTTTGCCCAGCATCAGCTGGATTTGTTACAAATGACTCTCAGTCCGCTGCAGCATCTGCAACAGCTGGATCCCCTGGCGCGTGAACAGGATCTGCGTGATTACCTGGGCGGCTTCGGCTTTTCCAGCGACCAGGCATTAATGCCCTGCGGTCCGTTTTCGGGGGGAGAGAAATCCCGGCTTGTTCTGGCTCTGCTGGTTTATCAACGCCCAAATCTTCTGTTACTGGATGAACCTACCAATCACCTGGACCTGGAAATGCGACAGGCACTGGCACTGGCGCTGCAGGATTTTGCTGGTGCCATGGTGCTGGTATCACACGACCGTCACCTGCTGCGGGTCACCAGTGACCGGCTGGTGCTGGTGCACGATGGTCGGGTGGATGATTTTCCGCTGAGCCTGGACGAATATCCTCAGTGGCTGGCGGAACAGAGCAGACAGGAGCGGGTGGGGGACAGGGAAAGCAGTGCGATAAACAGTGCCGCTGCCAGGAAGGAGAAGAAGCGCTTGCAGGCGGAACAGCGCAGACAGCTGCAGCCGTTGCGTAACAGGGTGAACACTGCCGAAGCCGCGCTGGAAAAACTGCATGCCAGGCAGCATCAACTGGAAGTGAGTCTGGCTGATCCCGGACTGTACAGTGAGGAAAACAAGGATCAACTGAAAGTGCTGTTGTTAGAGAAGGCGGACGTTGACAGTCAGTGTGAGTGCATGGAACTGGAATGGCTGGAGGTATTCGAGCAGTTGGAGGCGGTGCAGGGATCCCTGCAACAATGACTGGCTGATCGCTAAAACTATCGTATTTGCAGCAATGCCGGTCAGCGCAGAGGGTCACGCAGCTGCGCAAACCCTCGTGGAGCCACGTACTGCAGGACGTCCTTGCCGTGCTTATTGATAGTGAGATCCAGTCCCTTCTCGGGGTAGAGTAAATGGATTTCCTGTTCGCTGCGGCGGATGGTCTCTGCGGGTGTGCCGAAGTGTTTGAGCGCGGTTTTTTCGTCCAGAGCGATGGCGGGTATGAAGGTAATATTTTTCACAGTTGCCTGGTAGGCGAGCAGCCGGTCATCGGGGTTTAAATGGAATTTACGGGCACCGCTTTCGAGGTACTCAGCGCTGACGGCACGGTCAAGCCATTGCTTCAGTGTGTCGGGTGCGACGTCAGCGGCAAGAATGAGTTTTCCGGAAAAGACACCGGCGGTATAGTGGCTGTAAAACATTTCCAGGCCGCTGTCATCGGGGGCAACGACGATGGCAGCCAGTTCCATGTCGTCGCCGAGCAATTCACGCGCCTCGCCCAGCGTACTTTGCGCAAGCGTGATGCCAAATACCCTGCTGGTACCGTCCGGCAACAGTTCGATCTGCCACGGGAGTCCGCTGATGTTTTCTGAGGAATAGTCGCCGGCCGGTTTCAGGTAGAGAAACGCTGCGACTATAATGGTGAGAAAAACGAGCAGGGAGAAAAGTCTTGTCATGGTGGATGCACGTCGGATAGCGGATTGTCGGTCGATATTAAATCAAGCGCCAGCATAAAGAAAAGACGAAACATGTGCTGTTGTAGTATTTATTCCCTATAGTCTGATGTACTGGCTCATATAGAATACTGAAATCGTCAATGTCGCTGAGACAGTGCACCGGATTGTTCTGCTTATGACCGGTTGGCTGATGATAGTATGGCGTGATTCTGAGGTGGGTCATGAATGTATCACCCGATGTAATGGACGTGTTGAAAGTATTGTTGAGGTTGCGTGATCTGGATGATCTGGGGGATGTGGCCTTGCTCGATCTGGCTCGGGATGCCAGGCTGGAAAAACTGAAAAAAGGACAGACGTTGCAAGCCGGGACGTGTGTCGATCGTCATGTGTATCTGATCGAAGGTGAAGTGGAGCTGATGGCCGATGGCAGGGCCATGCAGACCGTTAAGGCGGACACTGATCGTGCGCTGTTACCTGTTTTTCGTGTTCACACCCGGGGGCTGGAAGCACGCTGTATTGATGCGGCGCGCTTGCTGACACTGGATGAAGCAACGTTTCGGCGCTACGTGTCAACCATACGACCAGAACAAGGCGGTGGAATCGACGTCGAAGAGTACAGTTCGACGGATCAGCAGCCAGAGCTGGTGGGGGAGATTCGACGGGCTTTTTATCACCAGGAAGTCGACCTGCCCAGTATGCCTGATGTGGCGTTGAAAATCAGTCATGCGCTTCAGAGCCAGGATGCGGATTTCCGCCAGATAGCTGTCACGGTGCAGGCCGATCCTGTCATTGCGGCCCGTATTGTCCAGGTGGCCAACAGTGCGATGTATACGGGCGTCAGCGAGGTGGAGTCGGTGCAAAACGCCATTGCGCGGATCGGCCTGCAGGCCACCCGAGCCATTGTGATGACCGTGGTGATGAAGAATCTGTATACTCCGCAAAGCCGTTTGCTGCACAAACGGATGAATACGTATTACCGGCACAGCATTCAGGTCGGGGCGATTTCTCATGCCCTGGCGTCACGCTTGCCCGGGTTTGATCCAGAGCGGGCGTTTCTTGCCGGTCTTATACATGATATCGGTGTGCTGCCCTTGTTGATCCAGGCAGATCGCCGTCAGGACCTGAATCAGGATGCGGAATTACTGGAGCAGCTGATCAACGAACTGGCCAGGACTGTCGGCGCCATGCTGCTGGAACAATGGGCATTCGAGCCGGAATTTGTGACTGTAGCCCGGCAGTCCGAAGACTGGGAGCGGGAGGTGGACGTTGCGGATTACTGCGATATTGTACAGGTGGCCCAGCTTCATTGTGTGCTGCTGGGTGGTCAAAAGATCAATGCTGCCCCCGCCATGGGCAGTCTGCCGGCTTTCAGGCGGCTTCAACTGGATGAAATAGATCCGCTCAAGTTGATTGAGGACGCCCGGCAGGAAATCAGTGAGATCATCAGCGTGCTGACTGCGTGAGGCATAAGACACTGTGACCATGGCTGAACTTTCCGCGTTGAATGAACAATTTGCCATTCATGATCAGCTGGTTTTCCGCGAGGGTCCCGGCGGACTCGGCGTCTGTGAGATAACCAACGGCCATGCGGTTGCGAGTGTTGCCCTGCAAGGTGCGCAGTTGCTCAGCTGGAGCCCGCGTGGTGAACAGCCCGTGATCTGGTTGTCCCGCGATGCCCGCTTCGAAGTCGGTCGGTCGATCCGTGGCGGGGTGCCGGTATGCTGGCCCTGGTTCGGACCCCATGCAATACAGCCATCCTTTCCGGCACACGGATTTGTGCGTGCCGTTCCGTGGCGGGTCTGTGAAACGAAAATACTCGAAGACGGTGCTACCTTTGTTGCCTTTCGCGTTACGCGGACTGATACCACGGATGTGTTTTGGCCGCATCTCGCGGAACTTGAGCTCGCTGTCAAGGTTGGAGTAACGCTGGAGTTCGATCTGGTGACCCGCAATACGGGATCTGAATCCTTCACCATCGGCGAGGCCCTGCACAGCTATTTTTCCGTCGGTGATGTCCGCCACATTACAGTCGAAGGTCTCGAGGGATGCGCGTACATCGATAAACTGGACAGTGGCAAGCGCAAGCAACAGCCGGGGCCGGTGGTCTTTGATGCCGAGACCGACAGAATCTACCTGGATGCCGGCGCCGAATGCCTGATAAACGATCCGCGGATGCAGCGACGGATACGTATTGTCAAGAGTGGCAGCCGCTCGACGGTGGTCTGGAATCCCTGGGTCGACAAGGCCAAAAGAATGGGGGACATGGGTGAGAATGGCTATCTGAATATGGTGTGCGTCGAGAGCGCCAACGCGGCTGATGACGTAGTGACCATCGCACCAGGCGATGAACATCACTTGCAGGTGAGCTATAGGCTGGAGTCATTAGCAGGGAAAAGAGCTCCGTAGTTGCGTACTCAGCACGTCGCAAGTGCTTTCATGGCGCATGCCGAAAGCTACGCTTCAATTGCACGGTAGGGATTTCAGTATGTTATTCAGTCAAGCGAGGCAATCGATTTTTATAATCAGTGTCCTGTTCGCTGCCATGAGCTGGTTTGCAGAGTCGTTGGTCCATTATGCTGTGCTGGATCATGGACAAGTGTTCGAATTGATTCCAGGTGACTTGAATGAGCTCTGGATGCGCTCAGTCATCTGCGGCCTGATCATCATGTTCGGAATCTATGCCCAGAGAAACGCCAATAAAAAGATGGATCTGAAAGAGGAGAAAATGCGTACGCTCAGGGCCACCATGAACACTGTTGAGGATAGCGTAGGTAATGCACTCTACGGAATCAAACTGTTATTGCTTAATGCCGAGCAAGGTGACCTGGTGAACAAGGAAACGTATCAGCAGTTAACAATACTTATTGATGGGGTCTTTGAAGACTTGAAAACACTTTCAAGTATAGAGGAGATACATGAAAAGAAACGTTTGAAAGACATCTATTATCTCGACCTCGGAAATAAATAATACCAGTTTGAAGGTGTTCGCCTGTTAAGGGTTTAGTCAGATGCCGTCCTGTAGGTTTGCTGTTTTTCAGCTATCTGCTGGTAACGGCTTTT
>Ga0316198_10000453_pt1 | contig 21614 bp, 17 predicted proteins | sample OudBieAanoxic_MG_FD_204935 | JGI IMG/M metagenome (GOLD analysis project Ga0316198, IMG submission 204935) | Coastal sediment microbial communities from Oude Bieten Haven, Netherlands - site A anoxic | ecosystem: Environmental > Aquatic > Marine > Coastal > Sediment | place: Netherlands...
GAGCGCCTGCAGCGCCGTCCCCCGCTCCACGGTGGCCACTTGCGAACCAGCCTCGGTCATCCCGTAGGTCTGGAGCACGGGGAGCCCGGCGAGCAACGCTCGTTCGACGAGATCCACGCTCGCTGGAGCCCCGCCCAACAGGATCGCCGACAGGCCCTCATAGGGCCCCGGGTCACGCTCAAGAATGCGATACAGCATGGTCGGAACGAGGCTCGCCATCGTCACTACACCGCCGCGTAATGCGGCAACCGCCGCGTCCGTGTCGAACTGGCGATGGAGTTCGATCGATCCCCCAGCGGCGAGGCTCCGCCAGACAATCGACAACCCGCCAACATGGAACAGCGGCAGGTTCAGCAGCCATCGATCGCGTGGGCCGTTGCCGAGGCGTTGTTGTGAAGCATCGACCGCAGCAGCGACGTTGCGACCCGTCAAGATCACGCCGCGCGGGTGACGGGAAGTACCCGAGGTTGGCACCACGACGTAGGCGTCGGGGTCGATCGTTGCGGCCGTGTCGACAGTGTCCGGTCCCCTCGGAACCGCCACCGCTCCTGACCGGTGGGTCCCGACCAACATGACAATGGTGTCGGCGACCGAAGTGGCGTCGACCGCAACCAGGTCGCCCTCACCGATCCCGGCATTCTGCAGCTGCCGGGCGTGTGCGTCGGCGTGCCGATCGAGCTGTCCATAGGAGAGCGTCGACGCGTCGAAGACGACGGCCGGGGCGTCGGGATCACGCTCGGCATGGATCTTCGCCCACTCATGCGGCAGGGTGACGGTCATGGTGCTCACTACAGTATCGGTTCGTGATATCTGAGATCTTCAACCCAGCCGTATGGGAACCCGTTCCGGGGTTCAACTTCACCGACATCACCTACCACCGGTCGCCGGAGGTCGGTGTTGTGAGGATCGCGTTCAACCGCCCGGGGGTTCGCAATGCATTCCGTCCGCACACGGTCGACGAGTTGTACACCGCACTCGACGACGCCCGGATGACGTCGAACGTCGGCGTCGTACTCCTGACCGGGAACGGCCCCTCCCCCAAAGACGGCGGGTGGGCGTTCTGCTCCGGCGGCGACCAGCGGATTCGTGGTGCAGACGGCTATCAGTACGAGGGCTCCGGTGAGGCGGATCAGGCACGCCTCGGCCGGCTCCACATCCTCGAGGTCCAGCGTCTGATCCGCTTCATGCCGAAGGTTGTGATCGCCGTTGTTCCCGGCTGGGCTGTCGGCGGAGGACACAGCTTGCACGTCGTATGTGACCTCACGTTGGCCTCGCGGGAACACGCCGTGTTCAAGCAGACCGATGCCGATGTTGCGTCGTTTGACGGCGGCTACGGCTCGGCGCTCCTCGCCCGCCAGGTCGGGCAGAAGCGAGCACGCGAGATCTTCTTCCTCGGACGGGACTACTCGGCGGAGCAGGCCTACGAGATGGGCATGGTCAACGCGGTCGTCGAACATGCAGACCTGGAGAACGTGGCACTCGAATGGGCCAGAGAGATTGTCGCGAAGAGCCCGACGGCGCAGCGCATGCTCAAGTACGCCTTCAACCTGCAAGACGACGGCATGGTCGGCCAGCAACTCTTCGCCGGTGAGGCCACTCGCCTTGCGTATGGCACCGAAGAGGCAAGGGAAGGGCGCGACGCCTTCCTCGAGAAACGCGACCAGGACTATCACGATTTCCCGTGGCATTTCTGAGGTGACAGACACGAGACACGAGACGCCAGACACGAGACAGGACCCAACCGAGCCCCCCGAACGTGCGGTTGCCCGTGGTCTCGAGTCTCGAGTCTCGAGTCTCGGATCTCGAGTCTCGGATCTCGAGTCTCGGGTCTCATGTCTCGGGTCTCGCGCCTCATGTCTGCTTCCATGAATCCTTGGGTACTGGCGGCTCGGCCGGCTACGTTGCCAGCCGGGGTGGCGGCAGTTGTCGTCGGGAGTGCGCTGGCGGCAGCGGATGGGGTGTTCCGGTGGGACGCATTCCTTGTGACCCTGTTTGCCGCCATCGCGATCCAGGTCGGCGTGAACTACGCAAACGACCTCGCGGACGCTGAGAAGGGCGCCGACACCGAGGCGCGGATCGGGCCCACTCGGGCAGTGGCGGCGGGACTGCTCACTTCGGGTCAGATGAAGCGCGGTATTGCGGTCGCATTCGGTCTCGCTGCGATCGCCGGGTGTTACCTGATCTGGCTCGCAGGATGGGTGATCCTCGCCATAGGGATTATCTCGATCGTCGCCGCGCTCGGCTACACGAACGGTCCGATCCCCTACGGCTACTACGGACTCGGCGAGGTGTTCGTGTTCGTCTTCTTCGGCCTGGTCGCCACTGTGGGCACCCGCTTTGTCTACGACCGAGCGGCACCCGCCGATGCGTGGATGAGCGGTGTCTCGATGGGCCTCCTCGCGGCAGCGATCCTCGTCGCCAACAACGTTCGCGATATCGAAACGGATCGGATCGCGGGGAAACGAACCCTCGCCGTGATCCTCGGTCGCCAGCCTGCTCGATGGATGTATGCCGCGATGGTGTTCGTAGCCTACGGCGTGATCGCCATCGCCACGATCGTGGACATCCTGCCCGCGTGGGCCCTTCTCACCTTCGCTTCGATTCCGCTCGCGTTTGCTCCTGTCCGGACGATCTTCACCCAGACGGAGGGACCGCCGTTGATCGCCGTACTCAAGGCGACGGCGCGCCTTCAACTCGTGTTCGCCGCCCTCCTTGCGATCGGCGTGGTGATCGCCGCCTGATCGTCAGTGTCGGGCCAGCGTTCCAATGGTCGCCGCGCCGACCGGTGCATCGTCGACGGTGACAAGCATGTCGGGTCCCTGGGAACGTTCGATCCTGATCGCCGGTCCGCTCCGGATCACGAATGCTCGTACGCCCGATCGAACGCGGTAGCCCCAACCGCCATACGCCATGGGTTTGACGTCAAATGCAGCTGCACCGGTGATCTCATCAAGCGGGACGTGTGTTCGCGGCCAACCGAATGGGCCGTTGTTCACGGTCACACCCTGCTCGTTCGCGTCGACCCGCACCGAAGAAAACGCGACCATGGCGATCGAGATGGCAACCATCAGGATCATCCAGATAGGATCGAGAAACAGGACCAAGAGGGCCGGGAACACGGCGCCGAGCGCCACCCACCCGTTTGATGCCGTACCGGACCAATTCGTCGCCGATGCCGAGGCAGCGGCCAACGGGACATCGACGGGGACACCGTGAGAACCTCCGGCGGCGAACCAGCCAATTGCAGCTGCGACCGCCCCGGCCACCAGCACGGCAATGAAGAGCGGAACCGACATCTTGTCGGCCATCTCCCACGAGGCGGCATCCAGGTTGGCAATGACGATTTGAGCGTTGACCGCGGCCAGGAGACCCATGATGAAGTAGGTCACCGCCGCAAGCGGAGCCGAGGGCATCGACTGGCGAGAGCCTGCGAACAGCGCACCCCAGGTCAGGATCAATCCGCCGGCAAGAAATGCCGCGTAGAGGAGAAGGGCCATCTCACCGTTTGGTGGGCCTGAGAATTCCCAATGAACGGCGATCGGGTCGGGATACCGCGACCAGAACGCAACGAGCGGCAGGAGCGCCCCAAACATGACGAGCGCAGGTGCGACTACGACGACAATCGACCACCGTGCGGACCCGCGCTCCATGCCCGCAGTATGGCAGCCGCACCTTCGCGCCCGGCGGTAACCTCGCTGGTGTGAATCCAACTGAAGCTATCACAACTCGCCTGACCGGAGCGTTCGCTGATCTCGGGCTTCGCCACGCCGTTATCTCACCCGGCTCGCGCAGCACTCCGCTCGCAACGGCCTTCGCCGTTGAGGATCGCATCACGTGCCATGTGGTGCACGACGAGCGGTCCGCCGGGTTCTTCGCGCTCGGGATTGCCAAGCAGAGTGGGATCCCTGCCGCGCTGATCTGCACATCGGGCACCGCAGCCGCCAACTACCTCCCGGCCATCGTCGAATCAAACCAGGCGCGCGTGCCACTCGTTGTCCTCACCGCCGACCGGCCACCGGAACTCCGTGGTGTTGGGGCACCCCAGACCATCGACCAGGTGGGGATCTACGGCGCGAATGTGAGACTGTTCCATGACGTTGGCGTGCCGGACGAGGCAAGCGCCGCCACCGCGTCGGCGCTTGCCATGCGGGTATGGACCTCCGCCTTCGACGCCCCCCACGGGCCGGTTCACCTCAATTTCTCGCTCCGCGAGCCACTGGCAACAGCCTTGGACCCGGCTGAGCCGACCTCCCTTCGGTTCCACCGCGGTGAAATGCAGATGCCGCCGGAGGACCTCGCTGATCTGGCCGATCGGCTCTCCGGGAGGAAGGTGCTCATCGTTGCCGGCGGCCATCAACGCCCCGGGTTTTCGGCCGCAACGGCCATGCTGGCGGGCGAAGCCGTGATTCCGGTCGTGGCCGATGTGCAGTGCCGATTCCCCTCTCCGTCCACGATTAGAAACGGAGATCTCCTGGCGACGGCCGGCTTCATCGAGTCGCAAACGCCAGACATCGTCGTGCGGATCGGATCGGTCCCAACCTCGCGACCCATCTGGTCGTGGATGAGCCGAACCGACGCCGAGCAGGTCAGCATCGACGATGCCGGGTGGCGAGACCCGCTCGGTATCGTGTCCGAGGCCTACCGGGCGGATCCGGCGATCACGTTCGCCGATCTTGCCGGGCGAATCGCCCCGAACCCCGCTGATTGGCTGCCGGCGTGGACCCGGGCCGATCAACGGATGGCCGAAGCTCTAGAGCGCGGCTTGGCAGCCGAGCCCTTCCCCAACGAACCAGCAATCGCTCGATCGGTGTGGGAGGCTGCCCCGTCCGGCTCAACCGTCTACGCGGGTTCGTCGATGCCGATTCGCGATCTCGATGCCTTCTCCGGCCCGCCACGCGGTGACGTTGCGGTCCTGTCGAATCGCGGTGCCAACGGCATCGACGGTCTCCTTTCTGCCGCCGCAGGCGCATCGGCGTCCGACGGTCGGCGCGTTGTGGTGCTCGCGGGCGATCTCTCTGCGCTTCACGACGCGACGGCACTCGCCGAGATTGCCCGTTTCGATCTTCCGGTCACGATCGTCGTCGTGAACAACGATGGTGGAGGGATCTTCCACTTCCTCCCCCAAGCCAACGAGCTGCCGCCCGACCGATTCGAAACCCTGTTTGGAACACCCCACGGCCAATCACTGGCCACAATTGCGAGGGCGTTCGGCATCGAAGCAAGAACCGTCGAAACCAACGAGGGCCTCCGCTCGGCGGTGCAGACGGACCGTGGCCCTCTCTTGGTAGAACTCAGAACGGATCGCGCAGAGAACGTGAGAGTCCACGAGAGGCTCCGAGAGGCCGCTGCCGACGCACTGCGAGTGAAGTAGACCCGAGACGCTAGACGCTAGACGCTAGACACGAGACACGAGACACGAGACACGAGACACGAGACACGCGGCGGATCTCATCTTCACGATTCGGGCTCCCAGGCCGCCCCCTCCCGCCCTCGCTACGCTCGGGCACCCTCCCCCACCTTCGGCGGTGGAGGGGAAGACTTGCTCTCAATCCGGGTCTCAAGTCTCGGGTCTCGGATCTCGAGTCTTCCTACGTTGCTGCCAACAGCTCGAGCATCGGGCGGAGCTTCAATCTCGTCTCGTTGAGCTCCAGCTCGGGACGTGAGTCCTCGACGATTCCTGCACCGGCGAAGACGTGGGCCCTCGTGCCCTCGAGCAGGCCACACCGCAGACCGATGGCGAACTCGCCGTCACCGCAGCCGTCGAGCCAGCCGACACCTCCCGAGTACCAACCCCGATCGAACCCCTCCGCCCTGTCGATGAATGCCTGCGCTGCGGCGCGCGACGTGCCGCCGACCGCGGGGGTCGGGTGCAGCACACCAACGAGGTCGAGGATGTGCGTGCCGCTGCGGGTTCTACCGGAAATCTGAGTTGAGAGGTGCTGCACCGTCGCCATCCGTTTGAGAGATGGATGGTCCGGCACGTCCAATACCTCAGCGAACGGTTCGAGCCGTGCCGCCACGTCGTCGACGACATAGCGGTGTTCGATCCGGTCCTTCTCAGAGTGCATGAGTTCCTCGGCGAGGAGCCGGTCCTCTGCCTCACCTTCGCCGCGGCGCGCGGAGCCGGCGAGCGGATTCGATGTCACCACCCCCGCGTCGAGGCGCACGAGGAGCTCGGGGCTGGCCCCGACAAACGTCGCGCCGTTGACCCTCCAGCCGAAGCTAAAACACTGGCGATACGACCGCTCAAGGTGGCACACGAGATCGAATCCATCGGGAGCGTCATCGGACCGAACAATGACGGATCGGGCAAGCACAACCTTGCGGAGCGTCTCGTTGTGGATTGCCTGAACGGCATCGGCGACCGCCGACGTCCACTCCGAAACCGGTGGACATGACTCGAGTGTGTGGTCGCCGAGATTGGGATACGGCGGCTCCGGCGGCGTTCGCAGCGATCCGAGGCCTGCGAAGACCTCGGAAGCGTCAGCTTCCGGGGGAAGAGCAAGAAGGAGATGGCGTTCGTCACCACGCCGCAGGGCGGTCGCTATCGGCAAGACCACGTCTGCCGCACCGAACGATGCCCACGGTTCGGACGTCGGACCTTCATCTGCAAACGAGAACCCGGCAAATGCTCGGAACGGCTCAGGAATCGACCATTCGTCGACGGTCGACCTCACCCGCCCGAACCGCTCAACCCCTGAAGCCGAAGTCTTCGCTGCAATGCCGAGACCGCCTGCTGCGATCCCATCGGGTGAGGCAAAGTAGAACACACCCTCAAATTGGTCGGACCCGGCGCGCACGAACGGCAGCGGATCGAAGTCGATTGGGAACACGCCGAAACGCATTCCATTTGAGGCGGTGGTGAGCGCAGATTGAAGATCTAATGCTCGGTCAGGGATCATCAAGACGGGATGCTACCGGGGCCGGGTGCTTGGCCGATACGACGACGGTCTACTCGGCGCCGTCGTCGAAACGCCACACCAGCTTGCTTTCGACGTGAAGGACACCATCGAGGCGAGAAGCAAGCTCCGCGAGCAGGCGCGCCTCGTTTCTCGTGCCGATCTCCCCGACGAATGTCACCACGCCGTTTGTCACCGTCACGTTGAGCTCGTCGGGGTCGATGAACAGGACTCGACGGATCAGATCCTCACGGATCTCGTCTTCGATCACATCGTCGGGCCGAGTGAACACCGAAACGATGTCGGCCCGCGAGATGATCCCGAGCAAACGCGAGTCCTCGTCGACGACCGGCAGCCGCTTGATGTCCTGGAAGGTCATCATCTTCGCCGCGTCGTAGACCTCGGTATCGGGTCCCGTTGTGACCACCCCAGCCGACATCACGTCGCCGACCGTCTCACCGAGCTCGTGCACTCCCTCCTGGCGCTCAACCTCGAGCCGCAGGAAATCTGCTTCGGTGATGATCCCAATCAGGGAGCCATCGGGTGATGTCACCGGCAGTCCACTCACACGATTGCGGAACATGAGGCGTGCGGCGTCGCGAATGCCGGTCTCGCGCGAAACCGTGATCACGTCGGTCGTCATGAGGTCTACGACCTGCACCCTGCGTTCCTCTCGTTGGCGTCAGACGCCATTGTTGCATCTCGGCTCCGGCGCTGTCGGGAATTCGGTTTCGCGCACGCCGCTCGGTCCCTATGCCGGCGTCACTCTGATCCGGGCATCCACCACGCGAACCCCGGCACCGGGCGGGCCGACCTTGACCGGGTTCATGTCCATTTCGGTCATCTCCGGCAGATCCTCGATCATGGCCGACACCCGAAGAAGTGCGGTCTTCACCGCTTCGACGTCTCCCGGCTCGGCACCGCGATATCCCTCGAGCAAACGCGCTGACTTCACCGATTGGATCATGTCGTCGGCGTCAAGATCGGTGAGGGGGTTGATGCGGAATGCAACATCGCCAATCAGCTCGACGAACACACCGCCGAGGCCGAACACGATCAACGGGCCAAAGTTCGGGTCCTCCACCATCCCGATGAGAATCTCGTGACCACCTGCGACGAACTCCTGGACCAGGACACCTTCGGGGTCGGGGACGGAGTTTGTGACCTGCCGGTAGGCATCGCGTACGGCGCCATCTCCTTCCACATCGAGTACGACACCTCCAACATCCGACTTGTGGAGTGCAGACGGAGAGAGCACCTTGAGCACGACCGGCCCGCCAATCGCCTCTGCGCGCTGTGCCGCCTCATCCTCGCTCGATACAACACCCGACGCCGGGACGCGCAGCCCGTACGACTCGAGAACGACGTCGACGGCGTCGGGGTCGAGCCAGCCGCCCTCTGCACCCATGTCGGCAAGTGCTGTATCGAGAGCTGAGCGGGCCCGCTCCTTGTTGATGTCGGTGAAGACCGGGATCTCACCTTCGGGGCGTTGAAGCCATTCGCCGTACCGAACCGCGTCGTAGAGCGCCCTGGCGGCGCGCTCTGGGAACGCAAACTCCGGCACGCTCGATCGCACCTTCGGCGCGTCATCCGAGATCTTCCCCGACTGCATGAACACAGCGAGGAAGGTCTTGTCACCGGCGTGTGATTCGCCCACCGTGCGAATCGTGCTCTGAATCTCAGCGACGTCGATGGCGGAGGCCGGAATGTGGATGGCGATCACGGCATCGAGTTCGTCTGCCGCGAGCAGTTCCTCGAGCACTTCGCCGTATTCCTTGGCACCGGCAGCGGCAATCATGTCGACCGGATTCCGGATCGCCGCTTCAGGCGAGAGCTTCTCTCGCAGCCGCTCCTGGAGGTCATCGGACAGCACCGGTACCGCGAGGCCCCGGGACTCCAGGGCATCAACAGCGAGGATTGCAGGACCGCCTGCATTGGTGACGATGCCGACCCGGCGACCCTTCGGGATCGGCTCGTTGGAGAGCAGGATGGTCACATCGAAGAGCTCTTCAAGCGTATCGACCCGGATCACCCCGGTCTGGTGGAAGAGCGCGTCCACGGCGACGTCGAGGCTGGCGAGGCTCCCGGTATGACTGCTCGCGGCGCGTGCCCCCGACTTCGTGCGGCCGGACTTCACCGCGACAATCGGTTTCTTCCTGGCAATCCTCCTGGCAAACCGAGCGAACCGCCTCGGATTTCCGAACGATTCCATATACAGGAGGATCACATCCGTTGCCGGATCATCTTCCCAATACAGGAGCAGATCATCACCCGACACGTCGGCAAGGTTGCCGACCGATACGAAGGTTGAGATGCCGATGTTGTGCCGTGAAGCAGAATCGAGAATCGCGAGGGCAAGGGCGCCCGACTGCGATGAGAATGCTACGTTCCCGCGGGCCGGCATGAGCGGCCCGAACTGGCCGTCGAGGCTCACCGCCGGGTCGGTATTGAGCAAGCCCATACAGTTCGGGCCGACCATACGGATCCCCGCCGAACGCACCAACGCGAGTAGTTCGTTCTCGAGTTCGATCCCTGCCCCACCGACCTCTGAGAATCCCGCCGTGATCACAACCAGCGCTTTCACGCCCTTATCGATGCATTCTTCGACACTTCGAATCACGAACCTCGCCGGTACGACGATGAATGCGAGGTCAACATTGCCGGGCACGTCGAGAATCGAGGGATACGCGGCGACCGATCGCACGACAGGCGACTTCGGGTTGACCGGATACACGGGACCGCTGAAGTTCCCGCTGACGAGGTTGCTGAACAAGCGGCCTCCGATGGTCTCCGGATCGCGGCTCGCACCAACAACGGCGACCGATTGTGGTGCCATCAACGGCATCATCGACTTCACCGACGCCCGCCGCTCCCATTCGTCTCTCACTGCAGCCGTCTCGTCCGTTTCCTCGGTCGGGAGGGTGATCGTGAAGATCCCTTCCTCTGCATCACGTTCGACGCCGTAGCCCGCGGCGCGAAACACACGCATCATCACGTGGTTGTCGGCGAGCAGGTGCGACCGGAACCGTTCGATCCCTTGTGTTCTTGCGTACTCCGTGAGCCGGTAGAGGAGGAGCGTGCCGAGGCCCTTCTGCTGGTGCTCGTCACACACGGCGAATGCGGCATCGGCGGTCGTGGGATCGTTGTCCACGATGTTGTAGCGGCCGACGGCGATGAGCCGCCCTTTTCGGATGGCGACGAACGCCATCGCCTCGCGGTAGTCGAGTCGGGTGAAGCGATCGAGTTCGGCGGGCTCCAGATCGCGCTTCACGCGGAAGAACCGGTTGTAGGTGCTCTTGCGGGACAGACCACGGACCATCTGCTGGAGTGCATCTCGGTCGCCTGGGACGATGGGGCGGATTTCGATGGTCTCTCCGCTCCTCATCACGGCGTCCTGTACCCACTCCCCCGGGTAGCCGGGAGGCGGATCAGTGATCGTTGCTGCTGCTTCGATTCGGTCGGTCACCGGGTCCCCTTCATACGGATTCTTGAATTGGATTCTCGCAGCCCAACGATATCGTCAATACTCACGGTGATGACCACGGACATCTCCTTCGTCGGCCTCGCTCTCGCCTCCTCGCTTGTTCTCGTGGCTGTGCTGCTTTCAATCTGGCAACAGCTCGGCCTCGAACGGCAGATCCTCTGGGCATCGATTCGGGCCCTCGTCCAACTCCTCATCGTCGGAATGGTTCTCGCCTTCTTGCTCCAGCCGGGAAGGTCGCTGTGGTGGTCGGTTGCGTGGGTCGTCCTCATGCTCCCATTTGCGGCGGATGTGGTCGCCCGTCGCGCCCCGGAAGTCCCGCACGTGCGCAGGCTCTCCCTCATTGCGTTCAGTGTCACGTCGCTTGTCATCCTTGGCCTGCTGTTTGGGCTCCGGGTGATCCCGCTTGAACCGAAAACGCTCGTCCCGCTCGCCGGAATGATGATCGGCAATTCGATGACCGCAACCGTGTTGGTCGCAACCCGGATCGTCGCAGAGTTCAAGGAACAGCGTCCACTCATCGAAGTCCGCCTTGCGCTCGGCTTCCTGGCAAAGGATGCATTCCGACCGTATCTCCGCTCGGCACTGAAGACGGCACTCGTTCCACAGATCGAAACCACCAAAGCCGTGGGGATCGTGTTCCTGCCGGGTGCGATGACCGGCCTCATCCTTGCCGGTGTTGACCCGATCGAGGCCGTCCGGGTGCAAGTGGTCGTGATGTATCTCGTGCTTGGTTCGGTTGCGGTCTCAACGGGCACTGTCGCTGTCGGGCTGAGCCGCACGTTGTTCACCTCCGATCAGCGAGCCATCCATTTGCCAGGGGAGCGATAGGCTGTCCGGGTGAAACGCACCGCGATCGCCATCGCACTCTTTCTCGCCGCTTGCTCAGGTGGGGCCGCAGACTCAGACACGGATAACGAGCCGATTCTGGAGTCAACGCCCCCTTCTTCGACGGCAACTACCGCGACCGACTCCACAGAGACGAACGTCGAGACGACGACGTCGAGCACGGTGGTGACCGGCGACGCTCAGTTCGTCATCGGCAACGTCGTGTTCGGCGATCTCGGATCGATCGAGGTCGGCAACCTCGGTCCTGACGCCGGGGATCTCACCGGGCATTGGCTCGCCGTCGACCCGTTCTACCTCGAGTTGCCGTCGACCGTTCTGGCGGCCGGAAAGTCGGTTGTCGTCAGCATCGATATCGATGCTGATCCCGATCTTGTGGTGACGGCTGCGGGCCTGCTCCCACCGTTGAATGCAACGTCCGGGGAAGTGGGTCTCTATGCATCGGGCGACTTCGGTGACCCTGCTGCCATGGTCGACTATCTGGTGTGGGGCTCGACCAATCAGGTGCGCTACCCCGTCGCTGTTGCAGCCGGATTGTGGCCGGAGGACGTGGTTGTGATCGTTGACGCAGGCGCCACCGGTCTCACGATCGCAGATCGAACTGCGCCGGGGCCGCAAGGCTGGGTATCTACAACCGGATGAGCATCCAGCCGCTGTGCCGCACACCCGGTGCCGTCCGGGTCCCGACGAGAGGCCCTATCTCCCGCAACCGCTCAGGCGAGCGCCACGAGGTCGAGCAGGGACTCGTCATAGAACGCCCCGTCGCCTTCCGGCATCAAGACAACTCGATCCGGTTCTAGGTCGGCAACAAAATCGGTGTCATGGCTCACCAGGACGAGTGTGCCCTCGTACTGCTGAAGCGCCTCGAGCAGCGCGGCCTTCGCCTGAGGATCGAGGTTGTTCGTCGGCTCATCGAGCAGCAGCACGTTATGCCCGGCGACGACGAGCCTGGCAAGCGCCAGCTTGGTCTTCTCTCCGCCGGAGAGTGTGCCGGCGTCCTGGTCGACCTTGTCGGAGAGTAGGAAGTGCCCCAGCACGGTCCGGAGATCCCGGTCGGGAAGGCGGCTTGCGCCTCGCATGAGATCAAGCACGGTGACACCCGCAGTGATGTCCTCGTGCTCCTGCGCGTAGTACCCGAGGGCAGCTCGATACCCGGCTTCGATGGTGCCGAGGTCGGCCTCCTCCTCGCCGGCGAGAATCTTGAGCAAGGTCGTCTTCCCAGCCCCGTTGAGACCCATGATGATCAGCCGTTCACCCCGATCAACGTCAACATCAACATCAACAAAGACAACGTTGTGGCCGAATGCCTTCGCGAGGCCTTTCGCCCTCAGCGGGGTGCGACCGGATGCCACGGGCTGAGGGAAACGCAACGCAACACGTCTACGTTCGCGTTGGACGTCAACCAAGTCCTCTTGAATCCGCTGGACTCTGGTCTCCCACGTCCGCGCACGTTTCGCCATCTTCTCCGATGAACCCTTGAAGCGTCGGATACCCTCCTCGAGGCGGGCAATCTTCTCGTCTTGGTGCCGGCGCTCACGGAGTCGTTGTGTCCGCCGTCGTTCGCGCTCCTCGAGGTAGTACGAGTAGTTGCCTCTGAACGGTTCGATGTGACCACCTTCGACGGCGAGGACTGAGGTGATCGACTCGTCGAGCAGCGGCAGATCGTGCGAGACGATCAGCAACCCTCCCTGGTAGCTCGCGAGGAACTCCACGAGCCATGCCTTGGCGTCGAGGTCGAGGTGGTTCGTCGGCTCATCCAGGAGCAGAGTTGTCGTCTCCGCGAACAGGATCCGTGCGAGCTCGACCCGCCGACGTTGCCCTCCCGACATCGTCGCGACCGTCTGCTCCAGTTCATCGGCACCGATCCCGACGGCCGACGCGAATCGTTTGGCCTCGGCCTTAGCGATGTACCCACCGCGCGCTGTGAACTCGTCGTCGAGACGGCTGAACCGATGGATCAACCGGTCGCGTTCGGTCCCACGTACACCCTCCATCTTGCTTCGGGTAATCTCCATGCGACGCTCGATCGCTCCGATGTCGCGAGCCATGAGGACCCGCTCAAGCGCGGTCACACCCTGATCCTCCAGGTCGGCCAGCGCCGCCTCCTGGGAGAGGTATCCGACGCTGCCACTCCGGACGATGGATCCCTCTGCAGGTTCAGTCAGGGCGGCGAGTGTTCGCAGCAGTGTCGTCTTCCCGGCGCCGTTTGGGCCGACGAATCCAATCTTGTCGCCTGCCTGCACGGAAAACGACACATCCGAAAGGAGACGCCGTGCTCCGGCATCGATGGCGAGGTCGCGAACGAGGATCACGACCGAACGCTACTGAGCTCTGTGGTGCAACTGAGCTATGCCAGCCGGGAAGCCGGTTGTGAGCTATCGGAGTAGCGAACGATGAACTTGGGGATCTCCGACCCGGCGATAGGACGAGATACGAGGAATCCCTGGACCCGGGTGCAACCGAGTTCGGCGAGGAACCTGAGCTGCTCATCGTCATCAACACCTTCCGCGATCACATCCAGGCGGAGGTTGCGAGCAAGGCCGATGATGGCCGACGACACGGCGATGCCGTCTCGGTCCGATAGGCCGTCCTTGATGAACGACCGGTCGATCTTCAGCGTGTCGATCGGGAGTTTGGTGAGGTAGCCGAGCGACGAGTAGCCCGTTCCGAAGTCGTCGATGCTCACCGTCACACCGATCTCGCGGAGTCTCTCGAGCGCGCGCCGCGTCTCCTCGAGGTCGCTCAGCAACGTACCTTCAGTGAGCTCCACATCGAGGAACCGAGGATTCAGCCGGGCAGCTGCGAGCGAGGCGACCACCGTCTCGACCAGATTCCCCGCGCGGAACTGCCGGGACGACAGGTTGACGGACATTCGCATAGGTGGCAGGCCACCATCCAGCCATGCCCGCATCTGCATACACGCCTCATCGAGGACCCACTGGCCCAGCGGGACGATGAGATCCGTCTCCTCTGCAAGACCGATGAACTCAATCGGCCCGACCCGCCCGAACTCGGGATGATTCCAACGGATCAGCGCCTCAACACCGAGAACCGTCTTGGTGGCGGTATCAACCTTTGGCTGGTATTCGAGGTACAGACCTTCATCGGCATCGATCGCCTTGCGGAGTCCGTCGAGCAGAGAGTGGCGTTGGCTCGTCCGTTCTCTCAACTCCGTCGTGTAGAACTCGTAGGTATTTCGACCGGCATCCTTGGCGCTGTACATGGCAATGTCGGCGCCCTTGAGAAGATCCTCCGCTGTTTCGCCGTCGAGCGGGAACGCCGCGATCCCCATCGATGTGGTGATCACGATGTCCTCGCCGCCAACTCGGTACGGATCGGCCACGGCACGCAGGATCTTCGTCGCCACCCGCCCTGCGTCTTCGACTCGCTGCCCACCCTCGAGGATGACGGTGAACTCGTCTCCACCGAGGCGTGCGACCGTGTCCGACTCGCGTACGCATCCCAGGATTCGCTCAGCAACCTGTCGAAGAAGCGCATCCCCGACCGCATGCCCGAGCCGATCGTTGACATCCTTGAATCCGTCGAGGTCGAGGAACATGAGGGCAACCACCGAGCCGTCGCGTCGTGCCCTGGCCACCGCGCTTTCGAGCCGATCTGAGAACAACGTCCGGTTGATGAGCCCAGTGAGCGCGTCATAACGAGCGAGGTAGCTAAGGCGCTGCTGATCGAGCTCCCGCTCGAATCGGTGAGCCTCCGTGTTCTCCGTCCACGACTGCTTCAGGTTCCGAACCGCAGGCCGGAAGAGGAAGAGGCCTTCGAGCACCAGCAACACCAACGTTGCTGCAAGCAGGAAATACTCCGTCTGCTCCAATGCGACAACCTGCTCGCCCGATACGCGTAGGTACGAGGAAACCACACGCTGCATGGCAAGGCCGTACTGACCCGCCGCCTCGGTCAGACCTTCGACGATGATGATCGGTGCTCTCCCCTGGCGATCGATCGCTGCCACGGCTTGGTCAGTCACCGCGAGGAAGCCTTCGAGTTCGACACCTGCCTCGTCGAGCAGGTCACCGACCCCCGTACCCCCGAGAGCGGGAATGCCAAGCGCGGGGTCGCCGTCTATGAAGGACTCGTGGATCCGGACGATTTCGCCGGTGCTCGCGACCAGCTCATCGTGAAGCGGCTCGGACACGCCGTCGACGACTTGGCCTGACAAGTCGGCAACCCGCGTCGCGAGGTACCCCTGTCGAAGGCCGTACTCGAGCACCGTTGCGTCCTTCTCCTGAGCACTGAGGGCGCGATAGGTCGTGAAGGTCGATAGAACCGCCAGAACTGCGATGAGCACGAGCGCGAGCACGTAGCGGCCAATAGGCCGCTCAGGAAGCCTGGCCGGCTCCGCGTCGTCTGATTCTGATCCCCCGCGCAGTCGCGCTCGGAATCCGCGTAGGCGCATGATCTCCGATCCGTTGATGTACCTATCGGCAGGAATCGGCGGAGGTTGAACACTGACGTCTACGATGGAACGCAATTCGGCAAGGAGCACAGGTGACCTTCCGGCAGTTGTTCCTGATACTGTTGATCTTCGTCCCGCTCATAATGTTGTGGGTCTTCACGCTCGTCGACCTCTTCCACCGGCGCGACCTCTCTGCAGCAGCAAAGGCACTGTGGGCGATCGGTATCGTTCTCCTCCCCCTCGTTGCGATGGTCACCTGCTTCATCCTGCGCGATTCACAGAGACTCCTCGGATACCCATCCGCATGACTGTGGACGCCACCCTGCTGCTCACCGCCCTCGTCATCGTCCCGCTCGTGATCCTCTGGATCGCGGCGCTCCTCCACATCGTGGTGCGGCGCACGGATCTCTCATTCGGACGAAAGGTCATCTGGTCGGGTCTTGTCGTCCTTGTGCCATACGTCGGCGTGCTCATGTACGCGGCGCTCCGTCCTCCCCGTCCGCCGACCCCGACCGGCGGCGAAGATCAGACCGCTGCAGGAGCGGCGATTGAAGAACTCGCCCAACTCGTCGACGACCAAAACGTCGGGGCAATCACCGACGAGGAGTTCTCCCAGCGCAAGGCCGCCGTCTTCGGTCTCGCCGGTCCGACCGGCTGATTGGTGCCCGAGGAGGGACTCGAACCCCCACGCCCCCGAAAGGACAGCGGTGTTTAAGACCGCCGCGTCTACCAGTTTCGCCACCCGGGCTACGTGCGATCGTAGCGGCCCTCCACCACCCGGCCAGACGCGTGGCGCCCAAGTCTGAGTAGCATCTGACCGCTGTTCGACAACAAACATGGAGGCTCTCGCAGTGAAGGTGTTCCCACCCGACAAGATCCGTAACGTCGCGCTCGTCGGACACTCCGGCGCCGGCAAGACCACACTTGCGGAGGCACTCCTCTTTCGCGCGGGCACGATCCAGCGCCTCGGATCGGTTGAAGAGGGCACCACGGTCACCGACTTCGACCCAGAAGAGCACGCCAGGGGTATGTCGCTGTCGCTCGCTCTCGCACCCTTCGAGTGGAAGGGCTTCAAGATCAACTTGATCGACGCACCCGGGTACGCCGACTTCATCGGCGACGTACACGCAGCCATGCGTGTTGCCGACCTCGCCGTCTTCGTTGTCTCTGCAGTTGAGGGTGTTGAGGTCCAGACGGAGTATGCGTGGGGTGTTGCCGAGGATCACGGCGTGCCGAGGATGATCTTCATCAACAAACTCGACAAAGAGCGTGCTTCGTTCGATCGTACGCTTGCCCAACTCAGAGACCGATTCGGTGCAGGAATCGCCCCCATCGAATTGCCGATCGGCGAACAAGCCGAGTTTCACGGTGTTGCCGATCTCTTCCGCGACAAGGCCTACGTCTACGACTCAGGGCATGCCGAAGAAGCCGAGATCCCGGAATCGATGTCGGACCGCGAACACGAGGTCCACGACAATCTCGTAGAGGGAATCGTTGTTGCCGACGATGACCTGCTCGAGCGCTACCTCGAAGGAGACATGCCCTCGGTCGAAGAACTCGAGCACACGATGGCTCGCGGTATTGCCGAAGCATCGGTCTTCCCTGTGGTCTGCGGATCGGCGACCGGCCCGATCGCTGTCGACCGCCTTGCCGACTTCCTTACAGAACTGGCACCGGCACCCGCCGATCGGCAACCCATGATGGTGACGGCCGGGGACCAGACGGTCGAGGTCGTTTCGGACCCCTCTGGAGACCCGCTCGCGTTCGTGTTCAAGACGATTGCCGACCCCTACGTCGGGCAAATCTCGCTCATGCGGATCCGCTCGGGAACGCTCAAACCCGACATTGTGCTGTCGAACGGCCGAACGGGTTCGGATGAGAAGCTGTCGAAGATCGCAACAATGGTCGGCAAGGAGACCGAACTCCTTGGTTCCGCGCCCGCCGGCGACATTGTCGCCGTCGCAAAGCTGACCGACACAGCAACGGGAGACACTCTGACACCGCGACACAAGCCGGTGACGTTGCCTCCTGTCGACCAACCGGAACCGGTCCTCGCCACGGCGGTCACAGCCAAGACACAGGCCGACGAGGACAAGCTCGCAAACTCACTCCGCCGCATCCTCGCCGAGGATCCTGCACTCCATCTCGCCCGAAACAGCGAAACGAAGCAAACACTGCTCTGGGGAATGGGTGAGACGCACCTCACCATCACGCTCGAGCGCCTCGAACGGAAGTTCGGCGTGGCCGTCGAGACCGAAAAGCCCAAGGTCCCGTATCGCGAAACGATCACCCGCACCGCCGAGGCCGAGGGTAAGTACAAAAAGCAGACGGGCGGCCACGGCCAATTCGGAGTTTGTTTCCTCCGTGTCTCCCCGCTCCCACGGGGTGAAGGATTCCTCTTCGTTGATGAGGTCAAGGGTGGTTCGATCCCGCGGCAGTTCATACCCGCTGTCGAAAAGGGGGTCGGTGAGACAATGGCCAATGCCGGCATCCGAGGATTCCCGGTCGTGGATGTCCAGGTTGCGGTCTATGACGGCAAGTACCACTCGGTCGACTCGTCGGAGATGAGTTTCAAGATGGCCGGACGCCTCGGGTTCAAGGCCGCCATGGAGCAAGCAGGACCCGTGTTGCTCGAGCCGATCTCGCGCGTTCAGGTGACGGTCCCCGCCGACTACCAGGGTGATGTCATGGGCGACCTGTCATCACGGCGCGGCCAGCTCCAAGGTACCGAGAGCGCACCGGGCGGCATGCAGCTGATCACGGCGCTCGTTCCGACGTCTGAGATCATGAGCTACGCCATCGATCTCCGGTCCCTGACCCAAGGTTGGGGCCGTTTCAGAACCGAACACGACCACTACCAAGAGATGCCGTCTCACATGGCAGATCAGGTCGTAGCAAAGATGGAAGAGGACTGAGGCCGAGAAGAAAGACAAAAGAGCAAAGAACAAAGACAAAAGACACGAGACACGAGACACGAGACAACGAAGCCTCTCCCCGCTCTTTGCTCTTTGCTCTTTGCTCTTTGCTCTGGGCGCTTGCCAGGTGCGGCTACTCGGAGTCACGGGTCGGCTCAGCGGGGTTCCTTCCAGGCGGGGTTTCTTGACCATTGCCCATCAACCGCCGCGACACACTTTGTGGTGCAATCGAGGGGCTCGATCTGCTCTGCCGTCCACGCTCCGATCGGATTGTTGTTGCCTGCCGCCGTGTCGGCATAGTGGGCGTGGAGGCATTTGACACCGGCGCTGGTTCCACCCACACCTCCGGTTGGCCGATGCCCCTGGTACCCATCGGGAATCTGTGCGTCTCGGTCGTCGCGGTACCGATTCATCGCATCGTTGTGAGCCCCGCGCAGCGCCGGATCATCGGCGAGCATCTGCTCCGCGGTGCGCACCCCTCCTGCGGCTTCGATACGCCCGATACGTTTCGATGCGAGCGGACATGTGAGCCAGTAGAGCGTGGGAAACGGAGTTCCGTCGTCGAGGAGCGGCGGCACCTCGATCACCACCGGAAGATCGAGATGGCAGCGTTGAGCCACGCCGATCACCGAACGGGGCGGTCGTCCGATTTGTGCTTCGACAACCCCGAGATCATTCATCCGCGTTGACGTCGCTCCCGGTGATGAAGTCCCAGACCCGATCCCACCATGGGCGTTGGTCCGAGCGAACCACCGGATCGGACGGCGCCTCGATCACCAGCGGCTCGTCCGGGGTCACCACAACATACGCAACTTCGCCTGGACGCACGAGGCCGTACTGCTCGCGCGCAAGACGCTCGATCTCGGCGTCAGTGCCGAGCATGGCGATGTCCTCGGCGAGCGCTTCGTTCTCGTCCGTCAGCGCGGTGAGCTGCGCCTGTGACCGTTCGATTTGGTGCTGCTGAGAGATGAGCTGCCGGAACGGCAGAATCCCCGAGACAGTGAGTGCCAACGCCCCGAGAAGCACCACGGCCAATACCCAGCCCCAGCGCTGTTTCTTGGCTGGTGCCTTGTCTTTTTGACGCTCGAGGGTGTCGGTCATCAACTCACCTTGAAGGGTGCCCATCCTGCATAGCGGGCATCGTCACCAAGATCCGCTTCGATCCGAAGCAGTTCGTTGTACTTCGCCGTCCGCTCACCCCGAGCTGGAGCTCCAGTCTTGATTTGCCCGGCATTCGTCGCCACGGCGAGATGAGCGATGTAGGCATCCTCGGTCTCTCCCGAGCGATGGCTCACCATGCGTCCGTACTGGTGGGCCGCTGCCGTGTTCATCGTGTGGAGCGTCTCTGAGAGCGAGCCGATCTGGTTGACCTTGATGAGAATGGCGTTCGCCACCTTCATGTCGATCGCCTTGACGAGGAACTCCTCGTTGGTCACGAGCAGATCGTCGCCTACGAGCTGCGTCCGCTTCCCCAGCCGTTCGGTCAGCAGCTTCCACCCATCCCAATCTGCCTCATCGAGACCATCCTCGATCGAAACGATCGGATAACGATCAACGAGCGCAACGAGGTGGTCGATCAACTCCTCAGATGTCAGCTCGGCCCCGGAGAGCTGGTAACTACCCGACTGGTAGATCTCGCTGGCGGCAACGTCGAGAGCGATCGCGATCTCCTCGCCCGGGCGGTACCCGGCCGCCTCGATCGCCTCGATGATGATGTCGAGCACGGCGTTGTCGTTCGGAAGATCCGGGGCGAAGCCACCCTCATCCCCAACGTTCGTCGTGAGCCCACGCCCGGCAAGCACCTTCTTGAGTGCGTGATAGGTCTCGACGCCGGCACGCAGCGCCTCGCGGTACGACGGGAGGCCGCCGGGAACGAGCATGAACTCCTGAACATCGACGGAGTTCGCAGCATGGGCGCCGCCGTTGAGGACGTTAAAACAGGGAGTAGGAAGTACGCGCCCGGCGGTGCCGCCGAGATAGCGATACAGCGGTAGGTCGACGGCCTCGGCAGCCGCTCTTGAGACGGCGAGCGACACCGCAAGGATCGCGTTGGCACCGAGGTTTGCCTTGTTGGGCGTACCGTCGAGATCGATCATGGTTCGGTCGATGTGCTCTTGACGCGTTGCGTCGACCCCGACGAGGGCAGGCGCGATTCGGTCGTTCACATTGGCGACGGCCTTCAGCACACCCTTGCCGTCGTAGCGCTCACCGCCGTCGCGGAGTTCGACAGCCTCAGCAGCTCCAGTGGATGCACCAGACGGGACGATGGCCCACCCGGTAGCTCCGCCGGTCAGGGTGACCTCAGCCTCGACGGTCGGATTTCCTCGCGAGTCGAGAACCTCGCGCGCTGTGATGGTCTCAATGAGAGTCATGAGTCGTTCCTTTCGGGGGTGAGCGTAAACGACGATTCGCTTTCGTCCGTGGATACTACGGTCTTCGAGATTTCCCACAGACGATCGAGATCGGCGAGTTCATAATCGCGAAGGCGGCGCCCTTCGCGTTCGGCGAGACGCTCAACGACGCGGAAACGCTTGATGAACGTGTCGTTCGCACGCGAGAGCGCAATCTCGGGATCGATATCGAGGTGCCGCGACAGGTTGACCGCCGCAAAGAGAAGGTCACCGAGTTCTGCCGTCGCTCGATCGCGGTCGTCGCGCACATCGCGCAGTTCGCCGAGCTCCTCCTCGACTTTTGCAAAGACAGGCTCGTCATTCGGCCAGTCGAAGCCAACCGACGCAACCCTTCGCTGGATCTTGTCCGCCCGGGCAATACCCGGTAGCGCCGACGGGATGTCGTCCATCAGCGACTCGCGACGCTTCTCGACGTTCTTCAGTTCTTCCCAGTTGGCGAGCACCTCGCCGACTTCGGTCGCCACTACGTCACCGAACACATGGGGGTGGCGGTACACGAGCTTGCGCCGAATCCCTTCGGCAACTTCATCGACGTCGAATGCCCCGGCCTCTGCGGCGAGCGTTGTGTGAAACACGATCTGGAGGAGAAGATCACCTAGCTCCTCTTCGAGAACCGCGTAAGCGCCGAGGTCGGCTTCTCCACCCGGT
>Ga0316198_10000455_pt1 | contig 21580 bp, 21 predicted proteins | sample OudBieAanoxic_MG_FD_204935 | JGI IMG/M metagenome (GOLD analysis project Ga0316198, IMG submission 204935) | Coastal sediment microbial communities from Oude Bieten Haven, Netherlands - site A anoxic | ecosystem: Environmental > Aquatic > Marine > Coastal > Sediment | place: Netherlands...
CTCATCACGCCCATCGCCCTCGAGCCCGGCCAGCGCTTCGCCATCCGCGAGGGCGGCCGCACCGTCGGCGCGGGCGCCATCATCGCGGTCGAGGACTAGACTCCAGTGGCAAAAGCCGAAAACCGGCCCGTCATCACGCTCGCCTGCACCGAGTGCAAGGAGCGGACCTACACGACGGAGAAGAACAAGAAGAACGATCCCAGCCGCATCGAGTTGCGGCGCTACTGCCCTCGCTGCCGAACGCATACACTGCACCGCGAGACGAAGTAGGGGACACCAAGCAAGCGTAGGCGCGTAGCTCAATTTGGCAGAGCACTGGTCTCCAAAACCAGGGGTTGTGGGTTCGAGTCCCGCCGCGCCTGCCACCCCCATCCGCAGCCAGTCAAGAGGCATCGAAGAGAACCGTGATCGGTAGGATCCGCCAGTACTTCATCGAGTCCTGGTCCGAACTGAAGAAGGTGACCTGGCCCACGCGCGACCATGTCCGCAACCTGACCATCCTGGTCTTCCTCATCAGTGCCTTCTTCGGCGTGTACATCGGGTTCTTCGACCTGGTCTGGACGACTGCTCTGCGCTTGATCACCGAGACCTTCTAGTGACCAGCTTCCTCGACCACCTGACCGAGACCGCGCAGCCGGAGAAGCGCTGGTACGTCATCCACACCTACTCGGGCTACGAGAAGAAGGTCAAGACCAACCTCGAGCATCGCATCGAGACGATGGGCATGGAAGACAAGATCTACCAGGTCCTGGTGCCCGAGGAGGACGAGATCGAGATCCGCGGCGGTCAGCGCGTCACCGTGCAGAAGAAGGTCTTCCCCGGCTACGTGCTGGTGGAGATGATCCTCGACCCGGAGTCCTGGTTCGTGGTACGTAACACGCCCGGCGTGACCAGCTTCGTCGGCGGCGGCAACATCCCCGGCTCGCGCAACGAGCCCGTGCCGCTGGAGGAACACGAGGTCAAGCAGATCCTGCGGCAGATGGGCGTGGAGACGCCCAAGTACCGCGTGGCCTTCACCAAGGGCCAGTCGGTGCGCGTCACCGACGGTCCCTTCGCCGAGTTCATCGGCACCGTGGATGAGGTCAATCCAGAGCGCAACAAGCTCAAGGTCCTGGTCAGCATCTTCGGACGCGAGACGCCCGTGGAGCTCGACTTCCTGCAGGTCGAGAAGCTCTAGCCGAGCCGACCGGCACCCCAACGACGACGAGGTAGAACGAGACGAACCCATGGCCAAGAAGATCCGCACCGTCCTGACCCTGCAGCTGCCCGCGGGCAAGGCCACCCCGGCCCCGCCCGTCGGTACGGCGCTGGGTCCGCACGGCATCAACATCGTCGAGTTCACCAAGTCCTACAACGAGAAGACCGCGGCCCAGAGCGGGCAGATCATCCCCGCCAAGATCACCATCTACGAGGACCGCAGCTTCACCTTCATCCTCAAGACGCCGCCGGCCGCCGATCTGTTGCGCAAGGCCGCGGGCGTGGAGAAGGGCTCGGGAGCCACCGGCCGTGAAGACTACGTGGGCCAGGTGACCCAGGCGCAGCTACTCGAGATCGCCGAGATCAAGAAGGCCGACCTCAACGCCGACGACCCGGAGATGGCCGCTCGTGTCATCGCCGGCACCGCCCGCTCGATGGGCATCGAGGTCGTCGACTAGGACGGCCATACGGGGCTCCGTCAGCCGGGACGGAGACGACCCCGCGGCCGCTCGCCGCAGACCGGCACGACCACCCCGCGTCCAGAGGGGGAGGCCGACCACGGCCGCCAGCGAAAGGAACCAGCACATGGGCAAGCACGGGAAGCGCTACCAGGATGCCGCCAAGCTCCTCGAGCACGGCAAGGTCTACGAGCCGGACGAGGCCATGAGCCTGCTCAAGCAGACCGCCACCACCAAGTTCGACGGCTCCGTCGAGGCCCACATCCGCCTCGGCGTCGACCCCCGCCACGCCGAGCAGATGGTGCGCGGCACCGTGGGCCTGCCGCACGGCAGCGGCAAGGTCGTGCGCGTGGCCGTCTTCGCCCAGGGTGACAAGGCCGCCGAGGCCACCGCTGCCGGGGCCGACGTCGTCGGCGCCGACGACCTGGCCGAGAAGATCGAGGGTGGCTGGCTCGAGTTCGACGTGGCCGTGGCCACGCCCGACATGATGGGCCGCGTGGGCAAGCTCGGCCGCATCCTCGGCCGCCGCGGCCTCATGCCCAATCCCAAGGCCGGCACGGTCACCTTCGACCTGGAGCAGGTCATCAACGAGCTCAAGGGTGGCCGCATCGAGTTCAAGGTCGACAAGGGCGGCATCATCCACGTGCCCTTCGGCCGCTCCACCTTCGAGCCCGAGCAGCTCGTCGAGAACCTGGCGACCCTGACCGACGCGGTCAACCGCGCCCGGCCCAAGGATTCCAAGGGCCAGTACTTCCGCAGTCTCACCGTGGCCTCGACGATGGGCCCGGGCATCCGCGTGGATGTCCCTGCGCTCCTCGCCCGCGCCGCCTAGGCCGCCCGCAGGCGCGCTGCCTGCACCACAGCGCTGACGGGACGCGTCCCGTCGAAAACAGGAACCAGTTCCGCCAGAGACAGCGATGCGTCCGAGGCAGCCGACCCCGGCTGTCGCGCCGCGGACCCCCAGCGGGTCCGCCGGACCGGACCGAAATCGTCGACCGGACCGCCACTGGTGGCGGGGACGCCGACGGGCACGCCAAGGCAGGTATCGAGACCAGGCTCTCCGTCTGGGGCTGCATGTCGCAGCGACCGACCCTCCTGTGCGGGACACACGGGGGCGGTCGCGCCAGCGGCGCCCGAAGCAGGAAAGGAGAGTCCATGCCCACAGAAGCCAAGCAGGCTGCCGTGGCCGAGCTCGTCGAGCTCCTGAACGAGGCCGACAGCGCCATCGTCTCAGACCATCGGGGCCTGTCCGTGGCTGATCTGCTGAAGGTGCGCCGAGAGCTGCGCGCGAAGGACATCCAGTACCGGATCATCAAGAACCGCCTGGCCAAGATCGCCGCTGAGCAGGCCGGTCGCGAGGAGCTCATCCCGCTGCTGACCGGCCCCAGCGCTATCGCCGTCGGCGGCGAGGACGAAGCCTCGCTGGCCAAGGGCCTGCTGGATGCCACCAAGCCCTACAACGTCGAGATCCGTGGCGCCGCCCTCAACGGCGAGACGGTCGACGCTGTCACGGTCTCCGCGCTGGCCAAGCTCCCCGGCCGCGAGCAGCTGCTGGCCCAGCTGGCCGGCGGCATGGCTTCGCCGCTGAGCACGATGGCCAGCCTCCTCGCCGCTCCGCTGCGCGACCTGGGCTACGGCCTGGCGCAGCTGAAGGAGCAGCGCGAGGGTGCCGACGCCGCCTGAGCACATCACCACGAACGACCACCCCCTGAGTCTCACGAGCTAGCGGAAGGAACGACACACCCATGGCTACCAAGCTTTCCCAGGACGACATCCTCGAGGCCATCGACGGCATGACCGTCCTCGAGCTGTCCGAGTTCATCAAGGCCTTCGAGGAGCGCTACGGCGTGACCGCCGCCGCTCCCGCTGCCGTCGCCGTCGCTGCCGCGCCGGCCGCCGGTGAGGCCGGCGAAGACGCTGGCGCCGAGCAGACCGAGTTCGAGGCCGTGCTGGCCGAGGTCGGCCCCAACAAGATCCCCGTCATCAAGGTCGTGCGCGAGCTGACCGGCCTGGGCCTGAAGGAGGCCAAGGACCTCGTCGACGCCGCGCCCAAGGCCGTCAAGGAGGGCGTGGACAAGGACGAGGCCGAGAAGATCAAGGCCTCCCTCGAGGAGCAGGGCGCCAAGGTCGAGATCAAGTAGCGACCTCCGCCCGCTCGCACATGAGGGAGACCTTCGGGCCTCCCTCATTCGCCGTTCCCGCGCCTCGGTTGACGGTTCGCGGAACACGCGGTACCATTCCCGGTCGGTGAGCGCGGCCCTTTTCTTTTCAACGACCCACGTGGTCGGATTCCCGTGCCTTGATCGCCTCTCCCCGAGGCCAGGAGTGCCCCATGACCGTGTCTGAAGTCGATCGTCGGCGTGCGCCCATGTCGCTGGAGCGCGAACGATATTCCCGGATCCCCGAGGTCCTGCCCATCCCCGACCTGATCGAGCTTCAGCGCAAGTCGTACGACTGGTTCGTGGAACGGGGCCTGCGCGACCTGCTCGACGAGATCAGCCCCATCCAGGACTTCACGGGCAAGTCCATGGAGCTGCACTTCAACGACTACGAGTTCGGCGATCCCAAGTACGACCAGCTCGAGTGCCGCGCGCGCGACCTGACCTTCAGCCGCCCGCTCTACGTCGATGTCGAGCTCGTCATCCACGAGACCGGCGAGCACATCCAGCAGCGCGTCTACATGGGCGACTTCCCGACCATGACCGAGCGCGGCACCTTCATCATCAACGGCGCCGAGCGCGTCGTGGTCAGCCAGCTGGTGCGCAGCCCGGGCGTGTACTACACGGCCACCGAGGACCCCAACACCGGCCGCCAGCTGTACAGCGCCAAGGTCATCCCCAACCGCGGCGCCTGGCTCGAGTTCGAGACCGCGGCCAAGAACCAGCTCTACGTCAAGGTCGACCGCAAGCGCAAGCTGGAGGCGACCAAGCTGCTGCGCGCCGTGGGCTACGAGTCCAACGACGAGATGGTGGACCTCTTCAAGTCGGTCGACACCGGTGAGATCAGCTTCGTCAGCGAGACCCTCGAGCGCGACGCCACGACCACCCGCAGCGAGGCTCTCATCGAGGTCTACAAGAAGCTGCGCCCCGGCGATCCGCCCACCGGCGACAACGCCGAGAAGCTGGTGGAGAGCCTCTTCTTCAACTTCCGCCGCTACGACCTCGGGCGCGTGGGCCGCTACAAGTTCAACAAGAAGCTGGGTCCCGTGGCCGACCGCATGGGTCTCAAGCTGCCCGAGCTCGAGCGCACCATCACCAAGGAAGACATCGCCGCCATCGTGGGCCACCTCATCGAGCTGGACAACGGTCTCGGCTCGCCCGACGACATCGACCACCTGGGCAACCGCCGCATCCGCGCCAACGGCGAACTCATCCAGAACGCCTTCCGCGTCGGTCTGCTGCGCATGGAGCGCGTGGTCAAGGAGCGCATGACCATCCAGGAGCCGGACAAGGCCACGCCCAACGTGCTGGTCAACATCCGCCCGGTGGTAGCGGCCATGAAGGAGTTCTTCGGCGGCAGCCAGCTCTCCCAGTTCATGGACCAGACCAACCCGCTGGCCGAGCTCACCAGCAAGCGTCGCCTCAGCGCCCTCGGCCCCGGGGGCCTCTCGCGTGAGCGCGCCGGCTTCGACGTGCGCGACGTGCACCATAGCCACTACGGCCGCATCTGCCCCATCGAGACGCCGGAGGGCCCGAACATCGGCCTCATCGGCTCGCTCGCGACCTACGGCCGCATCAACGAGTACGGCTTCATCGAGACGCCCTACCGCAAGGTCAAGCGCCTCGCCGACTACAAGGACAAGGGCCTCATCGACGAGGTCGCCGGCGAGGACGTGGTCAATGCCAAGGGGGTGGTCATCCTCGAGGCCGGCCGGGCCATGACCGAGGAGGCCCTGGCGGAGCTCAAGAACCAGAAGCGCAAGGCCTTCAAGATCCGGCCGCGCGTGACCGACGAGATCGAGTACCTCGCCGCCTATGACGAGGAGGAGCGCTACGTGGCCCAGGCCAACGCGGCCCTCGACGAGCGCGGCTACTTCATCGACGAGCGTGTGCCCTGCCGGCACCTGGAGGGCTTCCCCGAGGTGCGCCCAGAGCAGGTCGACTACATGGACGTGAGCCCCAAGCAGGTCGTGTCCGTGGCCACCGCGCTCATCCCCTTCCTCGAGCACGACGACGCCAACCGCGCGCTCATGGGTTCCAACATGCAGCGCCAGGCCGTGCCCCTGCTGCAGCCCGAGTCGCCCATCGTGGGCACGGGCATGGAGGCGCGCGCGGCCAAGGACTCGGGCCAGGTCATCGTGGCCCGCGGTGCCGGCGTGGTCACCTCGGTGACGGCCGAGCTCATCACCATCGAGGAAGACAGCGGCGAGCTGCGCGAGTACCCGCTCGAGAAGTTCGTGCGCTCCAACCAGGGCACCTGCATCAACCACCGCCCGGTGGTGGAGGTGGGCATGCGCGTGGCCGAGAACGCCGTCCTGGCCGACTCGTCCTCGACGCAGGAGGGCGAGCTCGCGCTCGGCCGCAACATCCTCGTTGCCTTCATGAGCTGGGAGGGTGGCAACTACGAGGACGCCATCGTCGTCAGCGACCGCCTCGTGCGCGAGGACCTCTTCACCAGCATCCACATCGAGAAGCACGAGCTGGAGTCGCGTGACACCAAGCTCGGGCCCGAGGAGATCACGCGCGACATCCCCAACGTGGGTGAGGACTCGCTCAAGGACCTCGACGAGGACGGCGTGGTCTACATCGGCGCCGAGGTCCAGCCCGGCGACATCCTGGTGGGCAAGATCACGCCCAAGGGCGAGACCGAGCTGACCGCCGAGGAGCGCCTTCTGCGCGCTATCTTCGGCGAGAAGGCCCGTGAGGTGAAGGACTCCAGCCTCCGCCTGCCGCACGGTGAGCGGGGCAAGGTCGTCGACATCCGCGAGTTCAACCGTGACAACGGCGATGAGCTGCCGCCCGGCGTCAACCGCCTCATCCGCGTGAGCGTGGCGGCCAAGCGCAAGATCAGCGTGGGCGACAAGATGGCCGGCCGTCACGGCAACAAGGGCGTGGTGGCCAAGATCCTGCCCCAGGAAGACATGCCCTTCCTGCCCGACGGCACGCCCGTCGACATCATCCTCAACCCGCTGGGCGTGCCCTCGCGTATGAACATCGGCCAGATCCTCGAGACTCACCTGGGCTGGGCGCTGCACACCCGTGGAGTCAAGGAAGGCCGCACCATCAAGGCGGCCACGGCGGTCTTCGATGGCGCCAGTGAGGAGCAGATCGAGCAGGAGTTGCTCGACGCGGGCCTGCCGGTCACCGGCAAGACCACGCTGCGTGACGGCCGCTCCGGTGAGCCCTTCGACCGCGAGGTCACCGTGGGCTACATCTACATGCTCAAGCTGCACCACCTCGTGGAGGACAAGATCCACGCCCGTTCCACTGGTCCCTACAGCCTCATCACCCAGCAGCCGCTCGGTGGCAAGGCCCAGTTCGGTGGCCAGCGCTTCGGCGAGATGGAGGTGTGGGCCCTGGAGGCGTACGGCGCTGCCAACATCCTGCAGGAGCTACTGACGGTGAAGTCGGACGACGTCATGGGCCGTGTCCAGACGTACGAGGCCATCGTCAAGGGCGAGGACATCCAGGCACCTGGTGTGCCGGAGTCCTTCAAGGTCCTCATCAAGGAGCTCCAGAGCCTTGGGCTCAACGTGGAGATCCTCAACGAGAACGAAGAAGAGATCCACTTCGCCGAGGATCCCTCGGCCTACCCGCTGCCCGACTTGGGCGGTATCAACCTCGCCGGTTTCGAAGACTAGCCACCAGCCTGGGCCACCGGCCCGGAGCGACCCTCCGGGCCACCCGCGCATCCCGCGTCGCTGACGACGGCGCGGCACAAGGAGAACGATGCTCGAGGTCAACAACTTCAACGCCATCCGCATCTCGCTGGCGTCGCCGGACCAGGTCCGTGACTGGTCCAAGGGCGAGGTCACCAAGCCCGAGACCATCAACTACCGCACGCTGCGGCCGGAGAAGGACGGGCTCTTCGACGAGCGCATCTTCGGTCCCTCGCGTGACTGGGAGTGCTACTGCGGCAAGTACAAGCGCATCCGCTACAAGGGCATCATCTGCGACAAGTGCGGTGTCGAGGTCACGCGCGCCAAGGTGCGTCGTGAGCGCATGGGCCACATCCAGCTGGCCAGCCCCGTCAGCCACATCTGGTACTTCAAGGGCACGCCCAGCCGCCTGGGCATCCTGCTCGACATCAGTCCCCGCAACCTCGAGGGCGTCCTCTACTTCGCCAAGTACATCGTCACCTGGGTGGACGAGGACGCGCGGGCCAAGCTGCTGCAGCAGTTGGAAGACGAGGCCGAGGGCCGCGGTGGTCGCGGCGGGCAGGCGCTGGCTGACCTGGAGGACCGCCTGCAGGCCGACATCAACAAGCTCTCCGACGAGCTGAACGCCGATCTCGAGCAGTTCAAGAAGGAGCGCGAGCAGGAGCGCGAGACGCGCACGGCCCAGCTGGTCGAGGCGCAGCAGGCCACCGAGGCCGCGCTCAAGGCCCTTGGCTCCGAGGCCGCCACCGAGCCCATCGTCTTCGAGGAGACGGGCGAGGTCCTGGTGGCTGCCGGCGAGACCGCCAGCAAGGCCACCAGCGACAAGCTGCGGGCCATGACCGCCGAGCTGGTCGAGAAGATCAACGACGACATCAAGGAGAAGGAGGACCTCGAGGAGGCTGCGGTCACGCAGAAGGTCGAGGACGTCAAGCTCGAGATGTCTGCGGCCATCGAGGCCGAGCAGGAGCGCCTCAAGGTCGAGGCCGAGGGTCTCAAGGAGGAGATCCGCCGGGCCAAGGATGAGATCAGCAAGATCCAGGGTGGCGACCTCCTGCCCGAGGTCTCTATGGATGGCTGGAACTTCCGTGACCTCGACCGCAAGTACGGCTCCGGCATCCGCGGCGGCCAGCGCCTCTTCGCGGCCGGCATGGGCGCCGAAGCCGTGCGTGAGCGCATCACCCGCCTCGACCTCGAAGAGCTCAGCGCCACGCTGCACAGCGAGGTCCGCACCACCAGCGGCATGCGCCGCAAGAAGGCCATCAAGCGGCTGCGCCTCATCGAGGCCTTCCGCAAGTCGGGCGCGCGCCCCGAATGGATGGTCCTCTCGGTGCTGCCGGTCATCCCGCCGGACCTGCGGCCCATGGTCCAGCTCGATGGCGGCCGCTTCGCCACCAGCGACCTCAACGACCTCTACCGCCGCGTCATCAACCGCAACAACCGGCTCAAGCGACTGCTCGAGCTGGGCGCGCCGGAGATCATCATCCGCAACGAGAAGCGCATGCTGCAGGAGGCCTGCGACGCGCTCATCGACAACGGCCGTCGCGGCCGGGCCATCGCCGGCACCGGCAACCACCGCCTCAAGAGCCTGTCTGACATGCTCAAGGGCAAGCAGGGCCGCTTCCGCCAGAACCTGCTGGGCAAGCGTGTCGACTACTCCGGCCGCTCGGTCATCGTGGTCGGGCCGGACCTGCAGCTGCACCAGTGCGGCCTGCCCAAGAAGATGGCGCTGGAGCTGTTCAAGCCCTTCGTCATGCGCCAGTTGGTGGAGAAGAACTACGCCCACAACATCAAGAGCGCCAAGCGCCTGGTGGAACGCGTCGAGGACGTGGTGTGGGACGTGCTCGAGGACGTGATCGAGGATCACCCCGTGCTCCTCAACCGCGCCCCCACGCTGCACCGCCTCGGCATCCAGGCCTTCATGCCCAAGCTCGTCGAGGGCTCGGCCATCCAGATCCACCCGCTCGTCTGCTTCGCCTTCAACGCCGACTTCGACGGTGACCAGATGGCCGTCCACGTCCCGCTCAGCCGGGACGCGCAGGACGAGGCCCGGCGCATGATGCTCTCGACCGAGAACCTGCTCAGCCCCTCGGACGGGGCACCGGTGGTGGCGCCCACCCAGGACATGATCCTCGGCTGCTACTACCTGACCATGGACTCGGCCACGCCGGTCGAGGGCCCGGCGCCCACCTTCGAGACCGACAGCGAGGCGCTGCTAGCCTTCGAGCTGGGCGCCATCGACACGCGTGACGAGGTCGACGACCTGCCCGGCCACAAGGTCCGCCGGCTCGAGCTGCACACCCCCGTGCGCATCGCTCGCGTGGGCGTGTGGGACGACGAGGCCGAGGAACTCCTCGATCAGCCCATAGAGTCCACTATCGGCCGGCTCGTCTTCAACCAGATCCTGCCGCCCCGGCTGCGCTACACGGAGAGGACCAACCGGGCCATGGCTCGTGCCCAGCTGCGCGAGGTCGTGGCCGACTGCTACCGCCTGCTCGGACGCAACGAGACCGCCCACCTCGTGGACGGCATCAAGAGCGTGGGCTTCCGCTACGCCACTCGTGGCGGCATGACCATCGCCGTCGACGACATCCGCGTGCCGGATTCGAAGCGCAAGGTGCTGGCTACGGCCGACGCCAAGGTGGCCGAGATCGATGGCCAGTACCAGCGTGGCCTCATCACCGACGACGAGCGCTACGCCCGCGTGGTGGAGGTCTGGCGGGAGGCTACCGACGACGTCTCGAGCGCGATGATGGCCTCGCTCGACCCCGAGGGCTCGGTGACCATGATGACCGCCTCGGGCGCCCGCGGTAACAAGGGCAACATCGGCCAGCTGGGCGGCATGCGCGGCCTCATGGCCGACCCTTCGGGCCGCATCATCGAGGTGCCGGTGCGCTCCAACTTCCGCGAGGGCATGACCGTGCTGGAGTACTTCATCTCCACCCACGGCGCCCGCAAGGGTCTGGCCGACACCGCGTTGCGCACAGCCGACTCCGGCTACCTCACGCGCCGCCTCGTCGACGTGGCCCAGGACGTCATCACCCGTGATGACGACTGCGGCACCGAGGAAGGCACCTGGATCACGCGCGCCGAGACCGAGGAGTTCGCCGGCTCCGAGCCGGACGCCTTCTGGCGTCGGCTGGTCGGTCGCTTCGCGGCCGGTCCCGTCACCCGCCCCGGCGCCAAGAAGAAGGATGCGCCGCTCATCGAGGCCGGCGAGCTCATCACCGAGGGCCTGGCCCGCGATATCGATGGCGCCGTCCGCGGCGACAAGCGTATCGAGGCAGTGCTGGTGCGCTCGGCCTTGACCTGCCAGTCACGCCTGGGCGTGTGCCGCAGGTGCTACGGCCGCAACCTGGCCACGCGCGAGCTGGTCGAGGTCGGCGAGGCCGTAGGCATCATCGCGGCCCAGTCGATCGGCGAGCCCGGCACGCAGCTGACGATGCGTACGTTCCACACCGGTGGCGTGGCGGGTACCGACATCACCGCCGGCCTGCCGCGCGTGGAGGAGCTGTTCGAGGCACGCATGCCCAAGGGCAAGGCCGAGATCAGCCACATCGATGGCGTGGCCGAGATCCTCGAGGGCGAGGATGGTACGCGCAAGGTGAAGGTCACCAGCCGCGAGCACTTCGATGTGCCCATCAAGCTGTCCAAGAAGCACGAGCGCCTGGTGGTCGACGGCGACGTCGTCGAGGCCGACCAGCTCGTCGCCCGCCTGGAGAAGAAGGGCGGCGAGGTGGAGGAGGTCCGTGCTCCCGATGCGGGCCAGGTGGACTCCACCGACGAGGGCCTCAAGATCGGCGGCGAGGACGTGGTCGAGCGTGAGTACGCCATCGCCCACAACGCCAAACTGATGGTCGAGGACGGCATGCAGGTGCGCGCCGGCGACGCCATCACCGAGGGCCCCATCAACCCACAGGAGTACCTCGAAACGCGCGGTCGGGACGCCGTCCAGCGCTACCTGGTCAAGGAGGTCCAGAAGGTCTACCGCAGCCAGGGCGTGACCATCAACGACAAGCACATCGAGATCATCGTGCGGCAGATGCTGCGCAAGGTCCGCATCGACCAGCCCGGTGATACCGAGCAGCTGCCCTTCGAGCTGGTCGATCGCTTCGACTTCGAGGACATCAACGAGAGAGTGCTGGCCGAGGGTGGCGAGCCGGCCACGGCCGAGACCGTCCTGCTGGGCGTGACCAAGGCCTCGCTCAACACGAGCAGCTTCCTGGCCGCGGCCTCCTTCCAGGAGACCACGCGAGTGCTGACCGAGGCTGCCATCAACGGCGCCAAGGACGATCTCGTGGGCCTCAAGGAGAACGTCATCATCGGCAAGCTCATCCCCGCCGGCACCGGTGCTCCGGCCAACATCGCGCGTCGGCGCGAGGAGCAGCGCATCGCGGCCGCCGAGGCGCTCGCCGGTGGCGAGCTGCCGGAGGGCTTCGGCGAGGAGTACAACGTGTTCCTGGCCGAGGGCGCTCCGCCGGCCGAGCCCGAGAGGGAGGGGGAGAACCCCTTCGTCGAGGAGGCCGAGCAACTGGCCCAGGCGGAAGCCGAGGCCGAGGCCGCACCCGAGCCCAACCCCTTCCTGGAGGGGGAGGCGGCGGCCTCGGAGCCCGAGCCCGAGCCCGAGCCCGAAGCGGAGCCGAATCCCTTCCTCGAGGACGCCGAGGGCAAGACCGAGTAGGCCGAGCTCACTGCCTGCCACCAGCCGCCACGACCGGTTCCCGGCCTCGAGCCCGGAGCCGGTCGGTCGCGTCCGGGATGCGCGATCGACGTCCACCCTGCCAGGACGCCGATCTTCGCCCCGACGCTGGTTCTCCTCGCCCTTCCGTGGGCAGCCGAACGGTGGTGCTGCCGCAAGGGAGGTAGATCACCGGGATGACCGCGCCGCACACCGGAGGCCGTAGCCGCGGTGACTGATGAGGACCGCGGCAGGGGTCGGTGGCTCTCCCCTGAGGCGGTCGTCGCCGGGCGGTCCTTCTGCGCCGTCGTCCACTTCGGGCGAACGAATCCCCCACTTGCCCGTGCGACCAGACCGGCGAGCGCTGCTAGCTGACCGCGCGTTCACCCCATGGGGACGAACGAGCAGCTGTGGTCCCGGACCCCGACCTATGCAACCGTTTCATTCGCTCCAAGAGAACGCCGATGCGCACCGGAGCGTCCCAGCCGGTGGCGCAAGCGTCCCAGCCGGCGAGGAGTGCCAGGTCTCACCCACGGTCGGCAACCGACGCCGCGACGGCAGGCCTCACGACCTCTCGGCGTCGACGACCGACCACCACTGGCGGTCTCGGGAGCCGGTCGGTCGCGCCCATGGCCTGTTTGACGAGCCTGGGGGCCGCTGCTAGACTTCGCGGTCGCGGCCGGAACAGCCGTGGCGGCTTCGTGTGCGCCGTCCCACGGGACGACGTCGCCGACCGGGCGGTCTACCCGAGAAGGGGGCTGCCCAGGGGCCAGACCCGGGACCCAGGTGACCGCCGCATCAGACAGACAGCCTAGAGACAGGGGACAGCGCGCGCTGCGCGTGCCCGCATCGCGTCGAGACGACGCCCACCGATAGGGAGACGAACACTCCGTGCCGACCATCAGCCAGCTCGTGCGTAAGGGCCGCAAGCCCAAGCAGGCGAAGATCAAGGCCCCGGCGATGCGCAAGAACTGGAACAGTCTGCGCCAGCGCCAGGTGCCCGTGCCCGGCGCCCCCCAGAAGCGTGGCGTCTGTCTGCAGGTGCGCACCATGACGCCGAAGAAGCCCAATTCGGCGCTGCGCAAGATCGCCCGTGTACGTCTCACCAACCAGATGGAGGTCACGGCCTACATCCCCGGCATCGGCCACAACCTGCAGGAGCACTCGGTGGTGCTGGTGCGTGGCGGAAGGGTCAAGGACCTGCCCTCGGTCAAGTACCACATCATCCGAGGCACGCTCGACGCTTCCGGTGTCAGCGACCGCAAGCAGGGCCGTTCCCGCTACGGCACCAAGAGGCCCAGGTAATGCCCCGACGCGCACAGATCCCCCGCAAGGTCAAGTACTCGCCGCCGCTCACACGCACCACCGATCGCTTCGTGGTGAAGCTCATGAAGGACGGCAAGAAGGGCCTGGCCGAGAAGATCCTGCGTCAGGCGCTGGCGCGGGCTGAGGCCCAGGCCGGCCGTCCCGGGCTCGAGGTCCTCGATGCCGCCTTGCGCAATGCCACGCCCATCATCGAGGTCAAGCCCCGTCGCGTCGGTGGCGCCACCTACCAGGTGCCCGTCGAGATCCGCGGCGAACGCCGCACCAGCCTCGGTGTGCGCTGGCTCGTGCAGGCCGCCCGCAAGCGCAGCGGCAAGTCCATGAGCGAGAAGCTGGCCTTCGAGCTGGTCGACGCCATGAACGGCCTCGGCGCTGCCGTCAAGCGGCGCGAGGACACACACAAGATGGCCGACGCCAACAAGGCCTTCAGCCACTTCCGCTGGTAAGCGGATCACCGCCCGACCTACGAGGACGTCCACACGATGACGAGGAAGTTCCCGCTCGCACGCACGCGGAACATCGGCATCATCGCGCATATCGACGCCGGCAAGACCACGGTCACCGAGCGGATCCTGTTCTACACGGACAAGATCTACAAGCTCGGCGAGGTCCATGAGGGCGCGGCCACGATGGACTGGATGCCCCAGGAACAGGAGCGCGGCATCACCATCACGGCCGCGGCCACGACCTGCTTCTGGAAGAACACGCGCGTCAACATCATCGATACGCCCGGACACGTGGACTTCACCGTCGAAGTCGAGCGCAGCCTTCGCGTGCTCGATGGCGCGGTCGTCGTCTTCGACGGCGTGGCGGGTGTCGAGCCCCAGTCGGAGACGGTCTGGCGCCAGGCCGATCGCTACGGCGTGCCGCGCTTCTGCTTCATCAACAAGCTCGACCGCACCGGCGCCGACTTCTGGGCCGGTGTCGAGTCCATCAAGGAGCGCCTCGGCGCCAACGCGGTGCCCATCCAGATCCCCATCGGCGAGGAGGAGCACTTCCAGGGCGTGGTCGACCTTGTCGAGATGCGGGCCATCGTCTACAAGGACGACCTGGGCACCCAGCCCGAGATCACCGACATCCCGGCCGAGCTGCTGCCCGAGGCCGAGAAGCACCGCGCCGCCATGGTCGAGGCCGTGGCCGAGCTCGACGACGAGCTGACCATGAAGTTCCTCGAGGGAGAGGAGCTGACGCCGGAGGAGATCCGTCACGGCCTGCGCCTGGGCACGCTCCAGAACCGCATCGTGCCGGTGCTCACGGGCACGGCCCTCAAGAACAAGGGCGTGCAGCCGGTCCTCGACGCGGTCGTGCACTACCTGCCCAGCCCGCTGGACGTGCCGCCGATCACCGGCATCGACAGGGACGGCAACGAGATCGTGCGCGCCGTCGACGACAAGGAGCCCTTCGCCGCGCTCGCCTTCAAGATCGCGGCCGATCCTTTCGTCGGCAAGCTGGCCTTCTTCCGCGTCTACAGCGGCAAACTCAAGACCGGCTCGTACGTCTACAACGCGACCAAGGGCCGCAGGGAGCGCATCGGACGCATCGTCGAGCTCCACGCCAACTCGCGCGAGGAGATCGCGGAGGTCGGCGCCGGCGACATCGCCGCCGCGGTCGGTCTGAAGGAGACCTACACCGGCGACACCCTGACCGATGTCGACCATCCCGTCATCCTCGAGTCGATAACCTTCCCCGAACCGGTCATCGAGGTCGCCATCGAGCCCAAGACGAAGGCCGACCAGGACAAGCTGGCGGTGGCCCTCCAGCGGCTGGCGGAGGAGGACCCCACCTTCCGCGTCCACAACGACGAGGAGTCGGGCCAGACCCTCATCGCGGGCATGGGTGAGCTGCACCTCGACGTGCTCGTCGACCGCATGGTGCGCGAGTTCAAGGTCGCGGCCAACGTGGGCAAGCCGCAGGTGTCCTACCGCGAGACCATCCGCCGCGAGGCGGCCGGCAACGGGCGCTTCGTGCGTCAGACCGGCGGTCGGGGCCAGTACGGTCACGCCGTCATCAAGCTGGAGCCCGGCGAGAAGGGCAGCGGCTACGAGTTCGTGGACAAGATCGTGGGCGGGGTCATCCCGCGCGAGTACATCAAGTCCGTGGACGCCGGCATCCGCGAGGCCCTCGAGACGGGCGTCTACGCGGGCTTCCCCATGGTCGACGTCAAGGCCACCCTGCATGACGGCTCCATGCACGAAGTGGACTCGTCGGAGATGGCCTTCAAGATCGCCGGCTCGATGGCCGCCAAGGACGCCGTGCAGAAGGCCGACCCGGCCATCCTCGAGCCGGTCATGCGCGTCGAGGTCATCATGCCCGAGGAGTTCATGGGCGACGTCATCGGCGACCTCAACAGCCGCCGCGGCCACATCGAGGGCATGGACAACCGCAGCGGCACCCAGGTGGTCAGCGCCTTCGTGCCGCTGGCCTCGATGTTCGGCTACGTCACCGACCTGCGCAGCGTGACCCAGGGCCGCGCGACCTCCTCCATGGAGTTCTCGCATTACTCCGAGGTGCCCAAGACCATCGCGCAGGAGCTGGTCCAGAAGTCGGCGGTCTAGCCACAGCACATCCAGACATCAGCGGTTCAAGAGCAACAACCAAGCAGTAGGACGTAGTAGAGGACGACGAAGGCCATGGCCAAGCAGAAGTTCGAGCGCACCAAGCCCCACGTCAACATCGGCACCATCGGTCACATCGACCATGGCAAGACCAGCCTGACGGCGGCCATCACCAAGTACCTGGCCCTCAAGGGCGAGGCGGCCTACCGTGCCTTCGACTCGATCGATAACGCGCCCGAGGAGCGCGAGCGCGGCATCACCATCGCCATCGCCCACGTCGAGTACGAGACCGACGCGCGCCACTACGCGCACGTCGACTGTCCCGGCCACGCGGACTACATCAAGAACATGATCACCGGCGCGGCCCAGATGGACGGCGCCATCCTCGTCGTGGCCGCCACCGACGGGCCCATGCCCCAGACCCGCGAGCACATCCTCCTCGCGCGCCAGGTCGAGGTGCCCTACATCGTGGTCTTCCTCAACAAGGTCGACATGGTCGACGACGAGGAGCTGCTCGAGCTCGTCGAGCTCGAGGTCCGCGAGCTGCTCAGCAAGTACGAGTTCCCCGGCGACGACCTGCCGGTCGTCCGCGGCTCCGCGCTCGCGGCCCTCGAGGCGCCCGACAACCCCGACGACCCGGCCTACGCGCCCATCGCGGAGCTGATGGACGCGGTCGACTCCTACATCCCCACCCCCGAGCGCGCCATCGACAAGCCCTTCCTCATGCCCGTCGAGGACGTCTTCAGCATCAAGGGCCGCGGCACCGTCGCGACCGGCCGCGTCGAGCGTGGCGAGGTCAACGTCAACCAGGAAGTCGAGATGATCGGCATCAAGGAGACCCGCAAGGTCGTGGTCACCGGCGTCGAGATGTTCAACAAGCTGCTCGACTCGGGCCAGGCCGGCGACAACATCGGCGTCCTCCTGCGCGGCATCGAGCGCGACGAGGTCGAGCGCGGCCAGGTCCTCGCCGCGATGGGCTCGATCAAGCCCCACACCAGGTTCACCGCCCGCGTCTACGTGCTGACCAAGGAGGAGGGTGGCCGCCACACGCCGTTCTACAACGGCTACCGGCCGCAGTTCTACCTGCGCACCACCGACGTCACCGGCGCCATCAGCCTCAAGGACGGGGCCGAGATGATCATGCCCGGTGACCACGTCGACATGGACGTCGAGCTCATCACGCCCATCGCCCTCGAGCCCGGCCAGCGCTTCGCCATCCGCGAGGGCGGCCGCACCGTCGGCGCGGGCGCCATCATCGCGGTCGAGGACTAGGGGCCGTGGCACGGCAGCGGATCCGGATCCGCCTCAAGGCATACGATCACCGGCTCCTGGACCAGTCTGCGCTCCAGATCGTGGAGACGGCCCAGCGCACCGGTGCCGAGGTCGTCGGCCCGGTACCGCTGCCGACCCGCATCGAGAAGTTCACGGTCCTGCGGTCCCCGTTCATCGACAAGGACTCCCGGGAGCAGTTCGAGATCCGCACGCACAAGCGGCTCATCGACATCCTGGATCCGTCCTCCAAGACCGTTGACGCGCTGATGCGGCTGTCGCTGGCCGCGGGCGTCGATATCGAGATCAGGATGTGATGAGTATCGGACTGATCGGCCGCAAGGTCGGAATGACACAGGTCTTCGCGGAGGACGGCACGATGGTGCCGGTCTCCGTGCTGGCCGTCGAACCCAATACCGTGACCCTGCTGCGCACGCAGGAGCGGGACGGCTACACCGCCGTCCAGGTCGGTGCCGGCACCGCCCGGCGCACGACCAAGCCGCGTGCCGGCCAGCTCCAGGACCTGCCCAAGGTGCGCGACGTGCGCGAGTTCCGCGTCGATGACGTGGCCGACTACGAGGTCGGCCAGTCCCTCGACGTGAGCCTCTTCGAGGAGGGCGACTCGGTGGCCATCACCGGCACCTCCAAGGGCAAGGGCTTCGCCGGCACCATCAAGCGCCACCACTTCCGCCGCGGCCCCGAGACCCACGGCTCCGACTCGCACCGCGCCCCCGGCTCCATCGGCGGCGGCACCTACCCCGGCAAGGTCTTCCGCGGCACGCCCATGGCGGGCCACATGGGCCATGAGCGGGTCACCGTCAAGAACGCCACCATCGTGCGCAGCGATAGCGACCGCAACCTGCTGCTGGTCAAGGGTCCGGTCCCCGGTCCGCGCAACGCGCTCGTCGTGGTCAGGAAGGCATAGCCATGCCCACCACACCGCTGTACGACAAGACCGGCTCCGAGGCCGGCACCATCGACCTTCCCGACGCGCTCTTCGCGGCACCGGTCAACACCGCTGTCCTGCATCAGGCCGTCGTGGCCCAGATGGCCGGCCGCCGCATCGGCACGTCCAAGGTCAAGACCCGCTCCGAGGTGCGTGGTGGCGGCCGCAAGCCCTACCGCCAGAAGGGCACCGGCCGGGCCCGCCAGGGCACGCGCTCCGCGCCGCACTACAAGGGCGGCGGCGTCGTCTTCGGCCCCACCCCGCGCCAGTACGACAAGCGCATGCCCAAGCGCATGCGTCGACTGGCCCTCGTGGGCGCGCTCACGAGCAAGTTCGATGACGGCGTCATCAAGGTCGTCAACGACCTCGACCTCGAGCAGACCAAGACCAAGCAGCTGCTGGGCCATCTGGGCTCGCTGCAGGCTGCGGGCAAGGTCCTCGTCGTGGAGGACGGCAAGAACGAGGCGCTCGAGCTCTCCGCGCGCAACGTGCCCGGGCTGGTCGTCATCCGCTCCGACTCGCTCAACGTCGTCGACCTCATCGACGCCGACGCGATCGTCATCACCAAGCCCTCGATCGCGACCATGTCGGAGGTGTACGCATGAGCCTGACCGCCACGCAGATCATCCTCCGGCCGGTCATCAGCGAGAAGTCGATGGACCAGTCGACGGTCAACAAGTACACCTTCGCGGTCGCCGAAGAAGCCAACAAGATGCAGATCAAGGACGCCGTCGAGGAGCTCTTCAAGGTCACCGTGCTCAACGTCAACGTACTGACCATGAAGCGCAAGGAGAAGTCCCGCAACCGCCGCCGCGGGCGCCAGGTCGGCTACACGTCCCCCTGGAAGAAGGCCGTCGTGACCATCAAGGCCGGCGACTCGATCGAGTTCTTCGAGGGAGTCTAGAGATGCCGATCCGAGGCTATAAGCCGACCTCCCCGGGTCGCCGCTTCACGACGCGGTCGACCTTCGAGGAGGTCACCACCGACAAGCCCTACAAGCCGCTGGTCGAGTCCAAGAAGCGCGGCTCCGGCCGCAACTCGCAGGGCCGCATGACCGTGCGCCATCGCGGCGGCGGGGCCAAGCGCAACTACCGGCGCATCGACTTCCGTCGCGACAAGTGGGACGTGCCGGCCAGGCTCGCGACCGTCGAGTACGACCCCAACCGCTCGGCGCGCATCGGCCTGCTGCACTACGCCGACGGCGAGAAGCGCTACATCCTCGTGCCCAACGGCCTGCAGGTAGGTGACACCGTCATCGCCGGCAGCAAGGCCGAGGCGCGAGTGGGCAACGCCTTGCCCCTCAAGTCGATCCCGCTCGGCACGCAGCTGCACAACATCGAGCTGGTGCCGGGCAAGGGTGGCCAGATCGTCCGATCCGCCGGCACCTCGGCGCAGCTCATGGCCAAGGAGGGCCAGTACGCGCTGGTGCGCCTGCCCTCGGGCGAGGTCCGCCGCGTGGACATGCGCTGCATGGCCACCGTCGGCCAGGTGGGCAACATCGACCACGAGAACCAGAGCCTGGGCAAGGCCGGCCGCGCCCGTCACTTGGGCAGGCGGCCCGAGGTCCGCGGCGTGGTCATGAATCCCCGGGACCATCCCCACGGTGGCGGCGAGGGCAAGTCGCCCACGGGCATGCCGCCCAAGACCCCCTGGGGCGCCCCGGCCATGGGTCACCGCACCCGTCGCAACAAGAAGTCCGGTCGCTACATCGCGACCTCACGTCACCGCAAGTAGGCAAGGAGGAGCGTCATGTCACGTTCCCTGAAGAAGGGTCCGTACGTCGAGCAGCGGCTCCTGGCCCGCGTGCAGACGATGAACCAGAAGAACGAGAAGCAGGTGTTGAAGACCTGGTCACGAGCCAGCGTCATCTTCCCTGATTTCATCGGGCACACCATCGCCGTCTACAACGGCAAGAAGCACATCCCGGTGTTCATCTCGGAAAACATGGTCGGCCACCGGCTCGGTGAGTTCGCCCCCACCCGCAACTATCGCGGGCACGGGCGCCACACCGAGCGGTCGACGTCGCTGAAGTAGGGGTCGCGATGCGAGTTTCTGCTACGGCCAAGTACATCCGCCGCTCCACGCGCAAGACCCGCCTGGTGACCCAGGCCATCGTCGGGCGTCCGGTGGAGGAGGCGACGGCCATCCTGCAGTTCATGCCGCAGGGTGCCGCCCGCGACGTGGCCAAGGTGCTCAAGAGCGCCACCGCCAACGCGGAGAACAACCACGACCTTCCCGCGGACGAGCTCTTCGTCGCGGAAGCCACCGCCAACGAGGGACCCACGATCAAGCGCTGGCGCCCACGCGCCCAGGGACGTGCATTCCCCATCAACAAGCCCATGACCCATGTCACGGTCGTGGTCGAGAACCGGGAGGCTTAGGCATGGGACACAAGGTCCACCCCAACGGCTTCCGGCTGGGCGTATCGCGCACCTGGAATGCCAAGTGGTACTCAGACAAGGAGTACACCGAGCTGCTGCGCGAGGACATCGCCATCCGCACGCTCGTCAAGAAGCGCCTGGCCAACGCCAGCGTCTCGCTGGTCGAGATCGAGCGCGGCATCAACCATGTCACGGTCACCGTGCACACGGCCAAGCCGGGCATCGTCATCGGCAAGGGCGGCGCCAACGTCGAGTCGCTGCGCCAGGCCGTGGGTAAGCTCACCGACCGCAAGGTCAAGGTGGAGATTCGCGAGATCCGTCAGCCCGAGCTCGACGGCGTGCTGGTGGCGACCAACATCGCCCAGCAGCTGACCCGCCGCATCGCCTTCCGCAAGGCCATCAAGCAGTCCATCCAGCGCACCATGAAAGCCGGGGCCAAAGGCGTGAAGGTCCAGGTCTCCGGCCGCCTCGGCGGTTCCGAGATGGCCCGCCGCGAGTGGGACAAGGAAGGCCGCATCCCGCTGGGCACCCTGCGTGCCGACATCAGCTACGGCCAGGTCCTCAGCCGCACTACCTACGGCGCCATCGGCGTCAAGGTCTGGATCTACCGCGGCGACATCCTGCCCGAGAAGACCAAGCAGCCGGCAGAGGCCGCGGCTGCCGGGGGAGGGGCGTAGCGACGATGTTGATGCCCCGACGCGTCAAGCACCGCAAGCAGCAGCGTGGCCGCATGAGCGGCATCGCCAAGGGTGGTTCGACCATCGCCTTCGGCGACTACGCGCTGATGACCGAGGAGCCTGGCTACATCACCAGCCGCCAGATCGAGGCCGCTCGTCGTGCCATGACCCGCTACGTCCGTCGTGGCGGCAAGATCTGGATCCGCATCTTCCCCGACAAGCCGGTGACCAAGAAGCCGGCCGAGGTCCGGATGGGCAAGGGCAAGGGCGCGGCCGACCAC